>Ga0172377_10009394_pt1 | contig 10021 bp, 9 predicted proteins | sample Pumphouse3metaG_FD_119749 | JGI IMG/M metagenome (GOLD analysis project Ga0172377, IMG submission 119749) | Leachate microbial communities from a municipal landfill in Southern Ontario, Canada - Pumphouse #3 metaG | ecosystem: Engineered > Solid waste > Landfill > Unclassified | place: Canada... | reverse complement strand
GGTGTAATAGGCATTATCGCTGGCGTAAACCCTGGGGTTTGCAAAGCGGCCCCATCTTTTTGCTCCATCTGCAGATGCACATATTCATAAAAACCGCTTCGCATTGTTCCATTTGAAGCTGTCGACGGAGCGACCCATACCCTGAAAGGAACCATAACAGGAACATCACATACCTGAGAGGATACAGGCGCTTCATAGGCTTCACCGTATCCTGCCGTCAACAACACAATGACACAGAGTGCCACAATATATATTCCTAAACGTTTCATTATTCTTGTCCTCCCTCTAACACACCAGCCTCAACCAATATATCAAGCGGAATTACCTTTAAAATTTGAATTTCTACAGGAATATTACGTCGTACCAAAATAACCGGTTTTTTCCGTGCCTGCACCTCATACATAATTTGGCTTTGCAGACGCAACGAATTTCCCACGCCCTGCAACGCAACATTCCGCGAGTTAAATTCAGGTTCATCGCGAGTGTATCCCCACCGGTCCGTCGTTGTAATCATGTCCTGAGCGGCCTCAGCGGCGGCGGCCATGATATTGGGCAAGAGTGTGCTCCACATAGCGGAGTTCAATGGGTCAACATATTTGCTTACAAGTCCTGGATTCCCGTTCTGTAACACAATACCATCGACAGGGATAACCACGTCCCCGCAACGCATCTCAGTTACATTGACATACATACGCCGCGTTCCATCCAAATCTGCTTTAGGATGCCCCATAAACAAAGTGCCCGCAGGAAGCCACATCCCCGGTTTGACTTCAAAGGGTGCTGTTGTCTCTATAACAGCCATAAACTTTTCAAGAACAGGTGAACTGATAAGCGCTGTTCTCAAAACACCGTTTAAAGAGACGCCGCTTCTAATTCCCTTTTCGACCCGATATGCGGGTGGTATGGAAGCCTGTTGGGCAAGTTGCGTTTCAATCTCTTGCTGTCGCTCAGCCACTTGAGATATCTGATTAAAAATAAGGGGTTGTCCTGAACTCCCCTGTCGTGGCTCTTCAGGATATTCTGATTCTTCCTGTTTTTCCTGCAAGTGTGATTGTATGCTTGCCAACGCTTCTTGAAGCATATGCTGACTTTTTGTAATTTCCTCTAAGTGTTTCCGAGCTTCTTCATCAACCTGCTTTTGAGATTCAAGGCGATTTTCCAAAGAGGCAACGGCATCTTTGATTTTTGTATCCACATCTACATGAAGTTTTTCCCGTTCCTCTTCTAAAATTTGCAATTTATTATCTCGTTCCCGTATCTGTTCAAGCAACTTCATGTAATCACTATCGCTGACTTTAATATTGCTATCCTGTCCTTGTTTTTGAGATTTTCTTTGACCGCCGCCCAAATCTTTATAGATGTCATATCCGAAATAAAAAATGGCTCCGCCACCTACAATTAAAACCAAGACCAGAAATAAAACGAATTTTCCGTAGTTTCGCTTGGGTTTTATTCCGCCGCCACTATCAGGGTCAGATAAACCAGGAATAAAGGACTCGCCCTCCGTGTTTTTATCTTCCCAATTTAATGGAGCGTGGCCTATATCTCTTTCCTCAGCAAACGTATCTTCTGGGTTGCGTTGTTTTTTAGGTTCTACTCTCATGTATATGTCCCACCTTCATTATGGTTCGACAAAGACAATTCCATCATTGTTGGAACCCTGTCGTGTGTCCTGAGAATGTTCCGCATCAGACGAAGACGATGTCTCTGGTTGTTCCAATGTCTCTCCCTGTGATTGGATTGTTGGAATATCATTTTTCTTCATCTGCTCGTCGTACATTTTTTGCAAACGTTGGTCCACTGGTGAGAGCGCGTTTATTTTTGTCGTCTTCCCCGTACCATTTATCGTTGGCAACATTACTTCTATGGGCAGGTCGCGAGGACTTCCTTGAAGCATAAAACGGATTTTGAGAGAAGCAGGGATACTTGCTGAATGAGAGACAATGAACATGTCCACCTTGTCCCCACGAGCAAGCAATGGATATCCGCTACTTGCCGTGCCTGGAACAGCGATTTTTTCCAGTCCCTGAACATATACGCTTCGTTCATCGACCATGAATGAAACGGGACTTGATTGCTCTCGTATTTCAGGCGGAATAATATTCGCTATTTCCACCCAATATACGGCCTTTTTATGACGCGGCAGAAGAAGAGCCCTGCGCAACGTCACCCGCGCGCTCAACTTTGTCACTGGGTCGTAAATAAACTGGGAACTTCCCGGGTCTCTGATTTCCAGTGGATAAAACTGTAATTCCGGCGGACGAACGCCATTATATGCCATCCACAAAAGTGTCTGAGTGTCTGTCGGGGAAATTCGTCTATACGGGTCTGTTACAACGACACGCGCATCATACGGTTTCCATGGATTCTCTTTAACGACAAAATGGTACACGCCGCGCTCAGTACGAACCATGAGACTTGCCATATCAACCTCTTCAATCGGCTGAATCGTAATAAAATTCTGTTCTGGGACAACACTCACCGTAAATTTGTCTGGTCTGCTCAACCCTACAATCACCGGTGGGGCAGGAAATTGAATCTCTGTCAACATATTAATCTGGCAATATATATCCAGAACTTTCCCTTCAAAAGGAACCGTACGAATGTGAGCATATGGATTAGCCATTTTTTGAGGGTATGTTTCCGGGTCCACAGGATAGTATTCCCCTTCAAGAGGCGGATACGTTGGTTTTGTCGGCGCTTTCATTGCATACGCGGGGGACACTATCATTCCCAGACATATACATAAAAATCCAAAAACTTTTACATATTTTCTTATCTGTACGTTATACATGCTTGTCCACACCCTTTTATTCATAAGAACGCTCTTTTAACGTGCTTATATATAACCCCCATGGATTTCGCGATGATATGGTGCCGCGGAGCACATCAAACTCAAACAGAATTTTTTCTGCTTTAGGTTTTGGAAGTAATGCCGAAGAACGATATCGAGTTCCCCAGACCTTAGCTTCCAAGCCTCGTTTATCCATTCCAACGATTTCAACTCTGTCAACTGAAACGACCTGAACAACGTCTTCATCACGTATCGTTTTCGCAAAATCCTGAATGCCACCAAAACGGCTATTCCACGAAGACCTAAAACCATCACTAAAAAATCGAGCCGCATATTGTAAATTTTCCTCGCATGTCAAAGCTGTGTAATTGAGAAAATGTGCCGTAAAATCTCGCATAAAGAGTTCAGGGTTAATATCCCGTATGCTCCGTCTCTCCAAAATTTGCGGCTGTCCATCTTCATGAAGCCCCACAACCATAATTTGTTTATTTTTGAGCATCCCCGAAGTAATGGCCATCGCGCAAGACAATCCAACGAGAATAATAATCAAAAATACAATGAGAATTCCTCGAAAACGAGCCGCCGCGGCCGCCCACCCCCACGCCTCAACGTACGCGGGCGTTTTTTTTCTCGTTTGACGACGCTTGCTTGGTACACCACCGACAGGTTTCTCCACGTCATCTGCTGGATTCACGTCTTTCTCCATGGGAAACCCCATTGAATCCAAAGATGAAGATTTCCCACCACCAGTTTTTTTCCTTTTAAAGAACATGTACAAACCTCCCTGAATAGAAAAATAGAGAATGAAAGAATAAGTACTTATTATTGATATACACATATACTTTACTTGAAGGCTTGACGCATAAACAACATTTTTACAATCAACGTTTAAAAATATAAGGGGAGGAAAAACACATGTTCAACTATCTTGCTTTACAATTTGTTACTGTACTTGATACAGAAAAAATCAAACGGGAAAAAAGCCGTTTGCACCATATAGGTTTTACACCAGACGAAGCTGATTATTTTATTCAAAAAAACATGCAAAAATTTGAGGATTTTAGTATTCCGCCCGTGGCCTATCAGAAAGTGGTTGGATTCCATAGCATTAGCTGCATTCAAAAAGACAAAAAGCGACCTTTGGAACTTGTTTCCTTTTCCGCATCTGGGAACAATGAACCACAGTTATGCCATTTGGCGCTCCGGACATTTCAAATCAACAATGCTGTGAAGGAAACATCATATCCTATCGTTATTGCGGGAAATGGCGGGTATGCGCTTAACATTCTGCTTTCAAAAATCAACGCTATTACGCTTGCGGGGAAGCAAAAAAATGTCACTGTCGTTGACAAGTTCATCAAACAATATAAAAAGGACATCAATGATTTATTGAACCCTAACGACAAATGGGGGAAAAACTATACAAACAAATTTTCTAAAGCCATATTTGAACCTGGCGAATTTGATTCGGAAGGAAGTCTTCCCATTTCAATAGCCGCAGAACGCATGTTTACACAAGGAAACTGGGATAGCATCAGAACTCTTGGCAAAGCCGCATGCGAAGACATTTTCTTCCGGAGCATGTCGATTTTGTCCAACCAGGGAGTATCTATTCCTGACATTGTTTTTTCTTCTCCCAGCCCAATTCACTCCGTATATAATAAAACTATCCTGGTTTCCGGGGATGCACGGGAACACGCCGCTCAGGAAAAAGACAGCCCTTCTACACAAGTGGGCGAACAACCAGTTCCAGAAAACACCATGGAATATAATGAGCGAGAATTAACATTCTAGTTTCAAGAAGGGACGAAAGAAATTTCTTTCGTCCCTTCTCTTATCGTTCTTTTACTATTGTGAGTAAACTTTTGTTTTCAAACGCTATATCATTTTCGACACGTTTGATTCTATTGGCAAGTTCTACAAGTAAAGGCCATTGATTTGTATCATTTTTCATTTCTTGGATAATGGGGGATTGGCGACGGACAATATCGTAAAAGGCTTCCAGATACGGTAAACTGGCACTAAGTGTCGTAGCTGTCACTCTTGGCTTTTGTTCTTGCTCAAGTAAAAAGACAACATAATGAAGAATGTGACGGTCAAAAGCGCGTACTGTGTCATCCAACGCGCTAAAAACAGAAGGAGATAATATATCTTTTTCGACTCTGACTCTTTCTGCGACATATGAAAAAATTTCTATAATCTGTTGACGTTCGGAAACATCCAAAAGAGACTCCCCAGTTTTAGTTTGACATATCAACACAGATAACAGTATTTCCCTAAAAAAACGAAGCGACTCTGAATCCATGACGTTAAAAACGTCTGAAAGAGTGTCAGCTCGTAAAAGTTTCCCAAAAAAGTCACCTAAAGCATTAAAAAAGTCTATAGAAGGCTGTTGTTTATTATTTGCCATATATACCACCCTTATTTTACTTTGACGAATCAATATTTCCTAAAAGGCACAAACTCCACAATACATCAATGGCTATCTGTGTCCTTTCTTCCCGTGTACGCCATGTTTGTTCCAACATGCACCCTCCAATATTATGAATGGTCATGTTAGGCGGTAACACATGTATTGTATTTGTTTCAGGGTTTTTTATGCACAACCTGCGGCCTTCCAAGACCACAATAAGTTCAGGATAAAATACCGCAGACTCCGAAGTGACAGCATCCAAAATAGGCAAAAATGTTATTTTGACAATGTCCACTGGTTCATCAATCATGTGGCTTAACTCAAGAAGTAACTTCCCACGTTCTTCTTGTTTTAGCAGGTCTTTGAGAGATATATATTTTCCCAATACTCCTTCCTCCTTATAATGTACGAACACATATCATATTGTGTTGGATTTGGGAAAAAAACAAGATTCGCTGGGACACGTGTTTTTTCAGACATCTGTGTCGTCAGAATCATGAGATTCGCCAAATCCATAAGATGGTCACTGCCCCACCGATTACAAATAGGCAATTTTTGCAAGAAAAGAGCAAAGCCCTTTGTGTTCCCCATCTGCCATAAACTATCAAGCAGGATTTTATGTATTGACGCCTGATTGACAGGAAATTCCAACTGTAACAATATGCCCTTCCCCTTTAATCCCGCAAAGCCAATGTGAAAACATGAATGACAAAAGGGGCATAGCGTAACAAGATTGCTTACGCTATTGTCCTTGTAGTTTCCATCAATATGATGAACCTCCATCCACGCGGGAGACGTAAAGCCACATCCCTGACACGTATACGCATCACGTTCTAAAACGACACGTCGAGTCTCCTTCCATCCGGGGGTATCATCTAAAGAAACTCCGTCTGACATTCTCCACCGTGGAATAGCTGATAAATATACAGGGAAAGTTGGCATGGGACACCTCCTCTTGCGTGTTGTGACGTTGATATGGTGAAAACGCCATGGCACGATTAACGTATATCCAGTTTTTTTTGCATATACGACACAAACTGTGTGGCGGTCATTAAACCATGCGTTGAGGAAACAACCGCTTCCCAAATGGCATCTCTGACATATTTAGGAAACGCTGATGGAACAGGATAACGCAAATACATCTGAAATAGATACAATGTATATACATACAGCATTTTTTTACCAGGAGATGATTCGCACCATTCCATACTGTCGACGAGATACCGTATCATTTCGTCTTTAACCTTTATGTATGAATACTCCTTTTCTATTGTCATCCGTTCCGAACATAAAAAATCCATGATATCTTTTTGAGAGTACATTTTCCCGTCTGTCCAAAAACCAGAAGGACATATATACACAGGTCTGGACACACGTGAAAAATTGCCAATCCCCCTTTCAATTAAAAAAGAAGCGCTCGGCACAACCATGACTCCTGTTTCGTATATGTGATTTGCCCTTTTTTGAGTTCCAACCAAGGAACAACGAACCCACTCTGGTTGAATATCCCTATATGAATCAATATGGTCATGCTTATTACATTTCATAATGTACGTTATATGTGTAGACGTACAAAAATGAGTGCACGTTGAAAGAGCCAGGTACGGAACTTGAATGCTATCCAACAGCATATGTATGTTAGAAAAAGATGATAACTTCAAAAACCATGGAATATATGTCATTTTTGTTCTCCTTTTCTATCCTTTCGGGTCATAATCTTCACTGTTGGTTTTTTCGGCAACATCTTGCCATAGGTCATTCCAACTGTTTTTAAACTGCCCCCAATCGCCAGACTTCACGCCTTTCCATAGTCCATTTGCTATACGGCGCATTTTTCCTTTTTTATGAGGAGCAGATGTTGGAGGCGGTGTCATAGCGGCATTATCTTTAGAAGTGATTGTGGAAGCCATCGGGTCGGCCTCGTTTGTTCCTGAACTATATGTATCATTGCCACCCGTTGTATTTCCGGTTGTCCCAGCTATAGGGTCGCTTCCATCACTCTGACCATGAAGAGGCGCACCCTTTGCAAAACTTGTACCAGCAGATGTACCCGCAATAGGGTCGCCTGTCAAAAAATTCCTGCCTGCTCTGCCTAAACGTCCCAAGCCTCGAAGTCCGCGGCCTCCTAAATATCCCATTCCGCGAACTCCATGAGAAAGTGAACCTCCTAATAACATAGTTGTTGCTGGAGCAAGGATAGCCGCCATAGAAGCAAGAGCCGCCGCTCCAAACTGTTCCGACATTTTAGGAATATCTTTTGCCGCAAAGAGTGATGCAATGCCAAAAATGGCTGTAGCAGAAGCAGAAACCTCCCCCGCACCAGAGAGCATACCAATAATGACCTGCGCGTTTAGAACCATTGCGGCTAATGGTCCCCAGAATAAAAGTGTCGCAAAAGTTTTTATCCATCCAGACAGATACGACCGTAAAGGGTCGTCCCCTTCCTGTCCATATGTCGTGAAAAATCCCATGGCAATGCACAGCGGCCCTGTGAGAACACACATGAGCATAAGTGTATCCCGCGCGATAATCAAAATCTTGATACAGATATACGCCAGTGCCCTAAAAAAGACGGCCATCATATTTCCCAAGGTAAATGTTTGCGATGGGACAAGTGCGGGGAACACAGAACTGGCAATAATGGAATTCATCATGGCATTTTGAGCTTCTATGGGGACCAAAAAATCAGCAATAATATTGGAGAACGTAATAAGTCCTGGGACATATTTGGTATAAAAAATAAGCGCAAAAATAAAAAAGAAAAACCTAAAAACAATAGTTTGTAATGGAACAGCCTGAAACCCTTTTGCGTGAAGCATCCCATGATGCCCAATAACAATAAGTTGTGCCATAAAAGCCATAAAAAGGACAAAAAAAGGAATGCGTATCATCAAATGTTGAAACACTCGCGGCGCGGCATCAAAAATGCTCTGCAACTGGTCAAATCGCGAAAAGTTACTTTCACTCTCTTCCATAAGCCGTCTAAATCCATCCATATTAAGCTGTACATTTCCAAGCGCAAACCGCGTTAAGGGCATGTCAATGGCATTCTGATAAAAAGTATTGTGTGCCCCTTTAAAAAGTCCATTTTTCGCCCACACATAAAACATGTTATGTTCCTCTACGTCCTTCCTCTTTTCTAAAATACTCTCTACAACAGAGGGGTTTGGGAGTACTATTTTCCGTGTAATATCTATCGCATCCGCAGACCCTTGGTCAGTCACAACTTCTGCGTGACATGGCAGTGGCCCAAGCACAAAAAAAGCGAACATACAGAAGAGAGAAAAATATCGTAGAATTTTTTTATTCATGGATGTCTTCTCCATTATTCTTTTCCACCTGATGTAATGTGTCTTTTTACTTCATCTTTTCCCTCTTTAGCCCCTTTCATTACTCCTAACATTCCTCCCGCTGGGCCACCAGCGATAAAACCCTTGACACCGCCAGCCGCCGCCCTTCCAGCCCCCTGAGCAAGTTTCATGGGAGCAGTCGCAAGAGCGATAGCCGTTCCAGCCAAAACCGTACCTGACAAGCTTTTGGCCATATGTGGAATTTGGGTTGCGCCCATGATATATACGATGGAAATAAGGATGAACGCAAGTGCGGATGAATCAAGACCAATCATCATAATGACAATGAGAATAATGGCATACACTGCCGCCAATGGACCATAAAACAAAAGAGTGATATATCCTTTTACCCAACTTGATAGGGAATGCTCGAAAGTGGGAGCCATACTTAAAGCGATAACAATTGGAGCAGTAATACAGGAAAGAGACATGAGCACATCACTGAGAATAAGAATAACGTACAGGATAACACTCGCTAAAGCATATCCAATATACGTGAAAAGACGTCCAAAAACTTGGCCAACCCCCGCCCTAATCAAATTAATAAAGCTCGTGCTACTTGACGCGCCTGTCATGGCTAAACGCGCTTTGAGCAAATCTGAAATGATTTCAAAAGCGGACCCTCCATCAGGAGAAGCGCCAACCGCAATAAAATCGCGGACAAGGTCTGAAAAGGCAATACCTCCAAAAATTATTTTTTTCATAAACATGAGTAATAGAAGCAAAAAGACAAACTTTATAAATATCTGTGTCCACACCATGGGGTTTGAATTGCCTTCACCCTTTATCATGTTTGTATATGCCATCCATCCCATTCGTGCCATTGTTGTGAGCGTAAGTAAGATAATTCCGACAAATAACGATTTATCATAAATACTCTTCGCTCCATCTCCATGTCCAAAAAAACCAGTTTTTTCAAGATTTTCAAAAGACTGAATATATGTACTGTACCGTTCTGCAATATCCTGCCTTGTCTTTTCTTTGTAACTTTCAATCTCCGCTTCCGAAATATTGGTAGTTTGTGTAAAGTGTAAATCTTGGGCTTTTTCATTTCGTAAGTTTGTCATCATTTCCGAAAAACCGATAGCGTCAAGATTCGCGGGACTCGCAATAAGTTCCCGCAAAGAAGAAATGCCCTCAAATCCCCACACGACGCCGCGCGTAATCACCCACCGATTCGCCACAATATTGTCCAGCAAGTATCCTTTTTTGCTCATGGAATCTTGGGGGATGGAAGAAACTCCCCCTGCTTTTATATTATCCAAGGCCTCTTGTTGAATCTGTTCGTAGCGGCCCAGTTGTTCTCGTGCTTTTTCCGACAAGTCAAGGGGGGACATATATCTTCCCTGAAAATCTGACTTATTTTCCGCATATGTATCATCATATGTATCATCGTTTTGACCATCATCGTTGTCCCATTCCTTATAGGTAATGTCATCACCATCCTCAACAACGGAACCCCCC
>Ga0172377_10009393_pt1 | contig 10021 bp, 10 predicted proteins | sample Pumphouse3metaG_FD_119749 | JGI IMG/M metagenome (GOLD analysis project Ga0172377, IMG submission 119749) | Leachate microbial communities from a municipal landfill in Southern Ontario, Canada - Pumphouse #3 metaG | ecosystem: Engineered > Solid waste > Landfill > Unclassified | place: Canada... | reverse complement strand
GCCCTGGGTGAAAACCTGCTATGGTGAGCGGACAATCAATCAAGAAAGAATCTGAAGGCATCTCCGGCCGGACGGCCGGATGGAGGAGGGTGGGTGATGCTGGGCGCAATGGAACAATTTTTGCAGGGGCATTCGGTTTGGGTGTATGCCGTGGTGTTTTTCGGGAAGCTGATCGAAGTTTCCCTTGCCACGTTGCGTTCCCAGTTGATCATCAAAGGGCAACGGATCACCGGGGCGCTCTGCGCCGCGTTGGAGTTCACGTTCTGGGTGGTCATCACAGCCAACGTGCTGAGTGATTTCGCCAGCGATCCTCTTCGGGTGTTCCTGTTGATCGCCGCGTTCTCCCTGGGACAGATTGTCGGTTCCTGGATTGAGGCGAAACTTGCCTTCGGCACCAGCATGCTCTCCGTGATCTTCATGGAAGAGGAACAGGCAAAGACCGCCGAGGCGCTCCTTCGGTCCAAAGGTTTCGCCATGACCCGCTTCCACGCGAGTGGCAGGGATCAGTGTGGCAGAACCGTACTGCTGATGACCGTCAAACGCAAGTTGGTTCCCTTTGCCAAGGATTTGATCCATCAGGCAGACCCCAAGGCGGTGGTCGCTGTCACCCCATCGGTGGAGATGGAAGGTGGGACGCTGGTCGCCTCAACGCCGGGGAAGTGAGCAGCTCCTGTTCCATTTCCTCGATGGTACGAAGTACGGTAATGATCCGGTCTTTGGGTACCAGCGGAGAGGGGATATCCTGTTGGATGCAGGAAAGAAAATGGGAAAGTTCATTGTAGTACCAGCCGGTCGGAGGGACATTGATGCCGGTGGAGACCACCACCGGGTCACTGGTGTCGTAATGGATGGGGAATTCATCCTCCGGGTACACGATCACCTCGTTTCCCGTATTGACGGCTACGGCGTGATCGAACTCTACGCGCCACGTAGCGGTGAATGGGAATTTAGCGTGGTACCAGGCAGCTTCGGCGGTGACCAGACGGGAGGGATACCGGTAGCGGAAACTAATATGGCTTTCAGGATCCCCCGTGGGGTACATCGTCGCTTCCTGTGGCGCTCCGAACAAGCTGATGATCACATCCAGGTCATGGATGTGCAGATCAAAGGGGATCAACCCACTTTGGGTTTTGTCGAACAACCATCCGCCGGAACTCCATGCTGGAGCTTCCGATAGGCGGACAAAGTGGGCTGAACATACATCCCCCCATCGGTGTTCCTCGACCAACCTGTGTAGGGTGGAAACCGCTTTGGTGAACTGAAGGACCTGCGCGGTATAGAGTTGTTTTCCGATCAAGGCCGCTTGCCGGTACAAATCTTCCGCTTCAGAGGAGGAAAGAGTCAGCGGTTTTTCGCAAATTACATGCTTTCCCAACATTAACGCTTCCCGAATGATCTGAGCATGGAGGAATGTAGGTGTACAGATGTCCACCACGGAAAACATGGTCCACGCGTTGGCATCGGAAAGCCGTTCAAAGAATGGCACGCCCCATGCCAACGCCTTGTCCTGATCTGTCTGTCCGTGACCGACAACCGCAACAATTTTTGCGCCTTCGATGTGTTGCCAATTGGCGTAATGTACCGCCCCCATACCTCCTGTTCCGACTAATGCGATGGTGGTCATAGGCGGTATCCCATACAGCCCAGATACGTCGCGGAACGCTGGACCGCTTGGTTGACGGTTTCCAATGAGCGCGTTTCCGGGGTGAATTCTATTTCAATGCTCAGCGGGGAGGAGTTGTTTCGTTGATCCAGCAATCCCAGGATGCCGGGAATATCCACATACCCGTCTCCCAACGCAGGGAAATTCCATTCGCTGGAAGCTCCGGCTTTATCCTTCAAATGTACGTAGCGGACCGCTTCCACACAGGAAGAGAGATCGGCCAAATCCTTCACGCCGCCGTAGAAGATCACATTGGCCGTATCGTATGCGATGCCAACAGAAGAAGAGTCAAGAGCGGTTACGATCTTGTCAATGGCGGTTCCTGTCCCTTCCGTCCCATGGGTTTCCAGCACCAATTGAATGCCATACTGCTTAAGAATCGGCAACAATCCCCGCAGATTCTCCAGAAGCACCGATTCTGAACTGGTTGTCCGGTTCTTCAGATGTGCTTCCCCAACCGAGGAGACGATGGTCCGTGCGCCGAAGAAATCGGCCAGACGAATGTTGTCGATAAAATCCGGGATGCGTTGAGGATCCATCAGATTGCAATGGCCAGAGAGCGCGATGACGGCAAGTCCATGATTCGCCAGCAGCTCCCTGATGGCGCAAAGCTGGTGGAAGCTCATCGTGGGGAACACGTGCTCCGTCCATCCTTTGGTGGCAGTAAGCTCAATGGCATGGAAGCCTGCAGCGACGATTCCTTTCACCGCATCCTGAATGCTGAATCCATGGTAGGTGTTGGAGTTGACGGCGATGATCCGTTCCTTCATGTCACACCTCCGGAACGAATTGGGAAAGATACCGTTTGGAAAGCCTAAGACTCTCCCAAACACGTTCTTTCGACCCCTCAAACGAACGGTCCTCCACTTCGATGCATGCCGGTCCGTGGTATCCGATATCAGTCAGGGCGCTGACGAATTTTCCCCAGTCTACATCCCCCAATCCGGGTATCTTCGGCGTCATGTAGGAGAGGGGATAGGCCAGTACACCCGTCCGCGCCAGCTTCTCCCATTCCAGTTTGATGTCTTTGAAATGGATGTGGAACAGTTTATCCTTGAACGTATGGATCGGTGTCAGGTAATCCATCTGTTGCCAAACAAAGTGACTGGGGTCATAATTGATGCCAAGGTTCGGAGAATTGATGATCTCCATGCAGGCTTTCCAGAGTTCCGGACTGGTGAACAGGTTCTGTCCGCCTGGCCACTGGTTATGATCGAACAACATCGGACAGTTTTCGATGGCGATCTTCACCCCATGATCCTCGGCGAACCGGGCGATTGGTGGCCAGATGGCGCGTATCAGTTCCAGATTCTTTTCCACGGAGAGATACTGGTTTCTGCCGATGAATGAGGTGACCAGATTCACGTTGAGCATCTGCGCTGCTTCAATGACGGAGTATAAATGGGCGATGACCCGTTTTCGTTTGGCTTCATCTGGATCCAGCGGGTTGGGGTAGTAGGCGAGCGCGGAGATGAAAACCTGCTGGGCTTCGCAAAGCGAAAGGATTTCGTTTGCCTGTTTCTTATCGAGCGCTTCCGTATCGATGTGGCAGACCCCCGCATATCTTCGCTCCGCCGCCTCATGAGGCCAGCAGGCCACCTCGACGCAGGAAAACCCCAAATCGTGTGCTGTGGTGATGACGCCATGGAAATCTTCTTGGTCCAGAATTGCTGATACAAATCCGAGCTTCATCTCAATCCTCCTTGATGGTGATCGCCTTCCCTGTCTGTGAGGACTGGATGCTGGCGAACACCGCCCGCATGGCGGAGAGCACCGATTTCCCGCTGATCTCCGGTTGTGTCCCTTGCTGTACATGTTCGACGAATGCGTCAATGATGCCGCTTTTTGTCTGATGATCGTTGGTTTGGATGGCATCGATGTTGTACAGCGTTTTCTCTCCGTTCTTGCGGATGATGACGATGGAGTAGGTGGGGTCATCGTAGATGCGCATGATGCCTTCGGTCCCATACAGAATGGTACTGTTGTCTTCCTTGCCGTAAAACGTCCAGCTTGCCGTCATCGTGCCGATGATTCCGTTCTGCATCGTATAGATACAGATGGCGTTGTCATCCACGCCGATGGGATTCCCCTGTGCGTCTTTCTTGTCCAGCGTGGCAAGCACCGCCTGCGTTTTCACCACGTGCGTCCCGAGGAGGTACTGGATGAGATCTGTCTTGTGGATGCCCAGGTCCGCCATGGCACCCATCACCGACTTCTGCTTGTCAAAGAACCAGACGTTTTTCCCGGGATCAATGCTCCAAGTTTCCGGTCCCCCATGACCGAAGGTGGTCCGGAACGTGATGACTTTACCGATAGCCCCCTGTCCCAGCAGTTCTTTCGCCCGGATATGGGCTTTTGCCAGACGCTGATTCTGTCCGATCATCAGGAACTTGTCAGCCTTGTCCGCTTCCTTGACCATCAGTTCGCATTCCTCCAGAGTGGTGGCCATCGGTTTCTCGCACAGGACGTGTTTGCCGGAACGTAGTGCTTTGATGGTCAACTCGGCATGGGTGAAATTCGCCGTGCAGACGCTGACGGCATCGATGGAACGATCGGAGAGGAGTTCGTCCGCAGAGTCATACGACCTGCAACCAATACGTTTGGCCAGTTCTACCGCCCGTTCCTTGTTGGTGTCTGTGATGCCGATGATCTTCGCGTCGGGATTCTCCTGATATTCCGGTACATGCCTGACCTGTGTGATCTTTCCACAGCCAATGATTCCAATGCCTACCATAGGTGACTCCTAGTTTTTCTCTTTTTTCTGCAGCAACACGGCGCAGATGACGATGATTCCCTTGAATGCCTCCCGAAGGAATGGGGGGACTCCCAACAAGTTGAGGAGATTGTTCATAACGGCAATGATCAACACGCCAAGGACCGTGCCTCCTATGGTGCCCCGGCCTCCGGACATGCTGGTGCCTCCGACGATGACGGCGGCGATGGCATCCATTTCATATCCGCTTCCCGCGTTGGCGTAGTCCATCGCGCCGATACGTGAGACCTGCAGGATGGAAGAGACGGCGACGAGGACGCCGATCAACATGTACACCAGCCGTTTGACGCGTTGGACGTTGATACCGGACAGTTTGGCCGCCCGCTCATTGGATCCGACGGCATACACATGCCTGCCGAACGCCGTATGTTTGGCGACGAGATTTAGGATCCAGGCGAGGATCAGCCAGTAGATGATCGGCATGACCATCTGGCCTCCAATTTCCGTACTTGCGATTTTCAGAAATCCTTTGGGCACAACCGGATTGTATCCCTGCATGAACTGTTGCGTGACGGAGCGGCAGATCTTCATCGTACCCAACGTGGCGATGAACGGTGGAATTTTTCCTTTGGTGATCAACAGTCCGGTCAATTCTCCTAGTACGAAACCGACGGCAAGACCCAGGATTATGGCCAGAAAATAGGCTGGCACCCCGGTAAGTCCCCAGGAAAGAAACCATCCTTTGCCGCTGGTGTCAATGGCAACCATGACGACCGCCCCAATGGCGACCAGCGTGGAGCCAACGGCTAGTTCAATGCCGCCGGAGATGATGACGAACGTCATGCCCAGCGCGATGACGCCGATGTTGGCGTTGTTTCTTAGGATGTTGATCCAGTTCTGGCACCAAGTGGACAGCCATCGACCGAATGTGGGGAAGTCGAAACCCAACGCAAGTGTCTGGGAAAGGATCATCACTACCAGTGCGAATGCCGTGGAGAACAGCGGATGTTCCGCCCAGTTTCTCCGAAACCATGTGATGATGCCTTGTTTCTCCGCACGTGTGCTCATGATGATGCTCCTTGTTCCTCTCCGGTTGCCAGACGCATGATGGCGTGTTCAGTCATCGCTTCTCCGGTGACCTCTCCCATGATGGCTCCATGGAACATCACCACCGCACGGCTGCAAACCCTGATGATTTCCTGCGCTTCGCTGGAGAGCACGATGACGGCCACTCCATGCTCGGCAAGTTTCAGGATGATGTCATAAATTTCTTCCTTGGCTCCGACATCCACGCCCTGGGTTGGGTTGTCCAAAATCAGGACGCTGGGGTTGCTGGCCAGCCATTTCGCCAGCACCACCTTCTGCTGGTTTCCCCCCGACAGACTGGTGATGGAGTCGGTAACTCTCCCCAGTTTGATGGACAGTTCTTTGACCAGTTCGGAGAAGGTGTCCAACTCCTTCTTCTGGTTGATCAAGCCATGACGAGTGAGATGTTTCAGAATCACGATGGACCCGTTTTCCAGAATATCCAGATCCTTGATGATTCCGTTTTCCTTACGGTTGCGGGGGACGTAGGCGATGCCATGTGCGATCGCATCCCATGTCGAGTGGCAATGGATTGGCTTGCCTTTCAGCGTCACCTGACCTTGATAGGGGGCTCCGAACCCGAATACCGATTGGAAGAGTTCGCTCCGTCCGTCCCCCAATAATCCGGTGACACCGAGGATTTCTCCGCAGTGCACAGCAAGGGAGATGTCCCTGAATTGTAATCCATCGGTCAGATGGTCAAGGCGAAGCGCCACTTCCTCATGCCGCTCATTCCGTTGGAGATTGATGGCACGTACGGTATGCCCGACCATGTGGTAGGCGAGTTGTGCGGTGGTCAGTTCCGGTGTTACCGGACCATTGGCCACCAGGACACCGTCCCGCAGGACGGAGTAGCGGGAACATATCTCCAGCACCTCCCTGAGCTTGTGGGAGATGAATACGATTCCCACACCCTGTTGCTGCAACGAGCGCATCAAGGCGAACACCCGTTGGATTTCCGTTTCCGTCAGACTGGTAGTCGGTTCGTCCATGATGATGATCGAGGCGTGCTCGATCATTGCCCTGCTGATCTCCACGATCTGTTTGTACGAGGCGTCAAGGTCACCGACCAGCATGCAGGGATCAAGATGCAGTCCCATCTGGTCAAAGACATCCTGCGTTTGCTTGATCATCGCTTCGGTATCAAGCAGAGAACCCCGTTTCTTCAGCTCCCTTCCCAAAAACAGGTTTTCGTAAATGGTCAGGTCATTGACCAGGTTGAGTTCCTGGTGGATGAATGCGATGCCGCTGTGCAATGACTCCGCTGGGGTAGTGAACACCACCGGTTTGTCATCCAGAAGAATTTCGCCGTTGTCCCTAGGAATGACGCCTCCCAGAATGTTCATCAAGGTGGATTTTCCGGCACCGTTTTCTCCGAGCAAGGCATGGATTTCCCCTCCTTGCACCGAGAAATCGACCTGGCGCAATACCAAGTTACTGCCGAATGATTTGGAAATGGAATGCATGTCAACACGCATGAGTACCTCGAATATGGGGGCTGAAGTCCAGCCCCCATTATGATTATTCCCGCTTAATACGGGCTGTTCGCATCCAGGAATTCGGTGTAGTTCGACCGATCGACGATGGTCGTCGGGATGATCTTCACCGCTTCCGGTTTGCCACCGTCAAGAATCTCCACGGCGATATCCACGGCATCACGGACCATCGCAGGGCTATAGAGCGCACTCTCAATCCAGATGTCAGGGTTCTCCGGCATCATCTTGAAGTACTCTTGGGAACCGCCACCACCGGTGATGACCTTGATGTCCGTCCGTCCTGCCTCTCGAATCGCCTGGATGGCTCCGATGGATGTCTCATCATCCATGGAGTAGACTGCGTCGATCTTGGGATTCTTCGTCAGGATATCCGCCATGTCTTTCAGACCAGCTTCACGGGTGAACTGCGTCGCATAAGTCTGCAGTTTCATCTCAGGTGCCAGTTTCGCAATGGTTTCGGTGAATCCTTTCTTACGAAGCGCAGCGACGGAACCGGAGGTGGGGACGTCGAGAATCACAACGTTTCCTGTCTTGCCGATTTTGTCCACGATGTATTTCGCACCCTGGATGCCCATATCCTCGTTGTCACCGCTGACACGATACACGCCCTTGGCATTGATCTCGATGTCAAAGTTGACGACCACAACCCCTTTGTCAATCGCTTTCTGGATGGGAACCTCCATACCAGTCCACTGGGGGAATGCGACGATCGCCTGGGCGCCCCAAAGCAGAAGGTCATCCAACTGTGTGGTCATCTCTTCACCATTGGAACTGGTGTACAGTTTGTAGACTACTTTGTCGGAAAGTTCCTTGCTGCGTTGTTCCGCATTGTACGCGACTGCCGCCACCCAACCGTGAGTGACCGCCGGGGCGAGAATGCCGATCTTGTATTTGCCCGTCCCCGAGGACGTGGTGGATGATTCTTTGCTCCCTTGTGCGAAGAGCCCGCTTCCGAGAAGCGCCAGCACCAACAACATGGCCAGTACCTTTTTCATATCTGTTCCTCCTTCACTGTCTCCAGTGCTGTTTTCAGCGTACAATGGGGTATTTGTTTGTCAAGAAAATTTTCATTTAATCAGGGTTTATGAAAGAAATAATGGAATATTTCAGAAAATACCGGATAAAGATGAAAATATTTCTGTAATAATATGAAATCTTACATATAATACGAATATGAACGATACACGAAAAAAACCGACCTACGAAGAGATATCCCAACGTACAGGGCTGTCTCCTGCGACGATCAGCAGAGTGTTGAACCATACGGCCAATGTTTCCGACGCGACACGAGAAAAAGTGTTCGGCGCGGTGGCCTCCATGGGATTCGATGTCTCGCGAATGTCCAAGGCGAAAGAACACAAGAGCGCGTTGTTGCTTCTGAATATCCCCAGTTTCAACAATCCGTTTTACGCCCGGATCATTGACGGAGCGCAGGATTCGGCGACGCGGAACGGATATTCGCTGTTGGTCAGCGAAAATGCGCTGGATAATCCGGAACATGTGGCCGATTTTCTCTCTTTGGTGGACAAGACCAAAGCGGCTGGGGTAATCTTCACCAATACGCTTCCTCTGGAGACGTTACTGAAGATCGACCATGTCGTACCGGTGGTGCAGTGCTGTGAATGCCGGGAAGATTGTAATGTTCCGTTCGTGACCATTGATGACATGACTGCAGCACGCTCTGCGGTAGATCATCTCATTTCGTTGGGAAAGCGGAAAATCGCTTTTATCAATGGGCCGCTTACCTATAAATACGCTAGGGACCGCTTGAATGGGTATCGATCGGCGTTGCTTGCCGCCTCGCTCCCGGTGGATGTGGAATGGATCATTCAATTGGGGGAGATCAACTACGACATGGCGCTATCTGCGGCATATCAGATGTTGAACAGTGGGGATCGCCCGGATGGATTTTTTACCTCCAGCGATGTATTTGCCGCTGCAGTGATCAAAGCTACAAAACGCGCTGGCCTTCGGGTTCCGGAGGATGTCGCCGTCGTTGGGTTCGACAACATCGAGATATCCTCGATGTGCACGCCGTCCATCACCACGGTAAGTCAGCCCCGGTATCAGATGGGGCTTCTTTCCTGTGACCTTCTGTGCGAGCGTATTTGTTCGGCTTCTCTTCCTCTGAAAAACATGTACCTGGAAACCGAGTTGATCGTCCGGGAGTCAACGACCCGGAGCATCAAAGGGACCGCCTTCCGCTGAGAAGCAGGGGAAATTATACGGATTTCTCCCCGGGAAACTGCACATCGCTGAATGCCAGCTGGATGATGTTCATCATGTCGTCCCGAATGCTTCGCCTGGCCAGGAAGAACGTGTCGACGCATTCCCACATGGCGAAGGATGAGGCGATGGAGAGCACCTGGGTCACCAGACTGTTGGTCGTAAGATGCAGAACACCATAGGAGATCAACAGCAGCACCGCACCGATGATGGCCAGCATACCTGCTTTGCCTGCGTTGATGTTCAGCTCGTCCGCCTTTTCCATCAGCTGTTCGTCATAGTGATGCTTGAACAGGGTGCGGATCGTCGCCTGTTCCTCCTGACTGTAGGTTCCGATGAACCGGACGACCAGACTGTAACGGAGCGGGATGAGGAACGCCCGCTCACTGATGTAGGAAAAGAGATCCCTGTCCAATTCGGCACGGGGGTTGCCATTAAGCTTCTCAAACAGCGTTTCTGGCTTGACGCTGATGACGATCCTTCCTTGGTCGTCGTATTCCTGGTACTGGAAAATCTTTTCTACGCTGCGCTCATACGCCTTGAGATTTTTGAACCAGAACTTTCTGTCTTGTCGTGTGATATCCGCCATAATGTCCTCGCAGAATGCATTATCCTAGCGAGAATTGAGGAAAAAGAACAGCATTGCGCACCTTCCTGAAGCCATTTTCCCCACAAAAACAGAGACGGAGTGACTGTTTCGGAACAAGAAGAAATATACCGGGATCGGGAAGGGAAAATGACTCCGGACAGGTTTTCCCAGTCCGGAGAAGCTGGTTACTTGCCCTGCAGATGGGCGTTCAGCTGGTTGATCGTCGCCTGGTCAAGGCCGACCGTGTC
>Ga0172377_10009392_pt1 | contig 10021 bp, 10 predicted proteins | sample Pumphouse3metaG_FD_119749 | JGI IMG/M metagenome (GOLD analysis project Ga0172377, IMG submission 119749) | Leachate microbial communities from a municipal landfill in Southern Ontario, Canada - Pumphouse #3 metaG | ecosystem: Engineered > Solid waste > Landfill > Unclassified | place: Canada... | reverse complement strand
CCAATTATACCAGTACCAAAAGGAAGATTTATGAGTGCAGTTAGCACAGCCGCCGCCGTTAGTGGTTTCTTACCAGCAGCAGGAGCAAAGGATGTTAACTGGATTATTGCTTCAACCGATAGTATTATTCCTGTTAAGAAACACGAAATTAAAAATGTCTTTGGACCAAATGTTGTTCAAGATTTTGATGGTTATAAAGTAAATTATCGTTTATACCATGATTGCTTTGTACCAAGAAATAAGAGACCAGCAATTTATGTCTCACTTGCTACAAGTGATGCCAACGGCAATCGTGTTGTCTCATTTGTATCAACAGCAGGTGCTGCTGTTGATCAAACAGTTATCACAGGAGTTTATACTCGTGGCTTAAATTATAAGACACTTGCTTACAACGCTGCTGATATTGCTATTGGAGCAGATGGTAGTGCCGCTACTACATTTACTGAAGGCGAAATATTAACTATTAATGATGCTCAAGTTTATGTACTTGCTCTTGATAGCAATAACAAAGTCGTTGCTAAATCAGTATTAACCACCCTTAATAAAGGTGCTTAATAGATAACAGTATTGGCGTACTGTATCCCCTTCTACCACACTTGCTTATGTAGGTGTGGTTTTTTATAATTGTAATTAAATATAAGTTGTATTAAAATTAATGTATAGAGGTAAAAATATGTCTAACTTTATTGACTTAACACAACAACAAATAACAAATGATGAGTTTAAGATGTATAGTGGTAAAGACTTAACGCTATATTTAACTGATAGTGATAATCCTAGCAATGAGGTTAGTGCTTTTTTATATAGAAAACAATTAAGCATAGACACTTTCTTAAAGGCGGAAATGTTTAAGCAAATAAGATATAGTATGATGAGTACTGACCAAAAAACACATTATAAAATTGCTATTATGGAGCAAATATTATACGAATTAAGAAACGGAGAAATATCTACTGATAGTGGATATGATGAAGAAATAGGTGCTATTGCCAATATTGACTACTTAAAATATATAAGTATCGCTCCACTTTGTAAGGAACATTTAATGTGTGCTGGACTTTGGAGTAGGAAAATTAAAGGAACTCGTATATTTAATGTGGGAGACATATACTAATGACACTAGATTTATGGAAGAGCAATAGAACAAACCATGTTTACGCATATTTATATAAGCAAGTAAATGGCAGTGTTTTAAAACACGAAGAAATATTTTCTTCTTTGTTTAGAGTTAGAGAAGTGCGAGAAAGAAATAATAATAATCTCGAAAATGGCGGATTCTACAAATCTAGTAAAGATATACTTATTCTAGAAACAAGTGACAAAGTAGAAGTAAGTAGGAATGACTATATAAAATATTTAGATAGATTTTTTGTTGTTGTTGATGTGAAAACAAAACTTGATAATCAACAAATGATGAATAATAAGTTAAGTGCTTCAAGGAAGACAACAATAACATTAAGGGGAGCAATAAAATGAGCGACATTGCTAAAGAAATGATAAAAGCAATGGAAACAACCAAAGCAAAAACTGAAGTAAAGCAGTTACTTTTGTCAACTGAATATTACTTAAAACTTGCTTGTCCTATTAGGAGTGGAAACATGCTTAATCATATTAAGGCAACTACAACTGAAGCTGGAAATGGCGGGAAGATACTTATTAGTGCTTATAAATATGATGAACACATATTCAAATATTCAAACAAAAGTGAGTTTATGTATTATACAAGGCATACAAAAAGATACCTTGACAAAAATCTAGAACAACCTAGAAATAGATATAATACTTATTATGGGACTGGAGAAGGTTTAGAGAGAAAGTTTTACCCAAGGGGAATTGTTAGTAGAATAAAAGGCATATCTCCTTATAGCAACTTTAATTATGCTAGTCATACAAATGATGCCCAAACTAAAAATAAGGGTTGGATTTTTATGGCAATAGAGATAGCAGTAAATAACTTTTGTGTTGATAATCATGGGAGCATAGAAAAATGGAACTTACATTAAATGAAACCATATATAAAGTTATAGTTGCTCAATTTAATAAAACTTGTGCTGATTTAGGTATCGACAATTATGAAATACTTGATGAGCAAGAGTTTGCTAACAAGGAAGTGGAAAGCGACAAAATATATATAATTTTAGCATCTCAACAAGGTACTGATTTTTTTAGGTCAAGTGTTTTGCCAGTAGAGATAAATATTATAAGCGAAGATAATACCTTAAAAAATGCGAAAATACTTGCTGATACATTTGGGACTGAATATACACTTGCTGATACACTAATAAATGTAGAGAACGCATATATTCAACAAGCATATACAACTCCACAAGTAAAAAGCAATTTTGAAGAAATAGACAATGGTTATCGTTCTATAATTAGTTTTGTAGGAACATTCGTAGTAGCATACGACATTGACAGCGTACAAAGTATAACGGTGGATGGAGAATTAGTAAAGGTTACAGGCTTTAAGGTTATATTTACAGCAAGTCCTGACCCACAACCATTTTATATTAGTAAGGCAAGAGCAAACACAATTAATAAGTTTGGTTCATTTAATATAAACTTTTCGATAGAGAGTATACACTCTAATTTTTTAAGCAAAGTTAATTCCATAGCAATAGGAGAAGAATCTATCAATAGTGTGTTTACTTTTAGTTTTTCTATTGGAGCACAAGCACTATCAAACACCGAACTAAAACTTGTTGACTATGTTTATACACAAAATAAAGGTGAGATACCACAACTATCTCTTACTTTTACAAGGTAATGTTATGGCACAAGGTGAAGTAGTAATAAGAATAAAAAGAGGTGGCACAGTAGATGGAACTGCTATTGATAATGAGACAGGGCAACTAAACGCTCAAACTCCTAATATTCCTTCAGCAAATGCGAAGAACATTATTAGTATGTCCGTTGCTAGAAGTGCCTTACAATATGTCAAAAGAATAACATTAGAGAGCGGAGAGTATGCTATAAATAGGCATTTTCAATTAGAAGATGACTACATAGGTAAAAGAGACACAAATATTGCTATAAATATGTGCCAAAGAGCGGGACAATTAGGAATGTCCGTTGCGACAGGCTTTATGGCTGGTGGAGTTATAGGAGCAGTTGTTGCTGGAGTAGGGAACATTGCTTTACAAGGAATTGATGTTGCTAAAAATCTAGACCAACAAAATATTAAATTGGCACAACTTGATGAGCAACTATCGTTTACAAGAGAAAAAGTAGGTTATGCCTTAACTGATGGTAGTGTAGGGAGAAATAAGTAATATGAGATTACAATGCGTTTTTGATGGTGCTATAAATACTACTTACGATATTGCTATTGGAGCTACTTTTACTGACTGCTTTAGTGATGAGCTAGATAGTGGTAGTATATGTATTTCCCACATAGAAGAAAACAAAAGATTAGCATTTTTGGAATGTTATCAATATGTGTATATACACGATTTAGATAGTGAATGGAGCAAATATGCTCTTATAAACACATACAACGAAACAATCCAAAATGTGTATGACATAAATTATGAATACACTATCTCACTTATGAGTGAGACAAAGATACTAGAAAAAATACAACTACCTAATAGAGTTATTACTCATTCTCTTGTAAGTGGGCAAAAGAAGATACGAGAATATTTATACGAATATTGTAGTCTTTATGTTCCTAAAATTAAGTTTAGCGATGATAACGAGAAATGGTACTACAAATATATATTTGATTTTAGCGACCTACAAGACACTACAAGCGACATTTATAATAAGTTTGATATTTTATGCCCTGATATGAGTTTTAGTCAGCCAACGCTACGCCAAGCACTTACAAGTATGATGGAAGTAATAGGTTGTTTGCCAACAATTAAAAATAGAAAATTATCATATTTAGATTTAAGAGCTGAACCAACAGCGTTTAGTGTGAGCAATGTAAATTACATCACACGATCAATGGCAAGTGATAGTTATGTTAATTCTCTTATGAATATGGGGACTGATATTTTAGATACAAAAAATCAAATAATTAGTGAAGTTTTAGGTTTTAGAGACAAAGAAAATGTTTACTTAAAGCAAAAAGAAAACCTTGTTTTAGAGACTAAAAAACCTATTTATAATATTATTCAAGCAATACTTTGTTGTTATACAAAGACACATCTAATAATTAGGAATGTGGCTGGAAGTGCTATAAAACTATATGTTTACTTTGACAATGATTCTACTACTGTTCGTTTTGTCAACGAGACAGCACTTACAAACGCAAAGATTATCTTCTTCCAACAAAACTCTATTGGCAAATTAGTAAGTATTAAAGAAATTACATACGATACTCTTGAAATTGGCGATAGAGGAATAACAAAACCTACTGGAGCAACAGGAGCAATATTACAAGGGTATTACGATACTAATAAATTAGCATATTGTAATTCTTATATTAGCAATACAAACGCTGGAACGGGAGACAGCGGGAACAGCGAATTAAATATTTATAATCACTATTCTTTTTATAAAAAAGATATAACAGAGTTATTTGTAGAAGAAAGCAAAAGACAAGCATTAGATACTGACTTTACCCATATTCCAGCATCTCCAACAAGTGTGAGTGAAATAGCACAATATTTTTATACTACTATTGGTTATACAATAGGCTCAAAAAAGATAAGTGGTTTTAGCAAGACATACGACCAAACAAATGGTTTTTATACCATTGGGCTTACATATATTGAAGCAATATGGAACGCTTTAATGGGCTTTGATAGTTGGGGAGATTATGCTACAAAAGAAAAGACAAAAGAGTTTTATTTATTGCCTTTAGACTATCAAATAGAGCAAGTTGAAGCTCCTGAAGTGTATGGTGTGGACAATATAAATAGCTACTTCTCAAACTTTTTCTTTAATATTAAATATCAACCACAAAATAGTTTAAATATTAAATATTTTAAGAGCAAAAAAGATATTGAATTTCCTATAGAGCAATTAGACACACAAGAAGCAAGTATCCCTAGTTTTGATGATATGTCGCTAAAAGAGCAACAAAAAGTAGATAGATTAGGAAATGACACCTATCAAATTGCTCAAAGAATTACAAACATGAATGACTTAAATGCTCTAAATACATTATACAATAATGATAAAATTATCTATAAAAGAACATACTCTATTTATAATGACTTTATAAAAGTTGCTTATACAGCGAGCAAAGACTATGTAATTAAGAATTATTTTACAAGCATACAAACAAAGTATCGTGCTTATGAGTATGTAGATTACACAAAGAGTGTTATAAGAAAAGAAAATAATACTTTCTTTGTTCTTATTGATAATTATTACATTAATGGCGATGATAAAGTATGGTTTGGAAGTGTTCAATTATCTAATTCTTCCAAGGAAAAATCTCTATTTCTAACAGGAGCAATTAGGAAAAACGACACAAAAGATAATCTTGTTTACTTTATGTATAGTGATGACACGACAAATAGCATGGCATCGTATAAGAATGAAATATCTAGTATTGTTTCATCTAATTCGCTTGTGTTTAATTTTGAAGATTTTGATAATTCCAGTGCTGGAACATATATAGATGTAATCACTCCACAAAATGGTGGTTTACCACAAAAATGGCTTATGTTCTCTACCGATTATTATACAAATAGGGTTGTGGGGTTAGTAGGCAATGTAGCATTTGTTAGTGAGAATGACCAATCGGACAATCAAAACTATATTATCGAAGAAATATCTAAAGTCCATAAAGAGCCTATCGTTCCTACTACAGTTTACGATAGGGGCTATAATGATATAGTTTCAATATTTTTGGTAGATGACAATACATATTCAAACCAACTATATACAACTGAATATAAAGATTTAGATGAGATTATGAACAGGACTATACAATTTACATATTATACAAATAGTAATTTTATAAAGTGGACAACTCATTTTATAGAGTTATGTGAATTATATGATTATGAAACACTTAATAGGAATAACTATCTTATGGGGTGTAGTAATAGTGAATATGAAAGTTTTAGCGATAGAAAGCAATATACTTATGGGCACAATGAATATTTAAGTGTGTATAGTGAATGGTTAGAATTAAATACATATAATAAGGACTTACCTTATTTATTAGTAAAATGGAGCATAATACCTGCTGCTACAACTCATTTTAGAGTAGTGAATCAAACGGGTTATAATGCTGCTGGAAGTGTATACGAGTTTACAAATGTTATAGCGTTTGCTAGACCATACACTGAAGTTGATGGTGTAAAAACATATCAAACAACTGATGAAAAGTATTATATTAGTTTAAACGACACAAAGAGCGAAAAAGTATACACTATTGACACAACAACGGGGCTTTATCACAAAAACTTCATTGTACAAACAAACACTATGTCAAGATTAACAACACTTGATAATAGTCAATTTAGAAATGAGCTCGTATACTTTAGCGAGATCAGTGTAAGTATAGAAGATTTTAGAGTAGACAATGTATATTTTAGTACGGAGGTAGAAAGCGTATGAGCAAAAAGTATAGTCTATACATAAACAACGACAACATTTATGGTTGTAGTGGGACTTACAAGGTTATGGATGGTAAGGGGACAACATTGACTTCTGAAACTGCTCTTACCTTATCAGCAAATGGCAAAACAAAGATAGGCGAGCAAACTCTTGCCGATACTACCATTGCTTATTGGGGTGGGACACGATTTACATTTAGCAGTGTTGGTGCTCCTGTCCTTGTGAGTGGAGAAATATTTAAAAATGATTATCACTACTATGATTTGGAGAGTGTTCCAAAGACATATTATGTAGGTAGTAATTTTGTAATAAAGTTGCCATTGACACTTACCGAGATAAGTGGGCAAACAATTTCTTTTCCTAAAACTTTTTTAGTTGCTACAAATGAAGATTTTACTAATAGTGAAACCATAACATTTGCGAGTGCGGGGACGCAAAGTCTTACATATAATCAAACTAATTTTGGTGGGGACAAAGGAAGTGGCTACATTTATATCAAAGATAATGATAATCTTGCTGTTTATGTGTTTATAAACACAATACAACCATTTGTAAATGCTGTTCCTGATAATCTTGTTATTACATATGATGGAACGGACACCTATACAGCATCATTTAGGCAAGTAAATAACAATGACATAGCAGTTAATGTGTATGCTTATAATGATAGCGACACGGCGACACTTAAAGGGTCTATTAGTGCTGATAGTAATGGCACTTATACTCTTACAAGTTTATTGAATAGTGGGACAATACACACCTATCTTGAATTAGATGGCTTACAAACAGCAGTTAGTGATAAGGCATGGGTATATAGTGCGACATTACAACCTATTGAAATTACAAGCGCTGTTATGACAAGTGCTAACATCTTAAAAGTTGTGTATAACAATCCTAACAATGTTGCTTGTAGTGGAACACTTTATGCGACACCTACAAGTGGAAGTGTGAGTAGTGAGACAAGAACATTTATTGCGAGTGCCCACGGGGAGTATACGACAATTAATGTTGTAAATAGCAATGGCTCAACTTATGTTGGACCAGTTAGTGCTAGTGGGTATAGTGTGAGTATACCGGGAACACCAGTTGACTATGTTTCGTTTAAAGGAGCATTGACAATAAGTGGTGTTGCTAGTTCATATTATGTAAATGGTGGAAACGAGATTTTTGCCCTTGATAGTAGTAGCAATAGAATTATTTGTAGTTGGGTATCAAGCAACACAAATGTTGCTACATTAACACAAACTACTTATGGGGCATATTTATCTATCGTAGGAGCAGGAAGTGCCACAATTACAGCAACGGCAACGGGCTACACTGATGGAACGACAACATTAAGTGCTGTTAAACATAGTATTGGAATTGGTGGAGCAAATAAAGTAATTGTTGGAGAAACAACACCACTCATTGCTTGGGAAGATGATACAACCGACATTACAAGTGAGTGTTCGTGGAGCAGTAGTGATACAAGTGTTGCCACAGTTAGTAGTGGCGTGGTAAGTGGTGTTGGTATTGGTAGTGCTACAATTAGGGCTAGTAAGACAAATTATAGTAGTGGTACGGCTTCTATGACCGTTTATAATCCTAACAATGTTTCAATTAGCGCTACAATATCAAAGAGATTGGGTACTTATTATGCTACAGCCGTAGTTTCAAATAGTACGGGTTTAACAATAACAAGTATTAGTGTTGGTGATATGTTAGGAATTACATTAACAGGTTCTACAAGTTGTTCCAGTGGAAGTAATGTTAGTTGGGGTGGAAATAGCACAACTATATTAAGTCCGGGTGGAAGCACAGCAACTGTTAGCGTTTCATATTTATGTGGTGGTTCTACTTATACAGCATCGGCAACTTATGATATACCTAGTTAATATTGTGTTTAAAATAATCTTTTGTAGGAATATAATAAAAATATAAGGAGCAAATTATGAAAATAATTATTGATGTAGATGAAGCATACTGCCCAGTTGATAAAGACTTGTTAGTGTATAATAAAAAACTTAAAAAATGGGAAGTAAAACAAAAAAGCGTTTTCTTTACCGAAGAGTTGAAACGAATAAAATCGGTAGAAGATATGAACGCATCTACTTGTGCGGAGATGGTAAAGTTTATGTTAGAAGTAAATAAAAAATTAGCAACCATGTCGGATGCTATAAAAACATATATTAAGTAAAAGGAGCAAATTAAATATGTTAGAAAAAGTAATGTTAGCGAGTGCGTTGTTATTCGCACCAGTTGTAAATGATGAAACACCAGTAGTTGAAACACCAACTGATGAAACAACTACTACTACCGAAGATGAAGAGTTTGATTGGAAAGCATGGTTAGAGCAATGGTTCACACCTAGTCAAGTTGCCACTATCATGTCGTGGGTTGCTTATATCGCCACAATTATTGGGCTTGTCGTTAAGTTAAAAAACCTAGCAAACTCAAAATCTATGACATTAGAAAATGTTAAAGATGCCATTGAAGAAGAATTAAAAGCAAACAAAATTGAATTAAGCGAAGAGCAAAAAGCAAATATTGAAGCATATTTACCAAAAGTTATGGAAACTTGTAGTAATTTAAAAGATATTTGTGTTGTAATGGTAAAAATGTTGGCTTTATCACAAAAAGATGATGCTGAAAGCAAATTAGCAATTTTAGATTTAATCTCAAAATTAGGTGTCATTGATAAAGACATTACCGATGAAGCAATAGCAAGTGTCAAAACTACTGAAACAAAAAAGATTGTCGCAAAAGAAGAAACCTTAAACAAATTAGATAATATTATTAAAGATGATGGAACGAGCATTTAAAAATGAAAATTAGAAACAAGATTTTTACCATAGTGCTTGTTGCCTTGTTAGTTGTTGCTGTATTATCAATGATTATTGCTTATGCGATAATCGGTTTTGATATTATTAAATGGTTTAGTTCTCAATGGGCTTTATGGATTTACGCAGGAGTAGGTTGTTTCTTGTTTGTGTGGCTTACACTTGAATTAATAGATAGGAACAAAAGATTATGAAAATCACTGAATTGACAAGTAGCGAAAAAGCAAAAAGATTTTTAAACAAAAAGATGCTATTAGGCATTACAGCAGTTGTAATGGGTGTAGCAATTATATTTGTATGCTCTATCGTGCCACTTGCGATTGACCCATCTCAATGGAATAGTGCTGGTTTTATAAGCGATGAAATTATAAATGTTGCCCTTGTAATTATGGGAGAAGTTTCGTTAATTATGATAGGACAAAGTTATAACGCTGCCACTGATGTTTCAAAACTAGCAAAAGCAAGAGTTTCATTTAATAAAAGTTTAGATGAAAATATTGGAAAAACAATTACTGCGTTTGACCAATGGATTAGACAAGTCCTTGAACCACACGATCAAAAAGATAAATATGAGCGTTTAATGAATTATGAAGGTCTTGAAAATAAAAAATATTTAGATTTAAATAGAAGTGAGTTAGAAACTTTAAGAATACACGCTATTAAAAAAGAAGAAATCTTTT
>Ga0172377_10009385_pt1 | contig 10023 bp, 3 predicted proteins | sample Pumphouse3metaG_FD_119749 | JGI IMG/M metagenome (GOLD analysis project Ga0172377, IMG submission 119749) | Leachate microbial communities from a municipal landfill in Southern Ontario, Canada - Pumphouse #3 metaG | ecosystem: Engineered > Solid waste > Landfill > Unclassified | place: Canada... | reverse complement strand
TAAAGGAAATGCAAAAAAATCTGGAAGTAGATATGTCAAAGAAGAATCGCTTCCGGGTGGAGGAAGAAAAAGAATTATAGATGGCTCAAACATACCTATATCTCAGCTAGAAAAAATGGGCTATGGCCGTAAAAAGATAGGTTAGAATTACAGACTTATACAAATATTATTAAAATGGCCATTGGTTATGTTACAATAAGCAGGTGTTTGTATGGACTTCGGGACTGTATTTGTTGAGTTTAGGTCTAATGTAGATAAATTTACAAGAGAACTTAGGCAAGTTGGATTCCAATTAAATGTTATGGAATCTCTTGCCAAAAATCAAGAGCAAGTATGGAGAGCGGTTGCAACAACCGCTTTCTATTTTTCTAGAAAAATGACAGATGGTATGCTTGGTTTGGCAGAAGCCGCTGGTGAAGTAGATCAAAAAATGGCGGGTCTGAGAACAGTATTAAAAGCGACAGATGCAGAATTTGAAAACTTAAAAAATACAGCACGAGAATGGTCTAATGAACATGTAACATCTGTTAATGATTTACTTGAAGCAAGTTATAATATGGCTTCTGCTGGATTAAATATATCACAAGTAATGGCAACAATGAAAAACGCAAGTATATTAGCTGCTGGCGCTTATGGTACTATGGAACAAGCTACATCATTGTTGACAAACGCAATGAATGTTTTTGGAAAAACAATGCCATCTTATATTAGTGATATGTCTAAAGCAGACGAGATGACAAATGTTTTTGCTTATACAGTACAAAAATTTAAAATTATATTACCCCAGTTAGAGAGTGGTATGGCTCGTATTGCTGGGGTTGCTTCGGCTTTTGGATTTGATATGAGTGAGGCGGCAATAGCATTAGGAGCATTAACAACCGCAGGTTTATCAGCAGAACAAGCCGGAACGGCTATAAAGAATTTTTATGAGAGATCAGCAAAAGCCGCAAAAGAAATGGGTTTGCAAGTATTTGATTCATCCGGCAAAATTCGCGGGCTATATGATTTATTAGGAGATATAAAACAATATTATGGCGGGGCAATAGATTCAGCAGAAGAGTTTGCTCATGCACAAGGAATATTTACTACACGTGGATCACAAGTTATAACCATTTTACAAGGAATATCCGAAGAACTTAGGAATAATTCTATTGAGGCTAAAAATTCTGCCACAGCAACAGAATTAGCAGCAGAAGTAGAGCAAGGCTTTTCTGCTCAAATGACAATACTTTCTAACAACTTAAATAACTTAAAAGTTGCTTTTGGTGAAGGTTTAACTGGTGCTATAAAACTTGTTGCGGATGGTTTAGGTGCTTTATATTCAATACTTCAAGCCATGCCTGGGTGGATTCAAGCAACCATATCAACCTTTTTATTATTTAGCAGCGTTGCTATAACGGTAGTTGCCGGAGTAGCGATGATAAGGAAGTCTTTTGGTGCGCTTATCTCACAAATCAAAACTTTGCTTCTAAGTGTTCCAATACTTGGCACAGTATTAAAAGCGGCATTTAGTCCAGTAGGATTAGGAATTATGGCAGCTGTAACAGCTATTAGTATTGTAATAGGTTTAATTTCTAAACAGAAAGAAGAAACAATTAAAGTAAATGAAGAAATTGCTAAGCAAGCAAAAGAAGTAGTAAATTTATATACAACTTATAAAGCATCTGAAAATGCAATGAAAAACAACACTAAGTTTGCGGAAGAGTTTTTAAGTGTTCAAAAAGAGCTAGAAAAATATTTACCAGAATCAAGTAAGACAAAAATAGCGGCAGTAAAAATTGATGGTTCAGACGAAGAAATATTAAAAGCAATATCAGAAGAATTAGATAAAATTGGAGAAAGTGCACGAGAAACATCACGTCTAAAATTAACACTTGAAACAAAAGATACATGGAATAAACTTAAAGAAGTAAACGAAGAATTAAATAAAATGAAAGCATATAGAAACACAAATTTAGATGAATTATTAATTGGTTACAAAAAAATTATTGAAGAAGAGTCAAAATTAAAAGACATGAGTGCGCTTGAAGCTGCATTTTCTTTAGATTATATCATTGAAAAAAGCAAAATTTTAAATAATCAGTTTAAAAACCTCGGAATAACAATATATGACTCGAAAGGAAAATTAAAAGAATATGATATTATTGCTGCAGAGATTGCTATTGCTTTTAATGATCTTTCGCAAGAAGCAGAGACGCTTCAAAGTAAAATTAATGATCTTTCACAAGAGTCATTGAGTCTAACAGACGCACAATTTAAATTTAGAACAGAGATTTTAGGTGCATTTAAAGAGATAGAGAATAGTGTAGACCCTGTAAATACTAAAGTAGAAAAATTGGGTTGGTTAATTAAGAGAGTAGAAGAACATCAAGCCGCTGGCGGTGGGGCGCAAGACGTATTAAAAGTATTAATAGAAGGTTATGATAAGCTTACAGCAAAAGTAAGAGCTTATGAAGAGGAATTAGCAAAAGTATCTGTTGTTGCATTAGAAACATTTAATAAACTTAGTGATATAGAAAGTGTTAACATAGCGCTCGGAATATCTGGCGAAGCAACATTAGAAGAACAAATAAAAGTATTAGAAAAAGCATTATCTGATTTAAGCGCAAAGGCGCTTGAAGCAATACAAAACGGCGAAGAATTAGATGATGTATATGTTAATACTTATACCGCTATTGTAAATAAACTAAAAGAAAAGCAAAAAGAACTTATTTCATTTTATGAGCAATCATCAAAAACAATAGCAGATAAATTTTCTGGAATAACATTAGAAAATGCAATAGATGTAAGTGATATAATAGATATAGACTCCGCTAAAGCACAATATAATGAATTAAAAAATATTTATGATGACTTAAAAGAATATGTAAAATCATTTAATAGTCTAAAATCGTCTTTTAGTATTGACAAGGACATGAATTTTAATACTTTCGGAGACTCTATAGAATCATCTTCTAATAGAGTTTCTGATATAAGAATTGAATTAGATAAAGTTATTGAAAAAATTAAAACGTTTAAAAATGCGGGCTTAGAAGTACCGCCAGTATTAGGAGAAATTTATAATGAGCTAAAAAGACTATTTTATATAGAGTCATTAAATGATATAATGATTCAGCTAAAGAATACAATATCTGAAATTAGTTCAGAATTTAATTCAGCAAGATCGTCTGTTGAAAGATTTATTAGTAGTATTGAAGGAACATCAAAAAGCGGTCAAGAACAATATTATGATAATTTAAAAAATAAATTATATGCTTACGCAGATGCTTTAGATAAAGTTACAGACTTAAAAGAGAAGTATATAGCCTCAGGCGGAAAAGAAAGCTCTGTGCTTTATTCGCTTAATGCACAAATAAATAGTTTAAGTAATTCTATGGCATCTTTGAATGTAAGTACAAAGGTAGCTTACGAAGCTCTTAGAGAATATCAAGTTTCTGTACAAGGTATACTTGAAGAAAAACTTGGTGGTGTAGCAAGTTTCGATATAGAGATAAACATAGCTGAATCATTAAATACATTACAAATTGAATTAGAAAAAATACAAAGTTTATCTGCTGCATTAGGATATACACAGGAAGAAACGGCAGATAAAATGAGGTCTGCATATACATCTGTTATAGAAAAACTATCTAATTATAGGACAGAATTACAATTATTAGGAAAAGATACAAGTATTGTATCATCTGCAATTTCTGTTATTACAACGGAACTTAAAAAATACTCTGTAGAATTAACAAAAACAGCGAGCGCAATGGAAGTAGTAAGAAAAGAAATAAGCTCCTTAAGAGAAATCGGTGATGTTCTCAATAAACCACTAAGTGAAATAGAATCTTCTGTAGTATCAACATTAGAATCTAAAATAACTTCTTTAATTAATTCTAAAGGAGAAGGCACAAAAACCGCGGAAGAATTAAAAGAAATAAATAATCAAGTAAAAGAATTAGAAAAACAATATAATGAAGCAAAATCAGCGCAAGCGTATTACGAAGAACAAGAAAAATTCACGGAGAAGTTAAAATCTGATTTTGATAGTATAAAAAATAGTATGCCAGATTTAACATCACAGTTTGAAGATATAAAATTTGATAAAGACACTTTCGGAACATCAGAAGTAGATTCCTTAAATAAATCTTTAGATGCAACTAAAAATAAAATAAATGGCTTATATAATACAATGAAAGAATATCCGATTGGGTCTGATATTTACAATGCTATTTCACAGGAGATAGATAGTTTAAAATCAATTTATGATGAGATAGCTATAAAACTTGTTAAACAAGATATAAAAGATATTGTAAAAGAATCAAATGATAATATTGATATACAAAGCGAATTATCTGTTATATTTAATGAAGATAGTTTATCTAAAGTACAAAATGAAATAAATGAAATAAGGAGCAGAATAACTTCTTTAGTTGAGAAAAAATACGAAATAGAAGATATGGCTATATCTGATTCCGCAAAAAAATCTCTTATAGGCGAAGTACAAAGCACAATTGCGGAAGCAACAGCCGAACTTAATTCTTTGAAGTCTGTAGAAATACAAGCTAAGGTAGATGTTATATCAACTGATTTTGAATCTAAAATAAGAGAGTTAGAACAATACGGAGAGGTTTTAGGCAAAAACATACCACAAGCAAAATTAGAAGCCGCTACAAATCAATTACAAGAATTAATTAGTTTAGAAAGCGAGTTAATAGGTAAAGCGGATTTAGCACCAATTAGAGCACAAATAGACGCAACAATAGAAAAAATAAAACAATTAAAACAAGAGGCATTAGACGCATTTGCTTTTGAAACCACAACAAATTTAAATGTAGAATTGGAAAATGATAGTTTTGTATCATCCTTATTAGGTGAAAACGAATTAGAACAAGTAGAGGGAACTATATCTCAACTGGAATCCGCATTTAGTTCATTAGCGGACAAAAGATCAGAAGCGTTATCCGAAGGATTGGATACTACACAATTAGATGTTTCATTAGTTTCTTTAGCGAACCAATTAAATATAGAAAAAGAAAAACTCGATGTTTTAGAAGCACAAGAAAAAGCAAAAGAAGAACTTGCTGCACTTGAAAAAGAAATTGAAGCCATTTTAAGTGGCGAAGAATTTAATAAAACATTATCTATAGATTTAGAGTTTGGAGAACTTACTGGGGCAAAAGAGTCTGAGCAATTAGAAACACAAATCGGCGCTTACGAAGGAAGATTACGAGAATTACTCGAATTAAAGCAAAAAAATTCGGAACAAGGATTAGACAACGGAGAAATACAAACCGAAATTTCAGAAACAGTTTCAGAATTAGATAAATTAAAACTAAAATTAGAAGAAGTTAAAAATTTAGAGATATATAATGATTCTATTAAAAAATTTAATGAAGAGCTTGCAACTTCTACAGAGTATATAAAATACATGACACAGGGTGCCACAGATTTATCTATGCAAATGGGTGACGCCTTTTTAAATCAATTAGATGATTTAGTGCGGTTTAGATCAGAACTTGTTGCGACCGGAAAACCAATTAGAGATATAGATCAGAATATAAAAGATACAACAGGTAATATTAAAGAATGGGCTGATGCTTTATTAGCTACAGATTTTTCAGAGTCATTAAATGGAATTTCAACATCAGTTAGCAACATAGGCTCATATTTTGAAACAGCAAAAACTATATATGATGTTAGAAAAGAATTGGAACTGACAACGGCAGTAAGCAAAGAATTAGGAGATACAGAAGAAGAAGTAGGTAAAAAACGATATGAAGCAATACAATCTGCGCTTGAAGCACTAATAGAATATAAAAATAATTTAATATTGACTGGTCAAGGTTCTTCGGAAGAAATAGGCAAGTTAAATCAGCAGATAAAAGAATATCAAGAAGAAAAGTCAAAATATGAAGAACAAGAAAAGCAAAAGGCAGCAGAAGCGGCAGTGGCAGAAGCGGAAGAAGAATCATTAGAAAATTTAAAAGCTAAGTTAGAAGAAATAAGTGATATAAGAGCCAAAGCATTTGAAAGAAAGTTTGACTTAGATTCATTTTTAGGAAAACCAGAATCAATAGAAAACAGAGTTAATAAGATAGTTTCTTCATTACAAGAATTGTATGAAATGGAATTTGATGATTTATCTGTAGATGTGGAAAATGCCGAGGGTGCAGAAGGTTCATTTAGAAAAACAATAGACAATACATCAAAGGCAATCGCAGCACAACAGAGCGCCATTGCCGAATTAAGAGCAGAATTAAAGAAGCTATTAGAAGAAAGATTTAAAGACGTATTAGAAGATTTAAGAGTTTCAAATGTACAGTCTGCTATGTCATTTGAAATTTTTGGTGACGAGTTGGGTAATTTAACTAACCAACTAAACAGTACAAAAACAGCAATAGAAGATTTATTAGTTCTAAAGCAAGAGGCTATAGAATCACCCGCCATAGAATGGACTGCGGAAAATGAAGATACACTCCAAGGTCTAAAAAATACATATGAGGAATTAGAAGAACAAGTAAAAAAAGCAGAAAAAATAAAATCTATTACCTCTGATATTGCTGGAACAGTAAAATCAGCGTTTGGAGATTTTGTAGGGGCATTAAAATCCGGAACTTCATTAGATAAAGCAATGAAAGACTTAAAAAAGAATCTAAAGAACAATTTGAAAGAAGCTATATTAAATGCTCTTTTAGAATCTTTAATACAGTCTGCCGCGATGCAAGAAAAGTTTGAAAAAATAGGTAATATGATATTTGAAGCATTGGAAGATGGTGTCATATCCTCTTCTGAACAAACTGGATTAAATGACCTTATTGGTGATATAACAGATCAAGCAGACCAAATAGCCGGTGTTATAGGAAGCACCTTTGAAGGATTAGATATAGGAATAGATAGCAAAGATTTATTTGATATAGCAACATTAGAATCTTCATTATCATCCACTCTTTCACAGTTTGCAACTGATTTAGAAACAATGAGTTTTGATAAAGCATGGAAAAAGACAGCGGAAAGTTTAGAAACAGAAATAAAAAAATCTATTATAAATGCTATGATAGAAAGTATTATACAGTCTGCGGCTATGAAATCAAAAATGGAAGCATTAGGTGAAATGATTGGAAAAGCATTAGAGGATGGTATAATATCTGGGTCAGAACAAGCAAACATTGATATACTTACAGGAAGTTTATTAACTGAGGCAGAAAACGCGGCTAAGGTAATAGCAGAGTTGTTAAAGTCTATGGGAATGTCAAAAGACGGTAAAGATAAACAAAAAACACAAACGTTTGATACCGTTTCTAACAATGACAGTAGGGGATTATATTTTGAGCCAACGATTCCGCAGGCAGATTTATCAACAACAGTAGAAGACGCAAAAGAAAGTATAGATTTGTTTAGTAATTATTTAAAAGAAATAGCGACAGGGGATGTTTATGGATACAGTAAACTACCAGACGGAATTATGGCTGATCCAGGCGCACTATGGGATCCAATAGAAAAATTCGAAGAAACAGCAGGAAGATTATTATCTTCTATAAATGATAAAACAAAATATAGTGTTCCACAGGAAACAGAAGAAAGATTACGTGAATTACTTGCTTTGCAACAAGAAAATTCACGCAATAAACAAGAACCATTATATTATGCTCTTACAATAGATTCGGGTGCTATTGTTATAAATTCATCAGTAGAAAATGAAGAATTATTAGCAGAAGAGATTATAAAGCGAATAAAATCGGAAGCAGAGATGAAAGTTAGAACATCTGGTGGTAGACTAATATGAGTGTAAGAAGTTGTCCATATTTATATATTCCAAAAACATTTAGAGTTTATAATATAGTAAGTAGTGGATTAGGGTACTCTTGGAAAACCGGATTGATATATGATGTAGAAATAATAGATGAATCTTATATTTTTACAAAAATACCTACATATTGGGAAGATGAAATAAGTTTATCTATAAAAGATACAGAGTGTACATATGATGATGTTTCATTCTCTGTAAAGGTGTCGCCAAAAATATTTGAAATTTTATGTGCTGGATTAAAATGGGTTGTTGTGTTGCTGGAAGATTCAGATATTCCTTATACTATTTCAAGTATAAAAAACTCTGTTTTAATTCCATTTGGTTTTTATGATTGTTCAATAACACTATCTCCTTTCCCGTGTTATAGGTGTGGGGACGAAAAGGATTTGTTATCAAGTTCTTCTACAGAAACAGAACCGATTTTTGTCCCTTTTCCTTATGCAAACGGATTTACTTTGCACACAGGAATTACACAAAGTATGATCGTGGAGGAAAGTTAATGATTATTTATTCTGGCACAGTTAAAAGCACCTCCGGAAAAAATATGACTATTGTTGTACAAGGAAAAGAGTTTACAATACAGAACCCATATAACTTTAAGATTGGTCAAGTTATATCTGTTTATATACAAAATAACATGCCTTACGTGGTGAGTAGAATATGAACTGGACATATAACCCAGAAAAAATAGACTATCAAGTATCATTAGTAGATGAGCCAATTACTTCCGAAACAGAAGAAGAGGAAGAAGAAAATAAATTTAATAATACACTTATTATAGGAGATCATATATTTTATAATGTTCCTTTTACAATAAATCGGAATAATAGAAGTATTGCAACATTAAATATAAATACAAAAGATTTATTAGGCGATTCTGGAATTGACCCATCTGATACAAATAGATATATAAAGGAAACAATCACATGTAATTATTATGCTATGCAGAAATCTGTATTGGATACTGTTTTAGGTAATAAATTTTCTACATTCGATGTTTCTATTGATAATAAAAGTACAATAGATTTTGTTGAAACACCAAATTTAGCAGCAATGGACACAGCTTTTAAGACACATTCTGTAAATGGGGAATATAAAATAGAAAAAATATCATATAAAAAAACAGCAGATTCTAATTTATATGATGTAACAATTGTTTTTATTGGTACAAAGGTTTATCCTGATTATGGAACGCCAGAATCCGAGGAAGAAGGAGAAGAAGGCGTAAACGGAATAGACTTTGAAAAAATAATAGATCAATTAAATATATTAGATAATCCAAATATAAGTGTCAGCTTAGTTACTCCTTATATATCTTTTGATGGGTTTTTATCAGACTTTTCGTCAAGTTCTATGGTTGCTATGGGAAAGGAAGTTAAGCTAACAGAATATTTAATTACAGAAGCATTTAGAAAACAATGGGTAGAAATATGGAATGAAGCAACACAGCAATATGATGATTTTGAAATAGAAAACATAGTTGATTGGATTACTTACCTTATGTATTATTATCGAAATTATATGCCTTTTTCCGGTGGTGTTACAGGAGATTACGTATCGTCAGGGTCTTATTTTAACCTATTAGGTAAAAATAACTTATTTTATGTAGATAATAATGTTTGGGAGATATTGATTAGTGTAGCTAATGCACTTGAATTATTTATGTCCGCAAGAGAGAACGGGATATATTTTACAACAGGAAGTTTTAAACCCGATTATTATAATGCTGATTATACTGTTACAGAAATATTGAATAGTCAGATAGAAAGTAAAACAATCTCCATAAAAGCACAAAAGTATTATGACTCTGTAAAACTTGTAGGTCAGTTTACTGTAGAAGATACAAATAATCCGCGGGCAATAAATATTGAAGCCAAGAACAAGCAAGTAAATTCTTCAAGGGCTATAAACTATACAACAATGGAAGAGCAAGATACCGAAGAAGATACAACTACACCGTCATTTGATTTTGAATTTACACACAACGCGCCTTCTGGTATGAATTGCTCTATTTCATACCAACAACTCACTTTTATTGAGGACACCGTTCCAGAAGATATTGATATTGGTTCATATGTTGGATCAATAACTATTTCTGTAAGACCGGATGCCGCACAAACAGGAATAGATGTTGAACTTATGTCCGCAAAAGATATAAACGGCGCTGATATAGAAACAGACGTATTTATAGTACCATCTTTATCAGATTATACACATATAGAAGGATTGGG
>Ga0172377_10009383_pt1 | contig 10025 bp, 7 predicted proteins | sample Pumphouse3metaG_FD_119749 | JGI IMG/M metagenome (GOLD analysis project Ga0172377, IMG submission 119749) | Leachate microbial communities from a municipal landfill in Southern Ontario, Canada - Pumphouse #3 metaG | ecosystem: Engineered > Solid waste > Landfill > Unclassified | place: Canada... | reverse complement strand
TTGTTTCCTTTATTTTGTTATGTAGAAGAAAGAACCCATCTCGGAAGCGGGGACGTAATAGTTTCCAGGCCGTTTCGTCCAATCATAGTGAGTAATCATATAATTGTTAATTGAATTATTATAACCTCGGATAGCGGCAAAACCAATTCCAAGAATAGCATGGCCATCGATGTGTACATAGACTGGGTTTTCGGATGCTAAGATAAAATCCTGATAGTCGGAGAAAGATTCGGAAGAGGTTACTTTTGCCTCGGGGCAGCCATGGTCGGCAAAATATGAATCAATTCCAATTTTGGCCATACCATAGTGTGTTCCACTATTTGGATCTGTTTTCATATATCCTGCTAAAGTTCTAATTAACCCCGAAATTGCCGTGTCGCCTTCATTATGAACGAGCGGAAGCGTTCCATCATAAAGGTCGTTGTAATTGCTGTACCGATCATAGAAAGAAACAAGCATAGCACCAACTGTCGGCGCACATCCAAGAGTGACCACGGTGTTGTAATATTCTGGGCACTGGGTAAGGTAACGGCTTGAAGATTGACTATACGTTTCGTAAACGATTAGGTTTGGAGTACAAAGAAAGGAACCGAACGAAGAACTTGCATACTTAATTCTTTGATTTTTCTTTGCTGGTTCTTGCTGGTTGCTGGGTACATCATCAATAGAATCCTCGCCTGAAGAAAACAAAAAAGAGATGTCACTGAATTTGGATGCCTTAATATCGCCTTCATAAAGGACATCTGTTGTACTGTCTTCTTTCATAGTGAAAAAGCCTTTGTATGACTCGTCAGCACCATAGACGGAGAAAAGCTCCTCCTTTTTACCTGCCTTTCCTGTAAAGGAGAAGGAAGATGAACAATGCCCACCTTTCCAAGAAGAGATAACTTTAGAAGAATTAAGGAAAGCAGACTTCACCATTGCTTCTTTGTGAGAAGCCGTAGGAAATGAAGAAAAAAGAATAGCCAAAAAGCCAAGCAAAGATTTGCTAAACATAAGAATCCCCCTTTTGGATACTTTTATCTTACTACAAAAAAGCAAGGCAAGGAAAAAAGCTTTAACATTCATAGAACGAAAAAACAAGAAAGCGGTTGCTTGTCCCCTTTGCATACTTCAAGGCCGTATCTGGGGATTACTTGATAATACCCGCGAAACAATTTTTCTTTCCAATTTGGCTGTTTCTTGCTTATTTGTGCTTCTTTTCCTGGAAAACAAGCGCACAAGAAGAGAGAAGAGAAGAAAGACAATAGGAAACTAGTCCTTCCTCTTAACTTGAAACCTTTTTTTTACTATAATAGGAAAAGTCATAAAGGAGACTAACAAAAAATGGCGAAGATCAATCATGTCCATGCTCGTGAAGTTCTGGATTCCCGTGGCAATCCTACCGTCGAGGTCGAAGTCGGCCTTGAGGACGGCACTCTTGCCCGTGCTATCGTTCCGTCTGGTGCGTCTACCGGCGAAAACGAAGCCCTCGAACTGAGAGACGACGACAAGAAGAGATATTGTGGCAAGGGTGTTCTCAAGGCTGTTGAGAATGTCAATGTCAAGATTGCTCCGGCAGTTATCGGACTCGATGCCAACAACCAGGTCAAGGTCGATGAGACTATGATCAAGCTTGATGGCACTCCGTTCAAGAAGGTCCTTGGCGCTAATGCCATCCTTGGCGTTTCCCTTGCCACGGCCCGTGCCGCTGCTCAGTCCCTCCATCTTCCGCTTTATCGTTATATCGGCGGAACCAATGCTAAGGTTCTTCCGACTCCGTGCATGAATGTCGTCAATGGCGGCAAGCATGCTCAGTCCACTGTTGATTTCCAGGAGTTCTTCGTCATTCCTGCTGGCTTCGATACTTTCCACGAAGCTCTCCGCGCTGGTGTCGAGACCTTCCATGCCCTTCAGAAGATCGTCAAGGAGAAGGGTTATGAGACTGGTGTCGGCGATGAAGGCGGATTCGCTCCGTCCTGCAAGAACGGCAACAAGGAGCCGCTTGAGCTCATCTCCGAAGCTGTCAAGGCTGCTGGTTACAAGCTTGGCGAGCAGATCTTCCTCGGTATGGATCTTGCTGCTTCCGAATTCTACAACAACGAGACTGGCAAGTATGAGATGAAGCGTTCCGGCGAAGGATCCTTCGATACCGATCAGATGGTCAAGTACCTTTCTGATATGGTCAAGGAATATCCGGCCATCATCACCATCGAAGATGGTCTTGCTGAAGGCGATTGGGATGGATGGGTCAAGCTCACCAAGGAGCTTGGCGATAAGATCCAGCTCGTCGGCGATGATCTCTTTGTTACTAATGTCGACTTCGTCCGTAAGGGAATCAAGATGGGCGCTGCCAACTCCGTCCTCATCAAGGTCAACCAGATCGGAACCCTTACCGAGACTCTCGATACCATCCGTCTTGCTCAGACCAATGGCTACACCACCATGGTTTCTCACCGTTCCGGCGAGACCGAGGATACTACCATTGCTGATCTTGCCGTCGCTATCAATGCCGGCATGATCAAGACCGGTTCTGCTTCCCGTACGGATCGTATGGCCAAGTACAACCAGCTTCTCCGCATCGAGGAAGAGCTCGGTGATGAGGCTGTCTACGAAGGCAAGCATTCCTTCAAGAAGTTCCAGTGGTCTAAGTAGTCGTTTACCACTAAAAAAGAGAGGCTGTTCCAAACGGAACAGCCTCTTTGTTTATTTTTTTCAGCCTTGCGGAGAGCAAACTTCTAGTCTTCTTCCGGTGTTTCTCCCTTTGCTAGATTCAGCCTAAGGACATTCTCTTCGACCTCATCAGCGACTTCGTTGAGATGGTCTTTGATCTCGTGTTCCCAGAAGTGAAGAACCAAGAATCCTTTCTCGGCCAAGAGGGCATCATTTTTCCTGTCCAGTTTCCGGTTGGCTTCTATCTTTTCTATCCAATAAGACGAGTTTGTTTTTAGTTCCGAGATAATCTTGTTGTAGTCATATCCGTGGAAGAAATCCCCATCGCAGAAGATTGCTATCGGTGCCCGTAGAAGGACGATATCCGGTCTTCCAGGAAGGCCCTTCATGTTCGTCCTGTAGTGGTATCCACGGGCATATAGCTCCTTCCTAAGAAGCAGTTCGATCGAGGTGTCCTTCCCCCTGATCCTGGACATATTCCGATGGATTTCTTCCTTCGTCTTCTTAGGCATTCTTCTCGAGATATTCCTTTGCTTTGCTTAAGGTCGTCTTATCCGTCTCAAAAGTTACAAGACGGATAGCATCCTGGACTTCTACCCACTCCAAGGAGCTGACTTCTTCCGGCTGCGGCTTCAGGTCGCCGCTTATCGGCTTGGCAACATAGAAAGTCACATCCTTGCTGACGCAAGGATTCGGGCAATAGGTAATCGTATGGGAAAATCCCTGGTCAACTTCTACGATCAAATTCGTCTCTTCCCGGATTTCCCGTAAAGTGCAAGTAAGAGGGGTCTCCCCTTTCTCGATATGTCCTTTCGGAATGCTGATATGGCCAAGCTTCATATGCTCTATTAAAACTAAAAGCTTTCCGTTTTCTTTCTTGTAGACGACAGCCCCGTAGGAATATTCCTTTTTCATCCTGGTATCCTCGTTCCAAGTATAGCATAGCCTAGTATTCGGGGTAAGAAGAGGATTAGGAGAGAAGGAAAAAGGAGCAAATCGAAGTAAGAGCTTACACAAAAAAATCCTTTACTTTGTTTTACGACTTTCGTAAACTTTACCTCAGGGCGAAATAACCATGAGAGAAAAAAACGAAGGACTTGCGCTTATCGAAAGACAAAATAAAAGCACCTCGTTTTCCGTTCTTTCTCCTCTTGCAGGAGAGAGATTCTTCTCTTATCGTTCTTGAATTATTTAGGGGCTTAGAGTTCTAAGCCCCTTTTTTTCAAGAAAAAAACGCCACGGGAAAAGGGGGATTACGGTATGGAACAGTCCGTTCAGAAACACAATCCGAATCTGGTCCTGGATGTTGATGAAAGTCCGAAGAAGGTCAGCCAATGGTTCCTTTTTGCACTCCAGCACATCCTTGCCATGCTTGTCGCCTGCATCACCGTTCCGCTTCTTACTGGTCTTCCGATTGCCGCGACACTCTTAAGTGCAGGTCTTGGCACTCTTCTCTACATCCTGATCACGAAGAAGAAGTCTCCGGTATTCCTCAGCTCTTCGTTTGCCTACATCTCTCCGATGGTTTCCGCTCTCGGCGTCGGCCTTGTCTATCAGGCCGGGGGGGCAACTGCCGGTGATGGCAGAAACTACTTCGCTCTGATCCTCGGCATGCTGATGGTCGGTCTTGTCTACGTCGCCGTTGCTCTCGTCGTCAAGTTCGTCGGCACCAAGTGGCTCAATAAGCTTCTTCCTCCGATTGTCGTCGGCCCGGTCATCATGGTTATCGGTCTCAGCCTTTCCGGCTCTGCCATCAACAACCTTGTCTCTTCCCAGGCCTACACCTACAACCTGCTTTCTATCTTCTGCGGTCTTGCTGCTATGGTCATCACAGCCTGCTGCTCCCACTACGGAAAAGGCAAGATGATCTCTCTGATTCCGTTTGTCATCGGTATGGCTTCCGGTTATGTCCTTGCTTCCATCTTCACCGCAATCAGCTATGCCTTCCCGGCCGATTCCGCCGCTTACAAGTATATGCATCTTGTCGACTGGACTCCTCTTACTTCCCTCTTCACTAAGGAGAATATCTCCTTTGCTTCCTTCATCAACTACAAGATGTTCGTTCCGGATGATCCGGAGTCCTTCATGTTCCTCAGAGTTGCTGAAATCAAAGCCTTCGATTGGGGCAAGTTCGGAGAAATCGCACTTCTCTTCATCCCTGTTGCCTTCGTTACTATTTGCGAGCATATCGGCGATCATGAGAACCTCGGAAACATCATCGGCCGTGATCTTCTTAACGGCGAGCCTGGCATGACTAGGACCCTTACGGGTGATGGTATTGCCACTGCCGTCTCCGGTGCCTTATGCGGAGCTGCTAATACGACCTACGGAGAGAACGTTGCCGTTGTCGGAACGACCCGTATCGCTTCTACCAAGGTTGTCATGCTCGCTGCCATCATGTCCATCGGAATTGCTTTCCTGACTCCTGTCTCTGCTCTTCTTGCGACGATCCCTGGCTGCATCACCGGCGGTGTCTCCCTCATCCTCTACGGATTCATTGCTGCTTCCGGCGTCCAGATGCTGATCAAGAACCAGATCGACTTCACGGTCTCCAAGAATATGTATATTGCTTCCGTCATCCTTGTCTCCGGCATCGGCGGACTTTCCCTGAAGTTCGGCAATCCGGATAAGGCCCCTGTCATCACCATCACCTCGATTGCTGTCGCTATGCTTCTCGGAATCTTCATGAACAGCATCCTCAAGACCCCGAAGAATCCGGAAGGAACCGAAGCAGTCGAAGAAGCAAAGCTGATTGAGAAGGAGAAGAGAGCTTTAGGTATCATTGACGATCCGAAGCCGGCCGAAGCAAAGCCGGTGGAGGAGAAGGCGGCTGAGACGAAGTAGAAAAGAGAAGAAAAAACGAAGAAAGCCGGAGCCCAGAAGCTCCGGTTTTTCCTTTTGCTGATGTGAAACCCCTTTTGCTTGCCTTTGGACAAAACCTGTCTTCCCTTGGATAAATAAAAATTGGCAAGACCCGAACGGAGAGGAAAACAAAGGGATAACAGAAACAATGGCAGGAAGGAAAAAAGGGATGTCTTCTTTTTCGTTGGGTAGGGGTAGAGAGTGACTGCCTTTTTTCCTCTTTACAAACGCGTTCGATTTCTTTATTCTTTTTATCAATAGCGAAAAGGACAAGAGGGAATTACGCAGGTTCGGACGAATACAGGAATCTGCGCTTTTTCTAAAGGACCTATTGCTGAAAGGGAGTGCGGAATATGGAAAAGGAAATGCCAAGGAAGAATCCGAATCTGGTCCTGGACGTCGAAGAGAATCCGAAGAAGCCGGGGCAATGGATCTTATTTGCCTTGCAGCATGTATTGGCAATGTTCATTGCCTGCATTACGATTCCGCTTCTGACTGGTCTTCCGGTTGCTCCGGCACTTCTTAGTGCGGGGCTTGGAACCTTGATCTATCTGCTTCTGACGAAAAAGAAATCCCCTGTTTTCCTTGCCTCCTCCTTCGCCTATGTCGCTCCTTCCCTTTCTGCTTTAGGGGTCGGCATGCTTTATAAGGTCGGGAACGGAAACAACAACTACATGGCTCTGATCCTCGGCATGCTGATGGTTGGTCTTGTCTATGTCGCCGTAGCGCTTGTAGTCAAGGCTTTCGGAACGAGATGGATCAACAAGCTTCTTCCCCCTATCATCGTCGGACCGGTCATCATGGTCATCGGACTTGGCCTTTCCTCTTCGGCGATCGGCTATCTTACCAATGGTCCGACTGGTTATCTTGCAGACGGGACGATGAACGGGACTCTGCAGAACCCCGGATACAACCTTCTGGCGATTCTCTGCGGACTTGTCGCCATGGTCGTTACGGCCTGCAGCTCCCATTACGGAAAGGGCAAGTTCATTTCCCTGATTCCGTTTGTCATCGGTATGCTTTCGGGATATGTTCTTGCGGCAATCCTTACTGCTTTCAGCCTCTGCTTCCCTTCTGGATCTACCGGAAGAGCCTATATGCATATTGTAGATTTCACCCCCCTAACTTCCCTCTTTGAAGAGAACTTCGGAATCGGAACCTTCTTCAACTATAAAATGTTTGTTCCGGAAGACTCCGAATCCTTTATGTTCCTCCGTCTGGATGAACTGAAGGCCTATGACTGGGGAAAGACCGGAGAAGTCGCACTTCTCTTCATCCCTGTTTCCTTTGTTACTATCTGCGAACATATCGGCGACCATGAGAACCTCGGAAACATCATCGGAAGGGACCTTCTTAACGGGGAACCCGGCATGACGAGGACTCTTTCCGGAGATGGTATTGCTACGGCAGTCTCCGGTGCCTTATCCGGACTTGCCAATACGACCTACGGAGAAAACGTCGCTGTTGTCGGTACGACCAGGATCGCTTCTTCCAATGTAGTGATGCTGGCCGCTATCATGTCCTGTGTCTTCTCCTTCCTTACTCCTATATCCGGATTCCTCTATACCATTCCGAAGTGCGTTACCGGCGGTGTTTCCTTGATCCTTTACGGATTTATTGCTTCTTCCGGATTCCAGATGCTGATGAAGAACAAGGTCGACTTCTCTATTTCCAAGAATATGTATGTAGCTTCTGTCATCCTGGTCTCCGGTATCGGCGGGCTTTCCCTGAAGTTTGGTGCCCCCAACGATACTCCTGTCATCACCATCACCTCTATTGCTGTCTCCATGATTCTCGGTATCCTGATGAACTCTATCTTAAGGGAACCTAAGAAGCCGGTTTCCGGTATAGAGGTTCACGAAGATGTGGAGATGGTCGAGAAGGAGGAGAAGGCTCTAGGACAGCCGATTGAGCCGGTTTCCGAGCCTGCTATTCCTGCTGCTGTTGCTTCTGAGAAGCAATAAATAAGAGGTATTGGTCCCCGATTTTCTTCCATATCGCTCGTGCATTCACGTATAATCAATAAAGAAAATCGGGGGCAATAATCATGGAAGATATCTACGATCCTGTAAAGGAATATTCCGATAAATATAAGAATGCTGTTACGGAAAACAGCAATGCCTTATTCGATTCTTTGCTTTCCGAATCCAAAATCGATGTCGATGCTAACCGTTCCACGGTCAAGGATTACGACAATGCCCTAGCAAAGCAGAAGAAGCTTTCTGCATCCCTGGGGAAGATAAAAGTAATCAAGGTTCTCCTGATCATCTTTACTGTCCTTGCCCTTGCCATCGGAATTCTTCTGATCATCTCCGGTGCCGGATCGGCAGCCTTCAACCTGGCAATGCTGATTTCCGGGATTGCCCTAGTTCTTCTTGGAATCGGTGCAATCGTCCTTCTCTGCACGGTCATCAAGAGAAAGCTTCATGATACAAAGGCCTTTGTAAGCACAGCGACGGATGCTGTAAACAAACTATTCCAGGAAGCCAACGAGCAAATGGCAGGAATGAATGCCCTCTTTACTTATTCCGGTCCTGATCAGGTTTTGATGAAGAGTATTCCGCAGATCCAGGTCGATCCCTACTTCGATATGAAGAAGTACGGATATATGGTCAGCAAGATGAATCTTTCTCCGGCTAACGACGATCCCAATGTCTCTACCTTGTTCGTTAAGTCCGGATCCTTATCCGACAATCCGTTCCTCATCATCCGTTCTCTTATTACCTATATGGGTTCCAAGACCTATACCGGAACAAGGACCGTAACCTGGGTTACTACCGAGACAGACTCGGAAGGCCATTCCCATACGGTTACCCATTCCGAGACTTTGGTCGCTACTATCTCCAAACCCTGTCCTTACTACTATACGAACGAAAGCCTGATATACGGAAACCCGGCCGCCCCTAAGCTCTCCTTCTCCCGTGCACCGGTGCTGGAAAAGCATCTAGACGACAAAGGCTTGGACCACTTCGTCAAGAACTATGAGAAGAAGCTGAAGAAAGAAAGCGTCAAGGCAGTCAAAAAAGGTCAGGTCTTCCAGTCGATGTCGAACACGCAGTTCGAAGCTATGTTCGGTGTTACGGAGAGATCGGATGAAGTCGAATACCGTCTTATGTTCACTCCTCTTGGCCAGCAGGCGATGTGCAACCTCATCAATAACTCTCCTTACGGAGATGACTGGTCCCTCGACAAGAAGAACATGCTGAACATCATCCATGCGGAGCACTCCCAGACGGATGACAAGCTCTGCGAACCTTCCCTCTTCCGTTCCCATTCAGTCGATATCTCCAGAGGGAAATTCGTCGACTACTGCGAAAATTATGTCCAGTCCCTCTACTTCGAACTGGCCCCAGTCCTTGCAATCCCGCTTTATCAGCAGACATCCCCGATCCTTTACGACTACCTTCCGTTCCCTTACCATGTATCGGAATACGAACACGAAGTCTATTGCAACTACTTCCCGAATGATATCGATCCGGAAGGATCCGTTACCCGTTCTATCCGCAAGACGAAGTTTCTCTTTGCTTCCGGCGACTACGATGTCTATACGGTGACATCCCGTGCCTATAGAGGAGTTTCCCATACCGAGATTATTCCGGTCCTCTGCCGGAACGGCAGGGTCTATGAGGTTCCGGTCACCTGGGTGGAATACATCCCGATTGTGAAGACCACGACGCTTACGAGCAACACGCTCAATGGAAAGAGTTCCAACGAAGTCCAGGGTTACCTCCATGGGAAGACTCTCTACGATTTTCTCTCCAAGCTCAGCAACAACGGGAACCTGGTCTACGGAAGAGGATTCTTCTCCTTGGTACTCGCCAATGCTAACGACAACCCGGCGCTGGAAGCTCTGAAAGCGGAACTTAGCAAGTTGAAATAGAATCGGTTTCCCTCTACAATAGGGGGGGCCGAAAAGGAAAGGAAGAAAAAAATATGGCAAACGAATTGGACGAAACAAAAGATCCGATTTCGACAGAAGGCCGTGACGTCAACGTCATTCAGAAGCAGGTTCAGGTTAAGAAGACGACCGGGGATAAGGTCTTCGAAGTTGTCCTTTGGTGCTTATTGATTGTTCCGGGACTTGTCTTCTGGTTCAAGAAGAAGAAGGCCGAGAGCTATCTCCAGGCTGCCCAGCAGAAGATCCAGGCCAGTGCCTCCACGATTGATAACTATATGGAGCAGAGAGTCACCATTCTCAAGAATGCTGCCCAGCTCCTGAACAAGTCCATCGATCTCGATAAGGAAGTCCTGGAGAAGGTCACTGCCTACCGTGGCGGTGTCAATCCGGATGCCGATGCTGCCCGTAACGAACAGGCTGGCAACATTGCCAAGGTCGACCGTGCCATCAACATCGCTTTCGAAAACTATCCGAACATCCAGTCCCACAGCGAACTCCAGTCCTGCATGCAGCAGAACTCCTATCTCCAGAAGGAGATTACGGCCGCCCGCGACCTCTACAACGATGCCGTCCTTGAGTGGAATACCAGAATCTTCCAGTGGCCGGTCTACAA
>Ga0172377_10009381_pt1 | contig 10025 bp, 4 predicted proteins | sample Pumphouse3metaG_FD_119749 | JGI IMG/M metagenome (GOLD analysis project Ga0172377, IMG submission 119749) | Leachate microbial communities from a municipal landfill in Southern Ontario, Canada - Pumphouse #3 metaG | ecosystem: Engineered > Solid waste > Landfill > Unclassified | place: Canada... | reverse complement strand
TCGGAACCCATCACAAATTCACCGGCGGGAATACGCACCATCGTCAATTTAAGACCGTCTCCCAGATCGATCTCACGTTTAACATCACCTGCCGCACGCTGGAGCTGTCGTGCGGTTTCGCCATCAAAAGGCCATCCGCTGAGCGTCGGAGCATGAGATGGGCTTTTGACACGTCCCTTAACGGCATTAACCTGCACAGGATATGGCTTCTCGGGGGTGGTTTCCCAGTTAGAATCAACAAAAGCGTATTTCGAGCGCAGTCGCATCGCCTCCTGTGAAATCTTAGATGTCCAGTTAGATTTATCTTTATTGCTTGAATACGCACTGCTCCAACTGCCGTAGAACGGCACATTCAAGTCAATCCAGGTGTAAATGCGTCGCCATGACTCCTCATCCAGATTAACACCATGATGCCCCTTTTCAAGAATCTGCACTCCTTCGGAGGTTGACGCGTGATACTCCAGAGGATTTTCCATTAACCCGTTGCTCTCGGGACCTGGACGACGGAAATACTTATGGAAGTCGTAATAAGCGCGACTGTAATTCGCCGAATTTTTATCACTGACAAGCGACGTGTCTTTAAAATTCGGTTTTCCTTTGTCGGAACCATCATGACAGCGCACGCAGTAAGCATCCAGAACAGGTTGAATTTCAGCATTAAACGAGTAACCCTCCACGCGTTCACGATGAGGTGTTATACTCTGAGGCTCTTTTCCTGAAGCTATGGTTTTGCGTGTATAAGGCGGTTCTGTGGGTGGTTCATGGCAACCGATGCAGGAGAGATCCTCGCCCGGCATAGCGACCAGCCAACTGCGCATCAACTGTAAAGCGCGTCCCTCTTTATCCATTGGCTGAATGGAAACCGTGGTGTTGGCCGGTATGCGGAACATTGCGGAACCATCCTCCTCAACCCTGACTGTACCCAGCATGCGTTTCACATCCCAACCACTTTCAATTCCAAGGTGATGATGGTTGCCGGTATTGAAATAACCGTAGGCGTAGGTGAAAAGTCGCAACGAATCAACCACCCCTTCTGGAACACCGGCCAGACCGGGACCACGATAAACATTTTGAATATAACAAACCGACTCTTTACTGTTGGTATTGACGCGCTCAGGTATTACCGGCGGACGTTCACGACGGCGTAACGGATAGGGTTCAACCATATAACGGAAATGATCAGCGTCTGTGCTTTCGATCTCCACAAAATTGTCAAAAATATCCACCAGATACAGAGCCCAATCGCTCTTTTCCGTCAACTTGGCCACCGTTAAAAAGTACTGTCCGTTAACAGGATAGGGCTGAATAAACTGCGGGTAGACATCATCAACCAGACGATCCAGATCCAGCGCCATCTCTTGAGGATAAAGATCACGCAGCCGCGGATAGCAGATATTAAAGAAATCATTATTCAGCTCGTGATAATCTTTGCCCTTTTGTGACGACTCCGGCATGTGCTGCGCAATCAAATCATCAACCTGCTGCTGCAGCTCAGGAAACTTACGCTGCAGCTCTTGAGTGACCTTGGGGTACAACTGATCCACGGTCACATGAGTCACCTCTTTGCCATAGCCGGGAATATGCTGCACCACGCCATCAGCATGAGCATAACCTTTATTGGTATCGAAGAGTGTCAGTTTGCCGCTGCCGGCAATGCCATGATGTCCGCTCACGACCGCGCAGAATTTGCCGGGTTCACCCGGCATTGGACGGGCATTGAACATTGAGTTCGGCCAGAGACTCTGCGATCCATAGATAGCCCGTTGATTGGTGCCATCAGGATTCATGCTCATCATAATCCGCGAGTAATAGTGCATGATATCGGTATACTCCCAGCGCAGATACATGATTTTACCGTCGGGCAGAACAGTCGGATACCAGTCGGCATCCTGCTCAAAGGTCAACTGACGCGTATTGCCGCCATCAGCATCCATGATGTAAAGATTGGGAACCAATTTTGAACCGCTGATGCACGGCACACCGATCAAAGGCGCGGTTGAACTGAAAATCACCCGTTCACTCGGCAGATAGACACCCCCGTAATTATGAACATACTCACCAGCAATCGATGAAACTTTGCGTAACCCGGAACCATCCAGATTAACTTCCATAACCTGAAACATATTCGCTGCATCGGTTGAGGTAAACAGCAATTTTTCCGCATCCCAGTGCAGATCCAACTCCCCCACATATGCTTTATCTGATGGTTCGTAGATATCACTTACAGCACCGCTGCGCAGATTTAGGCGTGCGATCTTGTTCTGATACCCCTTGGGTTTGATGACATGTGTGCCGAGCCAGTTGGCTTTTGTGGCGACTTTATCCGACAGGACAACAAGAATTTCATCAAAATCAATATAAGGATTCTCTGCGATCAACGCTTTGAATTTAAGTTCACTGAACTTGCTGATCTGTTGCGCCGCCTGCGGTTCACCCGCTTTCAGTTGATCGAGCAACTCCGGCATGTTTTTTTCAAACTCTTTGGATCGAGCAAGAAACTCCCGTCCGTTTTTGTACTCACGCGGCTTGGTTTTCAGAATATGCGTGATTGAACGGGTAAGCGCCGCTGGCGATGATAGTTCAAGCAAAGCTCTCTGTGTGGCGGCAACCTCTTGTTGCCGCGCCGCTTTCTGCATTGCTTTCAAATCAACACGCTTATTGGATGGCTTACAAAAAGCGGCCAACTCATGTGATTTTCCGGAGGGCTCTTTAACACCCGCTTCAAGCGCGTGTCCACCGGTATAATTGAAATAAAGCAGATTAACTTGATGGGCGCCGACACCTAAATTGATTTTGCCGCGCTTTAAAGCGGGTCCATGCAGCCCGTCATTGTCGATCACCAGCTTATCATCAATAAAGAGCGCGCTGCCGTCATCCGATTTTAAACTGAACTCATATTCACCGCCAGCACTCACCTGCAACAACCCGGAGAACTCGATATTCCAATCTCCGCCAAATTTGCGATCCGCCATAGAATAAACGCGGTCAACACTGCCTTTAGACAATTGCCTGCCCCTGCCGATGAATGCATAGGTTTTTATTTGACCATCATGCGCGAAATAACTCATCTCCGCTGTGCTGACCGCAACTCCCCCAAGCCACAGCAACGTGACAATAACTTTCCAATTCAAAATAATTCCTCCGTATTTAGAGAGCGATTGATTATTCGCCCAGCAACCATTTCAACCCTTTCAACCCTTCTAACCGCTTCAACCCTCATTGTAGATTAATAAAGCTTGAATGATCAAGCAAAACAAGATCATAACAAAACAGAAAGTTGACGCAAAGCAACTTAAAATGTAAGCTGTTAAACAATCATAATAAAGGCGTAACATGAACCAAATGAACAATAAAAATACAATCCCGACTCTTGCTTTAGCATTTTGCTGCGCAACAGCGACAACACTGGCCGCTGCCAAAGATTTCAATTTCGGTTGGCGCTTTGCTGTCGGCGAACATTCCGGTGCCGCAGATTACCGCTTCGACGACTCATCCTGGGAGATGGTAGATCTTCCGCATGATTGGGCGATAAGTGGTGACTTCGGCGCGCCGGAAGAGGATGGCTCCACAGGCAAGCTGCCGTGGCAAGGCGAAGGCTGGTATCGCAAAAGTTTTAATCTTGCCGATACTGATCACGACAAAAGAGTGATCCTCATTTTCGATGGGGTCATGGCATCGCCGACAGTTTATCTCAATGGAAAGAAGATCGGCAGTTGGATCTACGGTTACAATTCGTTCTGGATTGACGCAACCGACGCTGCGCGCTTTGGAGAAAACAACATTCTGGCTGTTCACGCCGATACCCGGCAACATCACTCACGCTGGTATCCCGGCGCGGGGATCTACCGCAAGGTAACCATGTTGCTCAAAGAACCGGTGCATATTCCTGTCTGGGGAGTCTATGCGACAACCCCTGAGGTCAACCGCGAGAATGCAACTCTCAATCTTAAAATTTCAATTGCAAATATGCTCGCCGAAACAAAGCAATATCGAATTGAAACCCACATCCAAGCCCCAGATGGCAAAACGGTCGGAAGCGTGAATCGAAGCGTCAAACTTACCGCTATCTCAACCAATGAGTTTCAATTAAACATGACTGTTGCAAACCCGCAGTTGTGGGATGTTGAAGCACCGTCGCTCTACGATATACAGGTTGCGTTAGTTGAGGAAAGCAGCGGACAAATTTCTGACAGACACACCATTCAGACCGGTTTTCGTAACTTCAAATGGACAGTTAATGACGGCTTTCATTTAAATGGACGACGCGTGCAGCTCTACGGAGTGAACCTGCACCATGATCACGGTCCGTTGGGTGCCGCCTTCTTTCCGCGCGCCATGGAGCGTCAGTTGCAAATCATGAAGGAGATGGGTGTTAACGCCATCCGCACAAGTCATAACGCCGCAGCCCCTGAGCTGCTGGAACTTTGCGACCGCATGGGTTTGCTGGTGTTTAATGAGCTGTTTGATAAATACGGTCCAACCGCCGGAGTTGAATGTGAGACCGCTGAATATGTTGAAGTTTACGCTGAACGTGAAATCCGCAATTTTGTTTTGCGTGACCGTAATCATCCCTCGGTTGTTATTTGGTCGATCGGCAATGAAATACCGGATATTCTGCACAACAAGGATGGTCGTTCCGCTGAGCATGTAGCACGTATGGTCAGCTTCTTTAAAAAATACGATGACACCCGTCCGACTACCATGGGCAATCATATTCCCGGCGGAGCGCGCAAAGAGCTTGGTATCTTTAACGCGCTTGACACCAGCGGCTGGAACTACGGCGAAAAATATGTGGTCGCCCGTCAGAATTATCCTGACAAGCCGCTGATTTACAGTGAAAGTGGATCGGTTTTCGGAACACGCGGTGCCTACAAATTAACGTTGCCGGAGGGAAAAACCGACTGGGGTGATGACGGTTACCTCAACGCGTACTGCCTTACCGCTGCACGCTGGTCAGACATCCCCGAGCATGAGTTCGAGCGTATGATCAAGCACAGCTATGTGGCCGGTGAATTTGTCTGGACCGGCTTTGATTATCTTGGCGAACCTACTCCTTTCAGCAGAGACTACAAAGACCGCAAAGGCCGCATGGCACGCAGTAGCTATTTCGGTATTGTCGACTTGGCTGGTCTGCCGAAAGATAGTTTTTTTCTCTATCGCAGTCATTGGAATACTCAGTCAAACACCGTCTGTTTGACCCCGCACTGGAACTGGCAGGGACACGAAAATCAACCGATACCGGTAATGCTCTACACCAACGGCGATGAAGCTGAACTCTTTCTCAACGGTGAAAGTCTTGGTCGACGCAAAAAAGCAACTCGCAACGCACGCAGGGTCGACAATCTCGCCTACGGCTGTGCTGTCACAGCCAGTTCTGAAGAGCACAAACAGGATAAAGATGGCAATGTTATTGAAGAAAATTTTGCAAATAAAGCCTGTGACGGCTCACTCAGCACACGCTGGTGTGCTGCCGACGGCTCAACTCCTCAATTTTGGGAAGTCAATTTTGAAAAGCCGACAGAGTTCTCTTTTGTCCGTGTCCAATGGGAGCAGCCTGCCTGGATTTATGATACAAAGCTGGAAGTTTCCACTGACGGAACTCAATGGGGAGAGGTGCAAACCGAAAGGACCGATAACCGACAGATCAGCGAATATCTCTTCACTAAGCAGAGCGCCCGTAAATTCAGATTGACCATCACAAAAATAAAGAAAAAACAGATTTATGCCAGTATCTCGGAGATTGAAATACTGAAAGCCGCCGGTGCCATGCGCAACCCTTATTTTGATGTTGTCGGCATATACCGCATCATCTGGCCTGATGTGCCTTATGTACCTGGCGTGCTCAAAGCCGTTGCCTATAAAAACGGAGAGGTTATCGGTTCAAAAATTGTACGGACTGTCGGAGAGGCCACGAAGCTGAGAATATCCGCCGACCGCGACACACTGCGGGCCGACGGCATGGATCTCTGTTATCTGACAATTGATATGGCAGATCAACGCGGCGACACCTGTCCCTTGGCAATGAATAATCTAACCTTCGAAGTATCCGGTGCCGCGACTCTGGCAGGTGTCGCCAATGGTGATCAGATGGGATTTGACAGATTCACCGACAACACGCATCCACTGTTCTACGGGAAGGCGGTCGCGGTTCTACGCTCCGCCCCCGGCAAATCCGGCAGAGCCGTATTAAACGTGAGAGCCGATAACGGCATGAAAGCCCAATATATTGTTAACTTTGAATAACGGGAGTCCCTTATGAAAACCAGAGTGCTATTACTATCATGTTGCCTTGCGGCGACCACTATGAAAGCCGAAAAACCGAATGTCCTGTTTATCGCCGTTGATGATCTGCGAGCTGAATTAGGCTGTTATGGCGTTGAACAGGTGCATTCACCTAACATTGATGCGCTGGCAACACGGGGAATGCGTTTTGATAACGCCTATGTGCAATCCTCATTCTGCAATCCCTGCCGCGCCTCTTTTATGACCGGCTTACGTCCTGACAAAACCGGAGTGCTCGATAATAAATCCTATTTTAGAGATCACCTGCCCGATGTGCAGACCCTATCAGAGCAGTTTCGTATAAACGGTTATTACACCTGTAACTTTGGAAAAATATTTCACGGACCAACTCAAATGTGCGATGTGGAACGCTCTTGGGATCAATGTGAACTGCCGGTTACCACGCCGACCGGACGTCGAGGAAAAGGGCGGGATATGAGTAACGGCAAGTTAAAATGGTGCAATTGGCTCGCTTGTGATGGTGATGACGAAGATCAAGCCGACGGACAAATTGCAGCGCTGGCTGTTAAATTTCTACAAGCCAAACATGTGAAACCGTTTTTCCTTGCTGTCGGATTTCACAAACCGCATGATCCCTATCACGCTCCCGCGAAATATTTTGACATGTACCCTGCAGATCAAATCAAGCTTTACGAAGATCCACCTGATCAGAGTCCTTCACCGCTTTTCGCCAAAATTCGTGGCTTTGCAAAGGCATTCGATGAGTTCACAGAGCGTGATAAAAAAGAGTTCCTTCGCGCGTATCTCGCCTGTATCACTTTCACCGATACGCAGATCGGCAAGGTGTTGCAAGCTTTACAATCAAGTTCCCACAGCGACGACACCATAATTGTCTTCATCAGTGATCATGGCTACCATCTGGGACAACGCAACTGGTGGAACAAAAACACGCTATATGAGCATACATCCAGAGCCCCCTTGTTGGTCTACACTCCCGCGATGCGTGCCAAAGGAACAAGTTGTTCCAGTATTATCGAATTCGTGGATATCTACCCCACCCTGATAGAATTGTGTGGCGTGCCAGCTCCCTCTCAAAAGCTGGATGGGCGCAGCTTCGCATCGTTGCTGGATAATCCACAACAACCATTTAAAGAGGCAGCCTACATGCAGTTACTCCGCGGACAGGTGGATGGCCGGGCAGTGCGCGACCAGCGTTATCGCTATATTGAGTTTGATCAGGGACAGAAAGGGCGTGAGCTCTTTGATCATAACAACGATCCTGACGAGTTTTATAATCTAGTCGACAATCCTGAATATTCAGAAGTTTTAAAAAGGATGCGAAAGCTGTTGCGGCGTTTTCCACAATAAAAGAAGATTTTACGTAATTAAAAAGCCCTCCTGATTCACACCAGGAGGGCTTGCATGAAGGTTTATATATAATTATGTTTTGTGTTGTTTGGTGAGAGATGAGGCTGATGCCTTATCTACATAAAAATTCACATTAGGATGCAATTGCAGAGCAGAAGCGGGATTCATCTCGCTCGGCTGCTCTTCTACAGCACCTCTCAAAGCCTTAGCTTTGCCTTTGCCATAACTTAGCAAAATAATACTCTTCGCGTCAAGTATAGTTGCAACACCCATAGAAATTGCTTTGCGCGGCACCTCAGCGGCAGAAGTGAAGAAGCGAGAATTATCGCTGATCGTCTGTTCTGTGAGTTCAACTACTCTGGTGCGTGAATCAAAGGCGGATGGCGGTTCATTAAAACCGATATGACCGTTACTGCCGATACCCAGAACCTGAATATCAATACCCCCCGCTGCTTTGATACGCTCTTCATACTCACGGCAGGCCTGCTGCGAATCGTTTGCCATGCCATCCGGGACAAAAGTGTTTTGTGGATTGATGTTTATTTTAGAGAACAGGTTTTTGTTCATAAAATAGCGGTATGACTGTTCATGCTCTGCTGGCAAGCCGACATATTCATCGAGATTGAAAGTTGTGACTCCGCTGAAATTCAAACCATCGTTGCATGCGTGCGCCAGCTCAGCATAAAGTGAAAGCGGTGTGCTGCCTGTCGCTAGTCCCAACACCGCTTTCGGCTTTTCTTTGATAAAATTAATAATATATTCGGCCGCCGATTGAGCCGCTTCCTGCTCTGAATCAAAAATCCTCAAATTCATTCTTACTTTTTACCGTTTCTTGTTAACAATCACTAAACTCAGTTTCTGAATTTCAAATGCTGTAAATAGGGTTATAGCTACGCTGTCCGCTGTGTGTTAATAAAGCTAAACCAAGCGCGGCCAAAAGTCAAGCTTCACAGAACGATTAAAGTTGCAAAAATGCGGGAACTGTTAATGTTTTGGCATCAATTTCAGGCATACGCTTTGCTCCGCGTTAGCCGTAACAGTTCAGAGATATCGCTATAATTATAGTTTCTGTCGTAAAAAGCCGTCGCCTCCGGCTATGGCCTTCAAGAAAACAAGAATTTACAGGAGGGGTCTATTTTAAAAAAGGGCTGGTCTTGGAGCAATCGTGACTATAGACGCATGAAAAAAAACATAACCATCCTGGTACTGGGTAGCCGCCTGTCTGCGTGCTGCGCACAGGTAGGCAACCAAATTCTTTTTTAGACAGGATTACATGATTTACATGATTAGGAACTGTGTGGCCGATGATATCAGCCGCTCTAGAGTTACCACCGTGATCTCCGTGATAAACTTCGGTCAAGTCCAACCCATAACTCTTCTCCATGCCCCATGCTCCATGCCCTTTGCCCTCTTCAACAACTTTAGAACTCGCGCACTGTAGAACTTTTAGAACTTCCCCTCTCTGCCCCATGCAAAAAACGAACAGGCACGCAGCGACAACATATTGCTAAGGATAAACATGTTGTCGCTGCCCTTCGGTGAAAGGTCTAAAACACCAACAGCAACGTTCCGACAATCTCTTTCGTGTTAAGCCGGACCTCGCTCGACCAGTCCTCGGTATGACTGCGTGTATCGAGTGATGTCACAGCCGACGCACCGGACACCTCCGCGCGGATCGAACCGGCCAGCATCATTCCCACCGCCAGCAGAATCGTTGTTACGTTTCTTTTTACTATATTCCTCTTCATTGTTCTTTCTTCCCTTCCATTTTTTAAAATCAGATCAAAAGCCCCGGCACGCACTCCAACAATCCCTCACCCTCTCCCACTGGGAGAGGGTCGGGGCCTGCCTGCCTGCCGCGCTGCGGCGCAGGCAGGTGAAGGGGTAGCCGTATCCGGCTATGGCAGGGTCCTCACGAGGCGGAAGCCAATGTTCCAGCTCCCTTCCGACGGCTTGTTGTTGTCCCGATTCGCCGAATGGCAGTTCGACGCGGAATAGTTCCAGCAGCCACCCCGTTTCACACGCTTCGGTGGTTCCGTCCCCCCCGCATCCGGCCCTACCGGGTCCTCACCGCCCGACAGTGAGCTATCATACCAGTCCAGGCACCACTCCCATACATTACCATGCATGTCGTAGAGTCCCCATGCGTTGGGCAAATAGGAACCCACAATCGCTGTTCCATTCAGCGGAGAACATCCGCTTGGGGAATTAACCCAGTCCGAGCCATCAAAGATTTTGCCACCGTTATACTGGTAGCGCCCAAGAACATCCATCTGAGCGTTACTCGTCGTGTTCGCGGGTCTTCCGAGACCGTCGTTATAGTAGGTTGTTGTTCCAGCCCGGCAGGCATACTCCCACTGAGCCTCGGTCGGCAGGTCGAAGCCCGCAATCGCAGTCTTCGTCCGTAGCTTTCC
>Ga0172377_10009380_pt1 | contig 10026 bp, 8 predicted proteins | sample Pumphouse3metaG_FD_119749 | JGI IMG/M metagenome (GOLD analysis project Ga0172377, IMG submission 119749) | Leachate microbial communities from a municipal landfill in Southern Ontario, Canada - Pumphouse #3 metaG | ecosystem: Engineered > Solid waste > Landfill > Unclassified | place: Canada... | reverse complement strand
GATCTTTCGGCTTTGGCAGGTGATGTGGCCTACATAATGGGGCAAAACTTTTTTGCTGCCATCAGAACCACTATCATCAATTCTTCTCTGGCAATTTGCGGGAGCAGATTTGGCAAACGATGGATGACTCCCGGTGGAGTTAACTATGCAATTACTAAACAACAAGCCAGGGTTTTGGAAAGTACGTTACAGAAAGCTAGAACTCAGATCATCGATTGTGCTGAAGCGATGTTTGCCAATAGCAGCGTAGTCACCCGTTTTGATGACACTGGAGTATTGAAGCTTCAAGATGCTCTGGCCTTGGGTCTTAGCGGCATCACGGCAAAAGCATCTGGAATGATTGTGGATGCCAGAATGGATTATCCCTGCATAGAAAACTCAAACTTCGTAGCGCTGACTCAGAGCGGTGGCGATGTGTATGCAAGAGCATATCTGCGTTATCAGGAGATCCTGCAGTCCTTGCAAATGATACTTTCCGAGATAAATCAGATAAATTTTCAGCAAGCCATAAGCGCTCCGATCAATTCTCTGGCTCCAAACAGCATCTGCAGCTCAATCGTTGAAGGCTGGCGAGGTAGAATTGTCCACACTGCGAAAACTGATGCGGAAGGCAAACCAATCTGGTATCGGATCACCGATCCATCTCTGATCAATTGGCAGGCTTTGGCTTTGGTGATGCGGGGTACAGCTATATCGGATTTCCCGATCTGCAACAAGAGTTTTGATTTATCCTATTGTGGGAGTGATCTATAATGTTCAACCTGATTAAAGCGAGGATCCGCCACGGTTATCAAGCCATCCCCAATCCTTTGAAGACGCAGATTCATCCCAGCTTCCCAGGACGCCCCAGCTTGTCCGGCAAAGCTGATCTGGAAGCACTAAACAGGCTTTGTCCAGTGTCGGCCTTTGAGAAGAAGGGACTGGACTTGGGGAAATGTGTCTTTTGTGGGCTTTGCGAAAGGAGATATCCGGATTGGATTTGTTTCAACCCGGATTTTAAGATTGCCGCAGATAAACGGGAAAATCTAATCATCACACCCGAGCAAGCGACAATGCCGCCAATTCAAGCGATCAAGGGATTCAAGCATTCATTTGCCATGCGCAATGTCAGCGCTGGCGGGTGTAATGCCTGTGAATTGGAACTGGGAGCCAGCAACAATGTGAACTTTGATATTGGACGCTATGGGATCGAGATTGTAGCGTCTCCCCGACATGCCGATGCGGTGATCGTAACCGGTCCGATCAGCAAGAATATGGCAGATGCACTGCACGCCACCTGGCAAGCTACGCCTCAACCCAGATATCTGATCCTATGCGGAAGCTGTGCTATCAGCGGTGGGGTATTCTCGAACTCTGTTCAGCTAGATCGCAGCTTTTTGAGCCATTGGCAAGCATGCCTGTATATTCCAGGCTGCCCGGCACATCCCTTATCGATCGTGCATGGCATCCACAGTTTGATGGGGGCAAAATGAGTATCGGATTTCTGATCCTTTTTTTGGCGATAATACCTGCTTTGTGGAAGCGATCGGGACTCTTCAGCATACTTTGGTTGCTGGGCTCGGGGATCATTGCCTTTGAATATCTGGAAGTGATCTATTCCCGCACAGTGCAGGATTTTATGATTAGCTTCCCCTATCCGATTGGGACTGCCAATATTGGGATAAGCAAGCTTTCAGCGTTCTTTGGCACTGTCTTTGCCATTGGCCTGCCCCTTGGAATGCTCTATGGACATTTTTATCTGAAGCAGCATCCTTCTGAAGGAATACGTTCTCATCTATTCTGGCTGGGAATTCTGGGACTTAGTATGCATGGGATACTCTGGATGAAGCATTCGTTGCTTTTCCTTATGGTTTGGGAATTGATGAGTATTTCTTCCTTCTTCTGTGTTATTCATGATCGCCAGCAAAGCTTGAAAGCGGGATTGAATTATATCATAACCATGCAAATCGGAGCTGCTTTCTTGATGGTGGGATTTGGGCTGATGTTCATTCATACAGGAAGCTTTGATTTCAATGGTCTGGAAAATATGCCCAGGCTTCCAATGTATCTGCTGCTTATTGGCTTTGCCTTCAAAGCAGGTTTTGTGCCTCTGGCATCCTGGCTACCCCAGGCGCATCCGGTGGCTCCGGCTCATGTATCAGGAATGATGAGTGGGCTGATGATCAAGGCCGGACTTTATGGAATAATCCTGATTTTGCTTACAAATGCCTTTAGCCTGTGGGAAATCCTGGTTTTCTGCCTGCTCTCGATTATCAGTGCATTTTGGGGTGTTATCCATGCCATGGTGAGCACAAATATCAAAAAAGTGCTGGCATATTCATCAATCGAGAATATCGGCATCATTGGAATCGGCCTTTGCGTGGGCTTGCTTGGCAAGGATGCTGGAATCCCCGCCATGGCTACTCTGGGCTTTGCGGGAGCCTTTCTCCACATTTTTTTCCATTCGATGTTCAAGGCTTTGCTGTTCTATCTTTCCGGCAATGTTCTCGTAGCCAGCCATACCTTGGAGATTGATAAATTGGGAGGTTTGGCAAAATCTATGCCCTTCACTGCTGTTTATTTCCTGGTGGGTACTATTGCAATATCTGCACTCCCCCTGGGCAATGGATTCATCAGTGAGTTTACAATTTTATACGGAATCTTCCACGCCATGGGAGCAAATGATCTACCAGCCATGGTGTTTGGAGCAGTTCTGCTATCGGTTTTAGCCTTTGTGGGAGCTTTAGCCTTGATTGCATTTTCCAAGCTATTCGCAATCATATTCCTGGGTGAAGCTCGCCAGGAGGAGGCCAGAAATGCCCAGGAATGCCCGCGAGGAATGCGTATCCCGCAGTTAGTTTTAGGATTGGGAATATTAGCAACTGGCGGCATAGCTAATCTTGGCTTACGCTTTGTGAAGCCAATCCTGAGATGGATGGCTTTGGATATGACGATGATACGTGATTTTCAGACAACTCTGAATCAAGTGAGCATAGTCCTGGCGATAGTGGTTTTGCTAAGTGCTCTGCTCTATCTGATCCGGCGAATGTGTGTGCGTGAAAGTATCTCGGCTACCTGGGGATGTGGATATCAGAAGCCAAATCCCAGGATGCAATATGGCTCCTATGCTTTCGTGCATCCACTCTCCTATTTTCTAAAGCCCTTTATCCTTTTTAGCAAGAAGCAAAAACAAGGCGATATGGCCAAAGGAATCAATCCTATCAATTCCATGGAAGCTGTCGATCCCATCTTCAAATACATCGTGGAACCTGTCAGCAAGGCTATGAGCTGGTTCTTTGAGCTTTTTTCACATATCCATAACGGAAAGACCAATTCCTACATAGCCTGGTGCCTGGGCTTCCTGATTCTGATCATAATCTGGGTATTGGGGGTAAGATGATTAGTTTACTTTGGATCCTTCTACTTCCCCTGTTTATGCCAGGATTGATTTCACGCGTCAAGGCGATCATGGTTGGACGAAAAGGACAAAGCCTCCTGCAACCTTATTATCACTTTTTGAAGCTGCTTCGCAAGGATGAGGTGATCAGCAGCAGCGCTTCCTTTATTACCCGTCTGGCACCGTCAATAGCTTTGTCAGCAACGCTCTGTGCAGCTCTATTTGTGCCAGTTGGAAGATCCAGTTCGCTGCTAAGCTTTCAGGGAGATTTCATCCTTGTACTCTATTTACTGGCTCTTGCTAAAGGCATCATGGTATTGGCTGCCATGGATAGCGGGAGCAGTTTTGAAGGGATGGGAGCCAGCCGGGAGATTAGTTTTACAGCATTTTTGGAGCCTGCATTTATGCTGATCATGGCAGGCCTTATCTTCACTTCTGGTTTCACTTCTCTCAATAGCCTGCTTGATTCATATATCATCAACAATCATGAAGTATGGAGTCTGGTGGTGGGGGCATTCACGATTTTTGCCCTGTTCATTATGCTCCTGGTAGAATCAGCCCGAGTTCCCTTTGATGATCCAAACACTCATTTGGAGCTGACTATGATTCATGAGGTGATGATTTTGGATTACAGCGGCTTCTCCCTGGGGCTGATTCACTATACAGCAGCTTTGAAAATGCTGATCTACGCATCTCTGATCGCTCAGATCATGATTCCACAGAATGCGCAGTGGCATATGGGGTGGTATTTGCTCTGCGTTCTGGGATTAGGGCTGGTCACAGGAATTGTGGAAAGCATGATGGCACGCTTTCGAATGAACCGCAATCTGGAATTGGTTCTGGTGCCACTGTCAATATCAGTGTTGGCAATTGCAGCCTTGATTGCTCGCAGTCTGGGAGGTTGGTAATGTTGGAAATCCTGGTTTTAGCATTTGGAGTAACTTTGCTGTTTGCATCTGTCACAAACATGTTGCATTCTTTGATCCGCATCCTTGTAGTCCAGGGATTGATCCTCTTTGCGGTAACCTTGCTCAAAAGTACGCAATTGAATTGGCTCAGCTTTGGCTTCATTGCGCTGGAAACGCTTATTTTCAAGACGATCTTGATCCCTTGGTTTCTTTCCGATACTATTCGTCATAATGCCATCCATCGAGAAGTGGAAGCTTATGTATCAAACTTCTTCTCATTGACATTGATGAGCGTGATCTTTCTGGGCAGCTTTGCATTAGCTATATTTTCCGAACAGCAATCCGGAAAGCTTTTCCCCCTGGAGTTTGGCATTGCATTTGCCACAATCATCAAAGGCCTGTTTATCATAATCGCAAATAAGAAACTGATCACACATCTGATGGGTTACCTGATCATGGAAAATGGGATCTTCTTGTTATCATTGGCAGTTGGAGGAGATTTGCCTCATATCATATCATTGGGTATTTCGCTTGACATCATGCTTTCTGTATTGATTGCAGTGCTATTTATCAAACGGATCAAATCCACCTTTGATGATGCGGACAGCCCCGGACATCTGAGGGAGGATTGATGCTGCCTATCATACTTTTTGCTTATCCCATCCTGGCATCCCTGGTAGCCTTGATACTTGACCGCAATCTGAAGCTTGAACTTCTGGTATTACTCCATGCCCTACTGCATATTAGCATTGGCATCTATGGTTTTCTAAACAGAGGTAATCTGGGAAGCATGGATGATCTGGGTTTGTTCATGTTTCTGATCACCTCTTTTTTGTATCTTGCAGTAGCATTTTATCGTATTAATTCAGGCACAGAGCATGCCCTGAAAGCATATCGGATTCACAGTATCTTTTTGATGCTCTTCATTGCGGCAATGGACGCAGCCTGTCTGGTGAAGGACATCGGGCTGATCTGGGTATTTGTTGAAGCTACAACTATTACATCCGCAATGCTGATCAGTTTTGAGAACAGCAAAAGTTCACTGGAAGCTGCCTGGAAGTACCTGTTTATCTGCAGCGTGGGCATCGCTTTGGCCTTTGTGGGTATCCTTCTGTTTGTACTGGCTCAACCAGAACAAGCCAGTCTGCATCTTGGCAAGATCCAGGTTCATACCCTATCCCCGTTTTGGCTAAAGCTTTCGTTCATCTTTATTCTGGTGGGATTTGGGACAAAGATTGGTCTGGCTCCCCTGCATTTCTGGTTGCCTGATGCTCATTCTGAAGCTCCAGCGCCAGTATCGGCTTTGTTGTCCGGAGCTCTATTGAATACTGCGCTCCTTCCGGTTTTGCGCATTGATCGCATTATGAGGAATGCTGGAATGGGTAATTTGGCTCAGGATTTGTACCTTGTCATGGGCTTCTTAAGCGTGTTTGTAGCAACTGTGTTTATCCTTAAAACGCGCAACTATAAGCGCTTGCTGGCTTATTCCTCAATCGAAAACATGGGATTGATAATGATTGCATTCGGGCTTGGAGGAGTTGCCATTTATGCCGGATACCTTCATATTCTGGGACATTCATTGGTAAAAGCGGCATTCTTCCTGTGTGCCGGTAACATCCTGAGCATCTATCATGACAAGCATCACGCTAATATCAACAGCCTCTTCAATCGCAATCGCACTACCGCATGGCTGTGGTTGCTGGCATTGATCATGATTTTGGGATTTCCGCCCTCTCCCCTATTTGTAAGCAAGTTTTTCATCATCAGTGCAATGATCAGCCAAGGCTACATCTTGCCAATGATTGCTCTGATTTTGATGCTGGCTGTGATTGCCTGGTCGATGATGCGCATTAGCCTGGGCATGTGTTGTGGAGAGAATCAGAACAAAGCCAGGTTGCCATTGTGGACCTACCTAAGTCCCACAGCTCTGCTACTGATAGCCGCTATCCTGGGGATTTGGTTACCAGCCTTTGATTGATGCGATTGTTCTTGACAGCTTACCGTTGTTACAAGACTTTGCTCTGGAATGAGCGGGCATAGCTCAGTTGGTAGAGCACTAGCTTCCCAAGCTGGGGGTCGCGGGTTCGAGTCCCGTTGCCCGCTCCATATTTTTACAGCTGCATTTCCTCAATACTGAGCTCATTAGGTTCTTCACTTTATTGATCACGTAAAAAAGGAGGTGAAGCACGCTTCACCTCCTATCAAATATATCGTAGATTATTCTTGAACTTCTTCTTCCTTCTCTGGTTCGGGCTCGAGCTCAGCTTCCTCTTCTCCCTTTACATGAATGTCAATCTCCACAGAACACTTTGCTACATCGGGGTAGAAATCATCAATGTATTCACGAACAGTTGTCTCAATATCGTCATGCTTGTCCAAGATGGCCTGGGTGAAGCCAATCTTGATTTTCAGGTAGTTCATGGAGCGAGTGATATCTACTTTGGGGAATTCACCATACACATTGGATAGAAACTCTGGCAGAGATTTGGATAGTTTTACCGTTCCATTTACCCGTTTATAGGCTTTCATGCCATAATGAGCGGCAGCAGCAGCTCCTCCAAGAAAAAGGATGGTTTTGAAGAACTTTTTCATTACTCAGACCTCGCTATTTGTAAATTGATTTAATCTTACCCCAGCTGCGGCTTTGAATAGAAACCGGCTGGTTCACTTCAATATCAGATGCTGAAACTGGATTCAGTGAGAACTCACCAAAACCAAAACTTACAATTCCGGTAATCGCAGTGAAATGAGATCCAATATTGCGTACCGATAGATTGTCACCAAAACTACCAAGCTGGACACTACATAAACCAGTGCCGTCACTTACTCTTATGGTTTGACGGCTACTCTTTGATTTTCCGCTGCTGACTGAGAGGATCTTGGCATACACCCCTTCATATGCTTCTGCTTCCATTGCGCGACCAAGCTGGGCTGTTGTAAGAATCACAGGATGTGGCAGGGGATGATTCCGCTCCAGGATTGAAAGTGAGCTTACATCTTCAAGAATTGTCATACCAAAACTTTCCTTGACTGTTGCCTTTAAGCGAACTCTGTCACCAACCCGGATGCTGGCATTACGATCAGAAACCAAAATGCCATTGAAAGCTCCGGCTACGGTTTCCGAGATAAAGAAGCCACCGCCCTTGTAGTTAGTAGCTGTAACTATCCCCTCAGTGCTAACAGATTTCCCGGCATAAGGCGAGGGATAGGTGTTGTCACTACCAGGGAAAGTGCTGTACTGGATTTCATATATAGAGAGCCCCCAAGCCGATAAAGAGAGGCTTGCCAGCAAAAGGATCAACAAATAGGTCTTCTTCATTTAATAACCTCTTTAGAGCTAAACTAATCTGGTTCGCATTCCTGTCAAGGAAAATAACTCATTTAAAATCCAAAGTGCGTTGAAGTTATGCAACAGGCAGAGCATTTCACTTTGATTAGACACTGCCTTGCTTCGTAATTATCATATTGCAATTACCATTCCGTATCTCAAGAAATGTGTGATATGGAAAGCACTATGAAGACAGCCGCCTCCTGAAAGACAAAAGAAACACCCGCCGAGCGGGTGAAAGAAAACTGGTCGGGATGACAGGATTTGAACCTGCGACCACTTGAACCCCATTCAAGTACGCTAGCCGGACTGCGCTACATCCCGACCGGATGTGAAGACCATTGATTTTAGCTGCGGATTTTTGGCAAGGAAAAAATTGCCGCTCCCTTTCCATGCTACCCACATCAAAATTGTATTTGACAGCAGAAGCTGCTCTTATACTTTGCCCATTGTATAGAAAATCCATTAAAGAGAGTATGAATGAGCCTCGTCCAATGCATAGATCTCGGAATTGAGTTTGCTGGTAATCACATTCTCAGTAGTGTGAACTGCAGCATCGAACATAATAGCAAGATCGGTCTTATCGGTCCAAACGGAAGCGGGAAAAGCACCCTGATTAAAATGATCATGGGAATGCTGGAACCCACTTCTGGTATACTTGTAAAGGCTAAGAAATGCCGGATTGGCTACCTGGCCCAAAATGCCGTGCTGGATCCTCAGCGAAAGATGATCGATTATATCAATGAAGCCCGTCCTGATCTACTGGGTTTGAAACACAAGATGGAAACCCTATCAGCTCAGTTGGCCGGTCAACATGATATCCAGACTCAAAACGAACTGAATGCCGTCCTGGAAGAAATGCATAACAAAGGAGCGTTTGAGCACGACAATCAAATCAAGTATGTGCTCACTTCATTGGGTTTTCCCGCCGAGGAATGGGAAAAGACTATTGCGCAATTCAGTGGCGGAGAACAGACCAGAATATGTTTGGCCGCATTGCTTTTGATGCAATATGACCTACTGATCCTGGATGAACCCACCAACCATCTTGACATTGCCATGATCCGCTGGTTGGAAAGATTTCTCTGGGCCAATCCACGCCCCTATCTGGTGGTATCCCACGATCGGGAGTTTCTGGATAACACTGTTTCCTCCATCTATTATATTCGAGATAAAACAATCCGCATCAGCAAGGGCAATTACAGTTCCTTTTACGAAGCTGATCAAATAGCTGCCAAAGCTCAACAAAAGCACTATGAGCGACAGCAGAAGCTCATTGCGGATACTGAAGCCTTTATCCAGAAGAACATCGCAGGACAGAAGACCGCCATGGCCAAATCCCGGATCAAGATGCTGGCTCGAATGGATATCATCCAAAAGCCTCATCATTCGCGGGAAATGAAGCTCCACCTTGATGCACCCCAGCGGAGTGGCAATGATGTGTTTATCCTCAAAAACCTTATGTTCGGCATCGGAGAGAACCGGATTCTGGCCAAGAATGTGAATCTTTCTGCCCACTGGCAGGACAGAATCGCCTTGATCGGCCCTAATGGATGTGGAAAATCCACTTTGCTTCGTATATTAAGAGATGAGCATGAGATACTTTCTGGTGAGCTGAAGATAGGAGCCAGCCTTCGGGTTGCCTATTACGATCAGCATCAAAGCTATCTTGATGAAAGCCTTACAGTGATGGACACTCTATGGAGTCTGGTCCCAACTCAGACCAGAGGATATGTCCTTAGCTGGCTGGCTCGCTTTGGCTTTGTGGGAGATGATGTGGATAAAGAAGTCTCAGTGTTGTCCGGTGGTGAAAAATCCCGACTTTATCTCAGCGTGCTGATCCATGAAAAGCCCAATTTGTTAATCATGGACGAACCAACGAACCACTTGGATATTCCAATGAACGATGCGCTATTGGAAGCCTTGGATGAGTTCAAGGGCACCATCATCTTTGTATCTCACGACCGGCATTTCATCCGCAAACTGGCAAACAAGTTTTGGGTGTTTCGCCGTGTATTGGAGGGAAGAAGTGTTGCAAGCACAATCGAAGAACCGGACGCAGATGCAGATACAGCAATGGATCTTGCCTTTACTGAGCCGGAGCCTCCCAAAAAAGCCCCTGTTGTTCGGGATAAAATCCGCAAGATCAATCCCTGGCACCTGGAACAAGTTCAAAAGAAGATTGATCACAAGCATCAGGAGCTTTCCAATCGGCAAGCCCGGTTGGATGAAATCCACCAGTTGCTTTCTGATAGTTCTACTTATTCAGACAAATCTGCAGTACTCAGTCTCAATTCTGAATCTGAAGAAATCGAGAATATGATCCAACAACTGCATGATGACATCCAGGAATTGGAAGATGAATACCTGGAGCTGGCCTGTGACTAAGCGCATCGGATTCACAACCTCACTTC
>Ga0172377_10009379_pt1 | contig 10027 bp, 10 predicted proteins | sample Pumphouse3metaG_FD_119749 | JGI IMG/M metagenome (GOLD analysis project Ga0172377, IMG submission 119749) | Leachate microbial communities from a municipal landfill in Southern Ontario, Canada - Pumphouse #3 metaG | ecosystem: Engineered > Solid waste > Landfill > Unclassified | place: Canada... | reverse complement strand
GAACTACATCGATTTGATGAACGACGAGACGGGAGAAATGGACATCTCTGACGTATTCACCGATACAGACAACGATTCTGAGATCATGGCGGGAGCTTCGCTCAGATATAGCATGTCCTCCACAGGCGGGTCGGGAGTCACAACAGTCGAGGATCTCAACGACGTGATCTACACGCTCACCTTGGACGGCAAGCAATCCATGTTCGCATCGGTGTTCGCAAACATCGACGGTGAGATCGCCGAGGCGCTGATGTACATGATTCCCGAGGATTCCGACTATGAAGACTTCATAATCGACGAGGATACGATCCAGGTCAGCATGACATTCGGCGCATATGCGGTAACGGATATGGAGTTCTCGCTGTTGGCCGAACAGAACGGCGACAACGGGGACGGGACGTTCGATTACGAATTCTATATCGGGGACCTTTACCTTACGACCGAGGAACTGAGCCCTGACGACCTTCCCTTCTTCGATTCGCTCGCCGATATAGAAGTTGACCCGGATTTCGAGTACTACCTCGACAGCACCGAGAAGAGCCAGGTACGCAGTGTGTTCAACAAGGTACTGTCCGCCTATAACGGGTCAGGGTCCGGTCTGAACTTCACCGTCACGTACGTCGTCGAAGAGGAAGAAACCACCCAGACGGTGGCATTCAATAAGTTCGTGAACCCTCCGGCGGTCCCTGATAAGACCGTCGGCGACGAAACCATGAAGTGCGTCGGATGGATGACCGAGGAAGGCCTCGAGTGGAATGCAGGCTGGGGAGTGAAGGGGGACGTCACCCTTTACCCGATCTACGCCGAGGAGTTCACCGACGTGAGCGAACTGATGACATACATGGGGGCGGGCACGTCCGGCGACCCGGTATACGGGCACATCAGGATCGACGGTGCGGACGGACTTGCGGACTTCCTCAGTTCTGGTTCTTTCCAGTTCTATGGAACTCTGTATGTGGATGTTTACGACGATGAAGGAAACTACCTCTTCTCGTGGACGATCTTCAATGACGGCTCGGCCCTCGACCCCGATACGGTGATGAACCTGAACATTGTCAGCGAAGAGCTTACCGACGAAGAGCTGGAGGCTCTGTCCGGCCATTTCCTCTCGGGAGAGACCAGCTTCCTGTACATCGACTTCGCGGCATCCGGACTGATGCCCGGCAAGACCACTGTCACGTACAACGTCGGCGACAAGTTTGCTGACGGCACAGTGCTGCAGATCTACTTCGTAGTTGTCGACGGGGACGGCAACGTGATAGGTCTCGAGCCGGTAAGGAACGCCACTGTTGTGGACGGAAAGGTCACGTTCGACCTCGACCACTGCTCCGGCTACGTCCTTTCTGCGATATCGGTCCCGGACACGGCCGATGACGACACGATGCTGTACATTGCGATAGCTGTCGCTGCGGTCATCATCGTGGCTGTTGTCGCCTTCGTGCTGCACCGCAGGGCCGGGAGAGCTTAAACCCTAAAAACCGGGGCTCAGGCCCCGGTACCATCTTTATTTTCGATCTTGGAGATCTTCCTGGTCAGCCCAAGGTAAAGTTCGTATTCCCTGTTCGCGTCACGGTGAAGGGAGTTTGCGCGGGACTTCAGCTCGTAGGCCCTCTTCTTGCATTCTTCGGCCTCCTTCTCCAGTTTGATCCTTTCGGATTCCGCCCGCCTCTCCCTGACCCTCATTCCTTTCGCAGCCTGCGAATGCATGTGCATCTGGTTCCTCTCGTTGCTCAGGTCCAGCGCATCCCTGCCCTTCCTGTCGTCGTGGCGGGACCTCCAGGCGTCCGCCTTCCCTTCGGAGTTGGCGGCCTCCCTTGCGCATTCGTCCCTCATCCTGGCAGAGTTGGCGGCCTTGGAGGCCAGGTTCCTGGCCTTTTTGACCAGTGCCGCATGTTCGTTCATCAGGCGCTCCGCTTCTTCCGAGATGTCTCCGGCGGACCTCCTGTGGGTCTCCGCTTCTTTCTTCAGGTCCGCAAGCCCGTCCATGCAGAGAGAACGGCGTCGGGGATTTAATCATCACTCGGCAAATGGTTTATCAGGAACCGTGCATACGGTACGCATGTCCGACGAAAACTACAAGAAATGCAAATCCTGCAGATTCTGCATACATTCCGAAAGCTCATGGACATGTCACTTCACAGGCGGCGACAGCGGTCCGGAAGGAACGTGTGCCAGATACCGGCCGGGGATATGCGAGAGCTGCGTTTATTATTCCGCAGACGGCGGAAAGGAGATGTGCGGAGCCCTTTCGAGGGAGACGATGGGCCTGGACGTGTGCTCTCTGTACGAGCCGCATTACAGGTCAGGATGAACGGTTGCGTTCTTTGTGGCCTTCCATAAGGTCCTTCACCCCTGTCCTTGCGGCACCTCTTCCGGTGATGACGTTCTTTGCCGACTCCGGTATCCCGTGCATTACGATGTTGTCGGTCACTCCCACCGAGGACCTCATCCTCTTCCTGACGAAAGAGTAGGACGTCTGAAGTCCCGAAATCACGGAGTTCATCATGTCCGTGATCTCATACAGATTATGATTTATGAACGTGTTGCGGTTTGTGTAGACCCCGGAGCAACCGCAGTCTTTCTTAACACAGGTCTCGGGACGTCCCTCCATGAAATCAGAATAACGTGCCAGGAACGGATTGTACGTACCGTCCATGTAGTCCTTGTCCAGGTCGTCCACCGCGTCCATGAGATAAACGATCGAAGTGAGATATACGAACAGTTCACTGAGGCGTTCGTCTGCGCGATCTCCCGCGATATCTTCCAGGGGCTTTGAAAGTGCCAGACCGAATTCTGAACCTATCTTTATCGGGTCTGTGCACCCGTCCAGCTCCATGCTTCTAAGGCGGGTGTATCCTTCTCCTACCATGACGTCGTATTCGGGGTAGAGCCTTTCCGCCTTTCTTATGGCCCTGTTAAGTGCCAGTGATATGAATTTGTTCCTTTTTGAGGGCTTGTCGTACTCATCGTCAACAAGCTCCCACTTGGTAAGCAGGACCGTATATCCCGCCATCTTCCTCATAACGTCGGAATCGGCGTAAGGACCGCGGAAAACGCACGATACACCGTTCTCCGTATGACTGAAGTCCAGGATGTCCCCCGATATGGAGTTCAGCAGGATGGTGTTGAAGGTCATGTCGTAGTTGACCGCCGCCGTTGAAAAAAGCCCGAAACCGCTCCTCAGCTCATGGCACGTTTCGCAGTAGTACCTGCGGTAATCCGCCAGGTCGGGGGCCGACATTCTGCTGTAAAGGGGGGTGGTGTATCCCAACATATTCCATCGGTCCTAAAGAGTCAAACCTTTAATATATTCGTACGGGGTTCGAGAGCAACATTCCCGATACGTCGTATCGGTTGGTGAAAATCATGTCAGATGCCTCTAAATCCGAGAAGAGCGCCGCAAGCGAGGCGGCAAAGGCAGAGAACGAAGCTGTCGAATCCAAGCCTGAGAGCAATGCCTGTTCCGCCGGAGAAAAGTCCAAGGGCGCCAGGGCCATGATGGCCAACAAGCTCTACATGCGCCAGCTCCCCGACGTTCTTCCCGAGAACTACAACGAAGCGATGACCGAGAAGGCGCACCACGGAAACAAACCCTGTTACGACTGCTGCACCGAGAAAGGATGCTGCAGCCCCGCATGCGCCGTATGCCTGGTGGCCGCCGGAGCATGCTGCTGCCTGCTGTGCTGCTATGCGACCGATGGATTCAACGGCGTCTGGACCTATTGGCCCAACTGATCTCCGCCGGACGGTTTGAAACGGTGATCCCGTGAAACCGTATATCGCGATCCTCATCAAGCCCACCCTCGAGTGCCCGCGTTCGTGCCGCCACTGCTACCATCTCCCGGAGGAGAAGGGGCCCGGGACGATTTCTTTCAACATGCTCGAGAAGGTCTTCAGGCTCGCCTCGGAAGAGTATCAGTCCGTTTGGTTCATCTGGCACGGGGGGGAGCCTCTGCAGATGCCTTTCGCCTTCTATCGCAGGGCGTTCGACCTTCAGGACAAATATTTCGGAAAAGACTCCCACAGGGTCGGTAACACCATACAGACAAACGGTATCAACGTCGACCGCAGGTTCCTAAGGCTGTGCGAGGAGCGCAGCATCAACGTAGGGATATCTTACGAAGGTCCGTTCAACGGCGACCTCAGGAACATGACCGCCGAGACGGAGAAGTCCATCGAACTGATGCAGAGGCAAGGTTCGAAGTTCTCGGTAAGCTGCACGCTTTCGGCCGGCACCGCCGACAAACAAAGAGAGATGTACCGTTACTTCAGGGACAGGAAGATCGCACCGTCATTCTCGCCTGTGGTCCCTAAGGGATGCGCGGCATCCGATCCGTCTCTTGTGCCGGACGCCGACGTCTACATCAAAGGATGTATCGAAGCATTCGACGACTGGCTTTACGACAAGGATGCCGAAGTGCCCCTCCTCCCATACTACCTTTACATCCTGAACGCTCTGGGCAAGCCGGCGTTCCCGGACTGCCCGCACACGTCCTGCATGGGGAACTGGCTGTGCGTATATCCCGACGGGAGCATGTACCCCTGCGCCAAGGGATGCCCCCGGAGATACAGCATGGGGAACATCGCCGATATCGAAAGCATCTCCGACGCGTTCTGTTCCGACGGGTTCGCGGACATCCTCGAGGGGACCGTCGCACGCAGGGAAAAGTGCTCGTCATGCGAGATCTACCGTTACTGCGCCGGAGGCTGCAGCATAGATGCGGAATGCGAGAACGGCATAGAGAACAACGGCGGCCCCTCCTGCGTCATCTACAAGGCGGTGTTCCTCCACATCAAGAAAGAGGTGGACAGGATACTCTCCGAAAGGCCCGACATGTCTCAATATAACATGTTCGTCCGGGACGCCGTCCTGGGGAAGCTCATTAACCCCGGTATCGTCAGCTTTTGAGGCTCATTTCTTCTCAGAGCCGAACTGAGATATGTCGTAGGGGGTGACCTGGTATACGTAGTAGTTCAGCCAGTTGGTCATGAAGAGAGTGGCGTGCCCTCTCCACCTCATCACCGGGTCGTTGCGCGGGTCGTCGTCGGCGAAGTAATTCTCCGGCACGTTCGGCGATATGCCCTTCTTAAGGTCCCTTTCATATTCGTAGGCCAGCGTCTCGCGGTCGTACTCCATGTGCCCTGTGACGAACACCTGTCCCGCCTCCGATATAACGACCGACACCCCCGCTTCGGGAGAAGATGCGATTATGTGCAGATGCGGGTTCTTGGCTATGTCCTCGGCGCGGACCTCCGTGTAGCGGGAGTGCGGCATATTGTAGACATCGTCGAAACCGCTGAAAAGACGCTCGCCCTGGGTCATCACCTTTACAGGGAATATTCCGGACAGTTTTGATTTCAAGGGATGTTTCGGGATGTCGTAGAGGTAGTACAGGCCCGCCTGGGCCCCCCAGCATATGAACAGGGTGGAGACCACATGGTCCTTCGTCCACTCCATGATCTCGCACAGCTCCTCCCAGTAGTCGACGTCTTCGAACGAGAGGTTCTCCACCGGGGCCCCGGTGATGATCATTCCGTCGAACTTCCTATCTTTAACATCATTGAACCGGGTATAGAAGCGGTCGAGATACTCCTGCGAGATGTTCTTGGACTCGTGGGTCGCCGCCTGCAGAAGACTGATGTTGACCTGAAGGGGACTGTTGCTCAGAAGGCGCAGTATCTGCGTCTCGGTCTCGACCTTGGTGGGCATCAGGTTCATGATCAGGATATCCAACGGCCTTATGTCCTGGGACACCGCACGCTTCTCGGTCATTACAAAAACGTTCTCCGACTCCAGAGTGGAGGCGGCAGGCAGGTCGTCTGGGATCTTTATCGGCAAATCAATACCTTCCGTATATGCCCGTACTGAGGTATTTCTCCCCACCGTCGGGTAAGATTGCAAGTAGCGTCTTACCTTTATTAGCTTTGTTGAATTCGACCATGGCCGCTACCGCCGCACCGGAGGATATGCCCGCGAAGATGCCCTCTTCCCTGGCCAGCCTCACGGCCATCCTCTCGGCCTCCGAGGTGGGGACCCTGACGACCTTCGATATGATGCTCCCGTCGAGGCAGCCCGGGACGAAATTGGCGCCTATGCCCTGGATCCCGTGGGCTCCCGTCTTCCCCTCTGTGAGAAGCGGGCTCTCCGCCGGCTCGACGCCTATCACCCTGGCGTCAGAGCCCGCGTCTGCAAAAGCCCGGGCTATGCCCGTGGCGGTCGCCCCCGTCCCTATCCCCGAAAATACATAATCCACTCCCGGAAGGTCCCTGAGGATCTCCCTTCCGGTGCCCACCCTGTGGGCCGCGGTGTTGGCGAGATTGTCGAACTGCCCGGGAAGGAACGCGCCCGTCTCATCGGCGATCTCCTTCGCCTTGTCCACCGCTCCTTTCATGCCTTCGGCACCCGGGGTCAGGACGATCTCCGCGCCGTACGCCCTCATGTAAGCCATCCTCTCCTCGGACATGGTGTCCGGGATCACTATGACCGTACGGTAGCCTTTGGCGGCGGCGGCCATGCATAGAGCTATGCCCGTATTCCCCGAAGTAGGTTCCACGATCACGCCTCCCTCGCCCAGCAGCCCTCTGGCCTCGGCATCTGCGATCATGGATGCGGCCGCCCTGTCCTTCACGGACCCTCCGGGATTGCCGCGCTCGATCTTCACATAAAGCTTCGATTCCGGAGGGACGACCTTCCTGAGCCTGACTATGGGAGTCTCGCCTATGCATTCGAGGATGCTGTCATACACTGCCATGATGTCTTACCGCACCCACTACCGGTCACTTAATGTTTTTCAGAACTCGACGCCCCGGCGGGCGGGAACGCCTCTGTCGAAAGGATGCTTCACAAGGACCATTTCCGTCACCAGGTCCGCATAACGGATGATCTCCTTGGGCACGCCCCTGCCCGTAAGGACGACTTCCGTGCACGGGGCCCTTTTCTCCAGCACTGCTATGACCTCTTCCGGCGTCAGCAGTTCCCATGACATAGCCACGTTTATCTCGTCGGCGATCACCAGGTCGTGTTTTCCCGAGGTCAATATTTCAGAAAAGCGCACCAGCGCCTCGTGTGCCAGGCGTATGTCCTCCGAGCGGGTCACATCTGAACACATGTGGTCCAGGCCCATGGATATTATCTCGAACCCGTCTAATTTCCTGGCGGCCAGCTGCTCGCCGTATTCCTCGGACGGTTTCAGAAACTGGACCATCACGGCCTTCAGGCCGCAACCTACGGCTCTGAATGCAAGTCCCAGCGCGGCCGTGGTCTTGCCCTTGCCGTTGCCGGTATAAACGTGTACAAGACCCAGCTCTTCCTTTGTCCCGTTATTTTTTATATCCATGCCTTCGGTATCGCGGTCACGGATTTTATAATAACGCAACGGCAATGGTTCAAATAAACGCTGAGCAATCGACCGTATCCATGGAGGAGATGTCGAAGTCACAGAAGAGGACGCTGCTCGTCGCATCGTGCACAGCTTCGGCGATCACTCCCCTGACCGGGACCATGATGAACCTCAGCCTGGTGAGCATAGGTTCCGAGTTCGCGCTGGGCACGCACGCCCTCGCGTACGTGAACACGATCTTCCTCCTGTCGTCGGCAGTGTTCATGGTGCCTATCGCAAAGATGGCCGACATCTACGGAAGGAAGGCGCTCTTCATATTCGGCCTGGCACTTTATACGGTGGCATCTCTGGTATCCTACTTCTCGGTGTCTTTCGAGATGCTGCTCGCTCTGAGGGCGGTGATGGGCCTTGCGGCCGCGGCCATGGCCGCAACGGCGATATCGATGCTGACGGACGCCTTCGGGCCGTCCGAGAGAGGCGCAGCCATAGGCCTGAACACTGCCAGCGTCTATCTCGGCGCGGCGATGGGCCCGGTCGTCGGAGGACTGATAAACGATGTCATGGGATGGAGGGCAGTCTTTCTGGTGACGATACCTTTGACGGTGGTCGCACTCCTCGCCATATGGACGGTGAGGCCCAACAACGACGTCCGCTACGGGAAGACCTTCGACCTCACGGGCACGTTGCTTTACGCCATTGCCGTGACGCTGACCATGGCAGGACTGATAAACATGCCGGACATCGTGGCGGCAGCCTCGATGACCGCAGGACTGCTGGCATTATGGTTCTTCGTCAGATATGAGAAGCGCGCGAAAGAGCCCGTCCTGGACGTGCGCATATTCTCGAACCGGCTGTTCTCCCGTTCGTGCCTGGCCTCTTTCATGATCAACTCTGCGAACTACGCGGTCGCATTCTTCGTGGCCATCTACCTTCAGACCATAGGCGCGCTGACGTCGGCGGAGGCGGGCTTGGTGATGTTCTCGCAGCCCCTCGTGCAGACGTCCCTTACTGCGTTCTTCGGAAAGCTGTACGACAGGATGGAGGACAAAAGGCTGCTGCCCACTTTGGGAGTGGCCATCAGCGGAGCGGGCATCCTGCTCATAATAGCGCTGCCTATGGAGCTGGACCTCCCGTTGGTGATAGCGGCGCTCGTATTCTTCGGGCTGGGGAACGCGGTGTTCAACGCTCCGAACACCACGGCGATAATGTCGTCCGTATCGCCCAGCGACCGCGGGGCGGCCTCCGCCATGGTCGCTGTCGTCAGGCAGACCGGGATGATGGCCTCGATGGGCATAGCCATGTTCGTGATCGCCGTGATAATGGGGAGCCTCGACACGCTCAACCCCGGAACCTACGGGAATTTCATAACGGTCATCCGCATATCTTTCACCGTATCTGCCGTCATGTGCCTCTTGGCGATGCTGGTCTCATGGTTCAGGGGAGATTCCGCAAGGGGGAGAGCCAGCCTACCCAAAAAAGTTAATTGAGCCTAACTTGAAATATCTTGGGAAATACCTATATATAGCGTTTTCGCTCAATGATTCATGGCCGACAACATCTCCGAGTCCAGGGAGAACTTTCGCTTCCAGGCCGTGGTGGTCACTGTCGGCGCCGTCCTGATGATCATTAAGTTCGTCGCATATTTCATGACGAACTCGGTGGCCATATTCACCGATGCGATGGAGAGCATCGTCAACGTCATCGCGGGGATGGTGGGGCTTTACGCCCTCTTCCTTTCCCCGAAGCCCCCGGACAAGGACCATCCTTTCGGGCACGGTCGCGTGGAGGTGATATCGGCGGCCTTCGAAGGCATGATGATACTGGGGGCGGGGTTGATCATCATATTCTCGGCGGTCGAATCCCTTTACAACCCCAAACCGCTGGAGCAGCTGGACTACGGCCTCGTCATCATATTCGCCGCCGCAGTGGTCAACCTGATAATGGGCAGGACGGCCATCAGAATAGGTAAGAGGAACCGCTCCCAGGCCCTGGAGGCCAGCGGCAGGCACCTATGCACCGATACCTTGGACTCCATGGGCATCATCGTGGGCCTGGTGGTCGTTGTCGTCGGAATGCGGTTCGGTTTCAACGTCGCCTGGCTCGACCCGGTCATGGCCATACTGTTCGGCGCTTTCATAATGACCACCGGAGCAAGGGTCCTGAAAGGTTGCATGGACACGGTGATGGAGCGTGCCGAGGAGGAGACCGTCAACAAGATCGTGGAATGCCTCCGGGAGCACAGGCATGACGATTGGATAGACATCCACGCCCTCAGGGTGATGAAGTTCGGCACCAGATACGTGGTGGAGCTGCACGCCACCTTCCCGAAGGACATGACCGTCGGACAGATAGAGGACGAGACCCAAGAGCTCGAAGACTGTATAATGGGAAGGTTCGGCGACTGCATAGAGCTGACCGTTAAGGCGGAACCGTGCAGGGACTTCTCGTGCAGGCTGTGCAGCAGGGAATGCGACATGCGCGTGTTGAAATTCGTTTCCAAGGTCGAATGGGACGAGGACAATATGGTGCGCAAAAAGCAACATTCCCTGCATGATGAATGATTTATACGGGCCGTCCGATTACGCCCCCATGATTTTCAGGAAGGACGTCCCAAAGGAGATATCTGCGGTCAAACTGTCCAAGTGGTACGATTCCCTCGAGGAGAGGGACAAGAACCGCCTGTCCAG
>Ga0172377_10009375_pt1 | contig 10029 bp, 7 predicted proteins | sample Pumphouse3metaG_FD_119749 | JGI IMG/M metagenome (GOLD analysis project Ga0172377, IMG submission 119749) | Leachate microbial communities from a municipal landfill in Southern Ontario, Canada - Pumphouse #3 metaG | ecosystem: Engineered > Solid waste > Landfill > Unclassified | place: Canada... | reverse complement strand
TGAAATTGGCTCTTAAAGAATTGATTGATAATGCTCTAAAAGAGTCACCAACCGGTGTAGAAGTCATTATAAAGAGAAATAGTATAAGAGTTACCAATACAGGAACAATTGACGATAGTGTCGATTTCTTTGAACCATGGGAACGTGGAGACAAGAGCAGAACAAGTGGTGGTAATGGCCTTGGACTTGCAATAGTTTCCCAAGTTGTGAATCTGCATTCAGGTACAGCTAAAATACAACAAAGTGATGATAAAGTTCTGGCAATTCTTGAGTGGAAACTTCCAAGTTAAATGATAATAATATCTTCCTAAGTAAGAAAATAGTAATGAAGGCTAGTAATCTAATTTATTAAATGCATTAGATTATTACCTTTTTTTGTTGTTTTCTTTATTTTTTGTGATATGATTAGTTATGGCAGAAAAAAATGAATTTAAAGATTTAAAGGCCATTTTATATTCTAAAAGAACCAACATTTATTACATTGAAAAATGCAGAGTCTTAGTCAAAGATGGTCGAGTTACTTATTTAACACAAGTAAAAGATAAATTCTTTTATTATAATATTCCAATTGCAAATACAACTGTACTTCTTTTAGGTAGAGGAACTTCTATAACTCAATCTGCAGTTAGATATTTATCAGCAAGTGGAGTTATGATAGGTTTTACAGGTAGCAATGCTAGCCCACTGTTTGCTGGGACTGACATCGAATGGATTAATTCCAAGAATGAATATCGTCCTACAGAATTTGTCCAGCAGTGGTTATCTTTCTGGTATGATGACAATCTTAGGTTGGAAGCAGCAAAGTTATTTCAAGACCGTCGATTGGATTTTATAGAAAAAGTTTATGCAAAAGATTCTTTGTTTAGAAGTCATGGATTTATAGATGATTCATGCGAGATAGAAAAAGCTATAGATTCATTTAGAAAGTCTATTGAAAAAGTAAACAGTGTCAATCTGCTCTTACTTTCTGAAGCTAAATTCACTAAAGCGATCTATAAAATAGCCTGTATAAATAATAAAATTGAAAATTTTACACGTGATAGAGACAATAATGACCTCATAAATCAAAACCTGAACCATGGTAACTATCTTGCATATGGTCTTGCTTCAATGACTTTATGGGCTTTAGGAATACCCCCTGCATTTGCAGTTATGCATGGTAAAACCCGTAGAGGAGCTTTGGTTTTTGATGTGGCTGATTTGATAAAAGATGCTATTGTACTGCCTCTATCTTTCAGTATGAATGATGATTTCATAGATGATACTTCTTTTAAGAATGAATGTATTAAGAAATTCGCTGAATATAAGGTATTGGATTATATGTTTGATACTGTTCAGATTGTTTCCAGTGAATTCTCACAAATCAAGAAGAAGTAATTCTATGGTAGTAATATTTATATCTCAAAGTCAAAAAAAAGCTAGATTAAAAACCTGCCAGGTTTTAGATCTATATGCTGATAGGATAGGTTCAGAAACTTGGAAAACAAATATAACTCTTGAAGGTTTGAAAGTTGTAAAAGCTCATCTTGCTCAGACAGCATCTAAAAATACATCGGTTGCATGTCACTGGCTTCATAAATCAAAAGATTCTGAATTATTATGGGTAGTTGGAAGTCGATTGAAGTTTACCTATGAAGGTATTGTTCCAATTGCAACTACCTCAAAAAATTTGATTCACAATGAATGGGAAAGACAAGATGATTACCTCCCGATAATTAAATGTTTGGTAGCATTAGCTGCATTATTTCATGATGTAGGAAAGGCATCTGACGGATTTCAAAACATGCTTAAAAAAAAGAAATCTGATGTAATCCGTCATGAATATATCTCTATGTTGATATTTCAACTTTTTATTTCCAATCGTACGGATGAGGAGTGGTTGAAATGTTTTTCTTTAGAGGAATTATATCAAGAGCTGAAAATCAAATCAGAGGTGTTAAAAAGTAAAAAATTAAAATTGGAACAGACACAAAATTATTCAAATTTAGTTTTAATAATGTCTTATTTAATACTTTCTCATCATAAAAAACCGTTTCTAAATACCAAGTTCAGCAGCGAATATAAAGGAGAAGCAGCTGAAAACCTGAATGTTTTATTTGAAATGATATCTGCAGAATGGGGATATCATAAAACAAATGAGATGGTATATGAGAACTCTTTTTCAAAAGGTATTTTGTTCTGTTCTGATTGGATAAAAGAAGTTAATAAGTGGAGCAAACGATTATTACTTCAACTTGATTTGTTCAATAGCATTGAGAATGATGATATCATTTTTATGATAGTAAAGCGCTGTCGTCTTTATATGATGATGGGAGACTATTATTATTCATCAAAAGCAAGAGATGAAAACTTTAAAGCAAATCTAAAACTTTATGCCAATACTTATAAAGATGAAGATGGAAAAAATAAATTAAAACAATATTTAGAAGAACATTTGTTAGGTGTTGAAAGAGAGGCATTGAAAGGTATTTATTCAATCCGAAAAAGCGAATTCCAATATCCTTATCTTTCAAAAATTAAGGCTTTAAATAAGGTTTCTGATAAAAACTCTAAATTTTATTGGCAAGATAAATGTGCCTCTAAATTAAAAAGAATAACTGATGAAGAGAAGAAGGAAAGTGGTTTTTTCTGTGTAAATTTGGCCTCTACAGGAACAGGTAAGACTTTTGCAAATGCGAAGATAATAAATAGTATGTATCCAGAAAATGAGAACATAAGATTTAATGTGGCTTTAGGTTTGAGAAGTTTGACTTTGCAAACTGGAGATATGTATCGAGATAAGATGCATATAGATAATACAGACTTAGCTGTTGTAATTGGATCAAGCGCCATAGAAAAATTAAACAATTTGGATAAAGAAGAAATTCCTCTTGGAAGGTCTCTGTTTGATGAAATTGATTACAAAAATATTATTCCAGATAATGCGTTGAACAATGTAATTAAGAATGATAAGGAAAAGAAGTTTTTGTGTGTACCTATATGTGTCAGTACAATAGACCATTTAATTCCTGCAAGTGAAAGTTTTGTAGGGGGACAATGGATTGTCCCTTTTTTACGACTTTCTTCTAGTGATTTAATAATTGATGAAATAGATGATTTCGTTGAGAAGGATTTAATTGCTATTGCTCATCTAGTTTATCTAGCTGGACTCTTGGGACGTCGTGTTGTTATATCATCAGCTACAATAACTCAATCAATTGCAAAAGGATATTACAGAGCTTATGCAGAAGGTTGGAAAATCTTTAATAATTATTACAAGAAAAATAACAGTATTATCACTTGCTTTGTTGATGAATTTTCTTCTTCTGTTGAAAAGAATTTAATCAATGACAATGCTTTAGATTTTAATTTTTTTGATAAGAAATACAATATCTTTGTTGATAAGAGAATCCTATCGTTGAAAAAAGCAGAACATGAGAATGGAATCAAACGAAAGGGTCATATTCTGGAATTCAGTAAGGATGATTCTGAAGAATCAATCTTCAATTTAATGTTGGATTCTTCTTTAAATTTGCATAATGATAATTATGTAATAGATAAGAAAACAAACAAGAAAATTTCTTTTGGACTGATTCGTTTTGCTCATATATCTACGTGTATATCTTTTTGTGAAAATCTTGACGGATATAAGTCTGATGATCATGCAATATTTTATATTTGCTATCATAGTAGAAATTTATTATTGGTGCGAAATGAAATAGAGAGTTACATTGATAAGATTCTTAATAGAAGTGGTCAGAATGATGATACTGTTGAGTTTGAGGATCCTGTAATTAGGTCACATATCGAAGGAACGGACAAAAAAAACATTATTTTTGTAATCATTTCCACTCCTGTTGAAGAGGTTGGAAGAGATCATGATTTTGATTGGGCGATAGTTGAACCTTCTTCAGTTAGGTCAATTATCCAGTTATCAGGTAGAGTGCTACGTCATAGAAAGAAAATAGCTAAAAATATAAACGTTGAAGTTCTACAATATAATATTTCATCATTAAAAGATGATGAAAGGCCTGTATATATCAATCCAGGATATGAGAAATTTAGAACTCTAACTTCTCATAATATTAAAGATATTTTAGAAATATCTGAAATAGAGCGCAGCATCAATTCTATTCCAAGATTGAAAAAAATAATTCCAGAAAAAGAAAACAATAGTTTTATAAATCTTGAACATGATTCAATCAGTTATAGTCTACTGAACTTTAATGGAGAAGATGGTCCAGATAACTTAAATGGTTATTACAGAGGATATTGGGCTTTTACTGGTTTACCAGAGATTTTGGCTCCATTTAGAAAAGGAGCAGAAAACATCAAAGTTTACTGCATTAAAGATGAAAATGATAATTATTCATTTTATGAGAAAGATGATTTTGGACATCTGGTTCTGGTCAATAAAAAGTATAATTTAAGCTTTATTGGAAAACAAAACTCAGACAAAGATTGGCTTGATTTAGATTTTAATAGACTACTTGATAAATACAGTGAAAAAATGAATTTGGAAAATAGTAAAGTTCAAAAGATGTTTAGTTATGTTGAAGTTCCTGAATATCTACTAGACAACAAAGAACTTTATTACTCAATAAAATTGGGATTAAACAGGAGGTAAAATGTGGATAAGAACTTAACGGCTTACTTTATTGATAAAGCAAAAAATGAAATAAAGAAAAGCAAAGAAAAAAATTACAAAAGTAAAGAGAAAGCTTTTAAAAATGAAACTAATCAAAATATTACACCGATTTTGAAAGACGAATTTTCTTTTGAATCAGAAAAGAAAGCAATTATATATTGGCTAGGAATCACAATAACAAAAGAAGAATACAATGATTCTAAATTTATTGATAATGCTATCGATAAAAATTTTCTTTACTTTGTTGATATGTATCTGCCAGAAATATTAGATATGTTAACTACTAAAGTAATGTTCAGTTCACACATTGGAAAGTATACGAATTCTAAAATTAGTAGTTCAATAAGTCTTTGGACAGTTGCTAAATTTAAGAATGATGGATATATCAGAACTGGAAATTGTGGTGAGGTTTTAGAAGATGTTTCAATAAATGCATCTTATCTTGGATATGTAAAATTTGTATACATTCAAATGGATGATGGCAATACATTGTTATACCATTTTAAGAATGATACAGATGTGGCAAGAGTTAATTTTTCAAACTTAGAGCTATCATATGAAGAAATTCGGTCAAAAATATTATCAATAAGATACAGTGAAGATTTATCTGTTACTGATAATTATTTGAAACAAGTATTCTTTCCAATAGGAGATGATGATTATCATCTTTTGTCAATTCTGTATCCTTCTTCAGGTATGTTTTTATTAAAAGACAAATATAGTGAATTCTATTTTTCTGATGAAGCAAAAGAAGCAAGAGATGCAAGAAAAAATAAAAAATATAATGACCGAGAAATTCATGATATATATGATTATATTGAAATTAATTTTGGTGGTGCGCAAACTCAAAATGTATCCTTTTTAAATGGAATAAAAAAGACTGCTTATATGTTTAAATCAACACCACCTGTATTAGAAAATCGGGATGTTAGATTGCCACGTTATGACTTTTTTAGAGAATCTTTGAAATCATTTTTTTTTAGAAAAGAATTTAATGATTTGCATGATGTTTTCTGTATAGATTACAACAACCAAAATATTAGAGATTATCGTGACAAGGTTGTCTTCAATATTTTTGATATTGTAATTGAAAAGGTTTTGGCTATACGAAGCGTAAAACCGGGTTGGAGTGATACTGATAATTATTCCAATTTGCCATTTTTACAAAAACAAATATTGGATTCAAAATATGATGATTTACGTACTGAAGAAAATATTTTGGAGTTCATTGCTGATGTATCAAGATGGATTATCAATTTTTATGAAAAGTTTAAATTTAAAGATCATTTTGTATTAGGAGATTTAGAGATAGATTTCATAAGTGATTTATTATCTGAAAATGCGGAGGTTCTATTATGAGAAAATTTTTGATAATTTCAAATATTAAAATTGAGGAGGCCAATGCTTTTTCCTCTCCTTATACTGTAGGGTTTCCTGCAATTCCTGCATTTGCTGGTTTTATGCATAGAATGCAACGAGAATTAATACCTAAATACATTGATTTGAAGTTCACAAAGATTGGAATTATTTGTAATGATTTTGATTTAAGAGTATATAGAGATTCAACCAATTCAGGAAGAGCTTATTCTGTAATTGAAAAACGTCATCCCTTAAAAAGTGATGGAAAAACTGATTCATTCATTGAAGAGCCTTTATGCAATTTAGAAACTACAATTGTTTTTGAATATGATGGAGTGAGAAAAGTTAAAGAAGAATCTTTTATAGATGATATTGAAGTATTGTTATCATCAAAAGTTAAAATTGCAAGTGGTAACATTGTAAATTTTGGAAAAGTATTTCTTAAAAGAATTGATGATCACTCGGTGGAAGATGAAAAAAAACTATTGCGAATGTTAAATAGAGGCTTTGCTATTGTGAATAGAAGAGACCTCATAGAAGAAGATATGAAGCAAAACAATCTAAATGCTTTTGATTCTGTTTTATCTTTCATCCAAGTTAATTCAAAAGCAATTAAGAATGAAGATAAAGTCGAATGGATCAGAAGCAAGAAAAACAGCAGCGGTTGGTTTGTTCCAATATCTGTTGGGTATCAAGGAATCAGTAAGTTAGGACATGCAGAGAATCAAAGGAGTAATGCTTATTTGCATAGATTTGCTGAATCTGTAGTTACTTTAGGAGAATTTGTTATGCCATATAGATTGAATGAAATCGATAAAATGTTGTGGCATTATGATTATGATGAATTAAATAATTTATACTTATGTAAATAAAGGAGAAAATAAAAAATGGCAAAAACTAAATTACCATCAGTATTGGCTTATGAAAAGAAATTGGTTCCATCTAATGGAATTATGTTTGCAAGTAAATGGGAAGAAAGAGGCAAAAATGATGTTCCTTTGAAGATAATTGCGAAATCAGTTAAAGGAACGATTTCTAATCGACTACCTCAAAAGGATGCTAAAGATCCAGCTAAACTTTCAAAAATGATAGAAAATGCAAATTTACAGATTGTAGATACATGTAATCTACCAATACATTATGATACTTTACATCTCTTTTATACATTGAAAGTTCTAGGTAATATCAAAACACCTTCTTCTTGTAATGATGAAGATTTTAAAAAACGTTATGAAGCTCTTGTTGACAAATATACCTCTGATATTGGTTTTAAAGAGTTAGGGCTTCGTTATGCTTTAAATATTGCAAATGGAAGATTTTTATGGAGAAATAGAGTTGGTTCTGATGATATCGAAATACATGTAAAAGAAGAGAGTAAGAATAAAGAGTGGATTTTCAATGCTTTTGACTTTAGCATACGAGATTTTGAAACAGATGATGAAAAAGTTATTGAATTAGGAAATGCTATTGCAGATGTATTGGCTAATGAAAATGATTTCATGAATTTGAAAGTAGATGCTTTTGTCAAAATTGGTGAAGCACAAGATGTTTATCCATCAGAAGAATTGATACTTGATAAAAGTAATGGTAAAGGTAAAAAGAGTAAAATCTTATTCTCAATTGATGGAATAGCAGGAATGCATTCTCAAAAAATTGGTAATGCAATTAGAACAATTGATACTTGGTTTGATGAATATGATGATGTTAATAGTCCTATTGCTATTGAAACATATGGTTCTGTTACTACTTTAGGAAAAGCTTATAGAAGTCCTTCAAGTAAATTAGATTTTTATACTTTATTTGATAATGCTACAGAAGTTGTAGAATTCAATAATAGCAATGAAGCTAATTATGTAATGGCAATGATAATAAGAGGAGGTGTATTTGGAGATGGCTCAAAATAAAATTACTTGTTATCAAGAAATTACATTATTATCATCTGAAGAAGTGAATGTAAACTTCTTATTATGTAAGGTATATTCAGAATTACATAAAATTTTATCTGAGGTTAAATATAAAGATAATATAAGTATAGGGATATCTTTTCCGAAATATAACATGAAAGAGCATCAGATTGGTGATAAAATCAGATTGTTTTATTATTCATGTAATCAAGCAGAAATAGTAAATCTAAAAAAAAGATTAGGAAAATATCTTGATTATGTTCATATTACTAAGGTAAGAGATATACCTGAAACTAATAGTTATATTATTTTTTCTCGGGTAGAGAATAAGGGTAATAAAGAAAAATTAGCTAGAAGATATGCAACCCGTCATAATTTGAGTTATGATGAAGCTGTTTCAAAATATAATGAATATGAAATGAAAAGAAATAGTTTTCCATTTATAAGATTAAAAAGTAATAGTAATGAAAATTATTATTTCTTGCATATAAAAATGGAAGAAAGTGATTTCCATGAAGGTCAATTCAATAATTTTGGATTATCTAAATTAGCTACTGTACCGAATTTTTAGTAAATAAAAAATCAGTTGTTTCTTTAAAAAGGTAACAACTGATTTTGCTTTTTTAAATGTTGAGCGGAGGAATAATATATTGATTCTTAATAATCTATAACTCTACACGATTTATAATTTTGTCATCAAAGTCATAAATAGTGATTGTTTGTCCATCATAAATTGCAAAACTGGATTCAAAATTTCCTTTTGGAATTGAAGTTGATCCTGGATTGATATGCAAAATAGAATTATCTAGTTTTTCTACCAAAGGAATATGTGTGTGCCCTGAAAGGTAAATTGTTCCATTTTGCAATTTATCTGGTTCATGATGTCCATGAGCTAAATAAAAAGTGGTGTTGTCGCATACTAAATAAGTATGATCAGCTAGTATATCAAAATCTAATACCATGTTGTCTACTTCTGCATCACAGTTACCTCTAATACATATAATCTTTTTGGCTATTGGATTTAACAGGGCTATTACTTTTTTAGGGTTATAGTCTTTAGGAAGGTCATTTCTAGGACCATGATATAATATATCCCCAAGTAGTAATAACTTGTCGGAATGACTATCTATAAATTTTTTTATTAATTTTTCACAGTAATAATTGCTACCATGAATATCAGAAGCTATAAGTAATTTCATGTAATCAATATACTGAAGAAATGCAGTTCTTACAATTATAAATTTTACAAAAGTATAAGTATTTTTGGGTTTTAGCTTTTAATATGTCATGAAATCATAGAAATTAAAAATTTTGTGTATAATTATTAAATAGAAATTATAAACCTACTTTACTTTTAATATTGGATATGTTATATAAATTATACGCGTTAAATACGCCAATCAAGAGAGCGTAACTCAGTGGGAGAGTGCAACGTCGACATCGTTGAAGTCAGCAGTTCAAATCTGCTCGTTCTCATTCTAATAGGTTAATAAATAGCTAAGATGTATTTACTTTCTTAGCTATTTTCATAAAAATACAATGTTTTAGATTCTATTTATTGATTCAAATTACTATTAGTTAATTCCTTTATTGATATATAATTAAAAAAATATCCAAATAAGGTAAAAAATCATAGAAAAATATTGTATTTTCTTGTAAATTTTAACTAATTTACTATTATATAAATATTTAGCTTCTTTATATTTCAGTTGTCTGCCGCATAGGTAGTTTAGAAAAACGATCCCCTTAATGTCAACGATATGCTATTGTTATCTGTCGAATAGTCAGCTTGTTTGAGAGTCCTGTTATATTAGCTATATTTAATTATGATCAAATATAGCTAATATTTTCTTCTCTTCCATTAATTTCAAATTCATTATAATATGTTCATAATATATTTAGGAGAGAGAAATGGAAAAAATACAAATGAATACGCCACTCGTTGAAATAGACGGTGATGAAATGACAAGAATATTATGGCAGATGATTAAAGACGAATTGATCTTGCCTTTTGTAGATTTAAAAGCAGACTATTATGATTTAGGTTTGGTAAATCGTGAAAAAACTCATGATGCTGTTACAACTGAAGCAGCCGAAGCAATAAAGAAATTAGGAGTAGGTGTTAAATGTGCAACAATC
>Ga0172377_10009374_pt1 | contig 10032 bp, 7 predicted proteins | sample Pumphouse3metaG_FD_119749 | JGI IMG/M metagenome (GOLD analysis project Ga0172377, IMG submission 119749) | Leachate microbial communities from a municipal landfill in Southern Ontario, Canada - Pumphouse #3 metaG | ecosystem: Engineered > Solid waste > Landfill > Unclassified | place: Canada... | reverse complement strand
ATTTGGTAGCCCATGCAAATACTTGGTTGGCGGATAGGAGTGAGGTGTCGTTATATGAAACTTTGGCAAGTAGGGCTGCAAACTTCATTTCTTCCATCATTGAAAGATTATTATTGGAACTCGTTCCATCTGTTCCTAAACATACTTTGCAGTCGTATTTGTTAATTAATGGAACATTAAAGGCTCCTGATGCCAATTTCATATTTGCACAAGGATTATGAACAAGGGTAACTCCTTTTGATGAAAGTATTTCTGCATCATGCTCTGAGAGATGAACACAATGGGCTGCTATTGTATTTTCATCCAAAACCCCAATTGATTCTAAGTATTCGGTTGGAGTTAGATTATTATTTGCTTTTTTACAATCATTTACCTCCTTTACTGTTTCTGATAAATGAGTATTGAATTTTAGATTGTTTTGTTTGGCTATTTTAAACAATTCTTGATAAAGGTCTTTTCCAACAGTATATATTGCATGTGGGGAAACATTTATACTGATTAATTCTGAATTTGTTTTGAAGTTATTGATAAAGTTGATATTATCTTCAATTTCTTTCTTTCCTCTTTCTTCAATAAAAGTTACTCCAACACTTGCTCTAACTTTCATTTCTTCAACTGCTCTAATAATTTGCTCATGATGCCAATACATATCTAAGAAAAAGACCGTTCCTGAGCGTATCATTTCAACAATTGCAAGACGTGTTCCATCGTAAATATCATCAGGAGTTAGTTTTGCTTCTTGAGGCCATATATATTCTGAAAGCCATTGGAACAAACGCATATCATCTCCGTAACCTCTTAGAAGAGTCATTGAGGAATGAGTGTGCATATTGTAGAAAGGTTGTATTATGGCTTTGTCTGTTCCGTCAATAATTTTATCAGCCTTTTCTTCAATGTTTAGATCTATTTGTTTAAAAGTATTTCCTTCAATTAGAACATCAACTATTCTATTTTTAAGACTTATGTTTTTAATTAGTATTGTTTTCATAATGATTATAATTAGGTTTCTATTTTTTCCCCATATATGTTAGAAATTCTAAGTCGAGTGATAGACATATAAATGGTGTAACTTTCCACTCTTTTGTTGTTTGAATTGACCAGCCAGGTTTTAGAGCATCACCTTCTTTGTTAAAGTTTTCTGCCAAAAGAGTATATTCCGCAACATTAACTCCGGCAGAAACATGAAAAAAGTCAAGGAAACGATAAGCCCCTCCAAAATAAAAGTTCTTAAACAGATTTGCACCTCCAAATCCTACATAAACAGCAACATCGGAAGAGAATTTTGATTCAGGCTTTGTTAAATCGTATATCATAACAGTAGCACCAGTTACAAAGTCAAACTCTACCTTTGAGGAATTACGGTTAATAATAATGTTTTCATAGCCTCCAAGTCCGTTATCTCTTGGAACTATATCCCAATCGGGAGTGGGGAAGAATCGCATTGCAATTCCTTGAATTACCCTAACCTTCTTTTTTTTGTTTGTTGCTGCAGCCACTCTTGCCTCTGCTTCTTCAGCTCTTTGCTTGGTGTATTTAAGTTCTTCGTTAATTTTCAGAAGTTGTTTCTCGGCTTCAACAAGCTTTGAACGCAAAGTGTCCGCCATTTTATAATACATCTCTTTTTCTTCAGTTATTTTATTTATTCTTAAGTCTTTGGATGTAATAGATGTTTCTTTTTCGTTGATGTTTTTCTGTAAGAGATTAATTTCTTTTTCTTTTCCGTCAATTTTTGCATTTGAGGCTTGAACTAATCCTTCAATTTTTGCCTTATCTATATTTGAATTGCTAATGGCATCCTTATAAACTTTCTCTTTTTCAGCAAAGAGCATTTCTTTTTCTTGAAGTATCTTAATTTTTTCTTCTAAGAGTCTGTTCTTATCATTAATTTGTGAGCGATATTCTTCATTTAGTTTAGCAAGAGTATCATTAATTTTCTTTAGGTTATATCCATTAGTTCTTAATTCATCAATTTCTAGGCTAAGTCTATTGGTGTCATTATAATATTGATTTTGAAGTTTTATTAATTGTTCGCTGAAAGTTGTATTTTGAGTATTGAGTATGTAATTTAAAGAATCCATCTTAACAATTTCTTTATTCATTGTTTCAATTTGGGTTTCTAATTTTTCAATTTCATTTTTTCTTTGTTCCAATTCTGCCTCAGCATTATAATATTGTTGGATAATGGAGTCGTAATTTATTGTTTGGAAAGCAGGGGATAAATAATCGTTATTTATTTGAGAGGATGAAATAGTATCTACTTGAGAAATTGCAGAAAAAGATACTATTATAAATAATAAAAATAAGATTGTTTTTTTTGATTTCATAGCAAATGTTATATAATGCAAAGTGCAAAGATAATAAAATTAAAATAATTGCATTATTCCTCCAACAAAGCTATAACGGATTAATCTGCCTAAAAGCATATAAAAAAATGACATCCACGGATTTAAACGTAAAAATCCAAGCCCAATTGCAAGAATATCTCCAACAAAAGGTAGCCATGCAAATAATCCAGCAACAGTTCCCCATCGTTCTATTCTTTTTTGGAACTTTAATATTTTTTCTTTAGGTGTACGAAAGTATTTCTCAATCCATTCCCATTTCCCAAGATATCCTATCCCATAAGAAGTCATTCCTCCAAGTGAGTTGCCTAAAGTTGCAATAATCACACACCAAAAAGGATTGAATCCGAAGCCAAGAAGTGCTATAAGTACGAATTCAGAGCCCATAGGAATTATGGTTGAACTCAAAAAGGAGGCTAAAAATAATCCAAAATATCCTAATTCTACAAACATATTGCAAAAGTAGATATATTTTTGAATTATTTTGGAATAAAAAAAAGAAAGAGTATTTAATTGCTACTAAGCTTTACCATTTGGTTTGGCTATAATTAAATACTCTTTCCGCATTCATGATTTGGTGAACTAAACTCGAAAGGTTGAATAATAAATCTGAGGGTTCATCTTTCTATAACTTCTATAGCAAAGCGAAGATTTTTTATTCTCTCTTTCTGTAGCAAATATACATTATAATTTATCTTTTGTCAAGTCTTTCTGGCAAAAAAATGAATTACTGGATTATAATATATTGTTTAATAGGATTTTATAATTGTGATATTTCTTCTTTTTCTTGACAGAGGGAGAGGAAAAGATTTTCTTCTTTGAGGAAATATGTATGGATTGTAACTGGAATTTTATTATCCTTTATTTGGATAGGGGTTGTGAAGGGATTTATGTAAAATACTTTAAAATTATTTGCTATCCCTGTTCCAGTACATTTAACATAAGATTCTTTAATTGTCCAAATTTTTGTGAAAGCTTGGTCCTTTTCTTTTAAGGTAGATAGGTTTGATAAAATTAGAGCTTCTTTTGGGTGGAGAAAACGTTCAACTAAGTTTTTCTTGTATTTTCTTTCTTGTTCAATGTCAATTCCTATTTGTTTGTTGGAAAGTGCTATTGCTATGTATTGATTTGTGTGGGATATTGAGAAATGGAGCTCTTTATTAAATTTAAAAAAGGGCTTACCTTCAACTGTACATTCTATTGTAAAGTTAAATTTTAAACCCTTTTTTTTAATTATTTCAAGTAATATTTGTTTTGACCACAAGGATATTTGTTTTGGTGTTGATAAGGTTTTATCTTCTCCAAATTGCTCTTTAGCTTTATCAATATGGTAAATTAAATATTCCAATTTCTATTGGTTTATTCCTAGCAATTCTACATCAAAAATCAATGTGCTTCCTGCTGGAATTGTTCCAACTGGTGAGTCCCCATAAGCAAGGTCAGCTGGAATATAGAAAGTGTATTTTGAACCTACATTCATTAGTTGAACTCCTTCTGTCCATCCTGGAATAACTTGGTTAAGAGGAAATGAAATTGGCTCGTTTCTTTCTACAGAAGAGTCAAAAACGTTTCCATTAAGTAAGCATCCATGATAATGAACTTTTACTGAGTCAGTTGCTTTTGGTTTTTCTCCTGTTGCCTGAGTAACTATTTTATATTGTAGTCCACTTACTGTTTCAATAATACCTTCTTTTTCACGGTTAGCTTTCATAAATAATGCTCCTTCTTCTCTCGCTTTAAGTCCTTCTTGTTGCATTTGAGCTTGTTTTTTTGTTTGCATTTCTTGTTGCCATGCTCCCATAACTCTGTTTTTTTCTTCTTCACTTAGTAAATTAAGATTTTCGTTGTTTGCAGCCTTTCTTAGGGCTTCAATCATAACCTCTAAATCTAAGTCATATCCTTCTCTTACAAAGCTATTCCCAATATCTTCACCTATAATATAGCTTACTTTGGCCTTGTCATTTTTTAATTCCATTTGTTGTGTTTATTTTATTGTTTGTATTAAAACTATTTATTTAATTATTGTTAGTTCATCAATAATATTTTTTGCTGATGCAAATTTGTCTATTATGAATAGAACATAACGTGCATCTACATTAATTGTTCTTTGAAGTTCTGGCTCAAAGGCTATATCCCCACTCATTGCTTCCCAGTTGCCGTCAAACGCAAGCCCAATTAGATGCCCCTCAGCATTTAGAATTGGCGAACCCGAATTTCCTCCAGTAATATCATTATTTGATAAAAAACAAGTTATAATTTCTCCATTTTCATTTGCGTATTGTCCGAAGTCTTTCTTAAGATAAAGTTCTTTAAGCTTTGATGGCACAGTAAATTCGTCTGAACTTGGGTCTTCTTTTTCCATTACGCCTGCAAGTGTTGTGATGTAGTTGTAATGAATTCCGTCTGCAGGAAAGTAGTCAAGGACTTGTCCGTATGTCATTCGCATTGTGAAGTTAGCATCAGGATATTGTACTAAGCTTTTATCCATTTCTCTAAGTGCTGCAACAAAACGTTCTCTTGTTTTTGCTAGTTTTTCTTCAGCTTTTTCAAGTTTTTCATCTCCCATTCCAAGGTATGTGTAGGCAGTTAATGCTGATTGTGCAATTAGGTCTTTTTGGAGTTTTTTAGAGTTCGGTTTTTTTATAAATTTATCAAAACTAGTCTTATTGGCAAAGACAGATTTTTCAAATGCTTCTTCAACAAATGCATCAATATTGCCTTTGAATTTCTTTTGTAGGGTTTGGCTTATATAGTTATTATTATCAATATTTGAAAACATTGTTATTAAAGATTTGAAAAGCTCTCTTTCTGTATCTTGGTCATATGTTTTGAAGTGATCATTAGCTCTTTCTTTAAGCCGTTCTACAATTGTATTGTATTTTGGGTCTTTTTTATCAACAGTCATTAGAGTCATTGTAGTCTGAAAAGCAATAAGAGAGCGTTTATTTGTTATTAAACCTAAGTTGGCATACCATGAATATTTTGTTCCGTTAGAACTTGCTATTTCGTTATTAGCTTGTTCAAGATCCCTAACTATTGGTCCGTATTTATCAAAACGCGCTTTATCTTCAGAAATCCATTTCGTTAAACGGTCTTCAATTTCTTTCTTTTTAGTGTAAATATCTAATTTTTTTAAGCCTCTTAATTCTCCCTTTTTGTTTTTCCAAAGGTTCATATATCCTGCATAATCAGATGCATAAATGAGGTTAATTCTATTGTCTTTTTCCATCATCTTTCTCATTGTAGGGAGCATATATTCGCCCGCTCTAACAATTGATGGGTTAATAACATTAGTTGTGTTGGCTACTTCACCTGAGGTCATATATCTTTCGGTTGAACCAGGAAATCCCCAAATCATTGTGAAGTCGTTTTTCTTAACTCCCTTAATGTTTATTGGGAGAAAATGTTTTGGTTTGTAAGGTTGATTATCTTTTGAGAAATTAGAGGGTTTGTTTTCTTTGTTAGCATAAACTCTGAAAATTGAGAAATCACCTGTGTGACGTGGCCACATCCAGTTGTCAGTATCTCCTCCGAATTTTCCAATTGATTGTGGTGGAGTTCCAACTAATCTTATGTCTGTGAAAACCTCATAAACAAACATATAGTATTCTCCATTTTCAAAAAATGGTTTTATTTCAACTTTGTATTGTCCGTTTTCAGAAGCCTTTTCTTGTAGTGTCTTTATACGAACTAATATTGAGTCTTTGATTGGAGATTTATCAACTATATTAACATATGAACCTAAGATTTCATTTGTAACGTCTTCCATACGAATAAGAAATGATACAGTCATATCCGGTATAGGAAGCTCTTCAGTTAAGCTATATGCCCAAAATCCATTGTTTAGGTAATCATGCTCAACAGTTGATTGCCCAACAATTGCTTCGTAGCCACAATGATGATTGGTAAATAGAAGTCCTTTATCTGATACTATTTCACCAGTGCATCCGTTTCCAAATTGGACAATGGCATCTTTTAAACTTGAATTGTTAATACTATATAGCTCTTCAGCCGTTAGTTTTAATCCCATTTTTTGCATTGTGGAATAATTCAAGTTCTTAAAGAACATTGGCAACCACATTCCTTCGTCAGGTTTTGGCGTTGATTTTGCAAACCCTATGTTTGCAAACATCAATATTGCTAATAATATAAGTGTAATTTTTTTCATTTTATTTGCTTTTAATGAATATACTTGATTTGTGAATATTTATTTTTTTGAAAAACTTTTTGAGCAACTTCTTGGATTTCTTCTGCAGTAATTTTTTCTATTTCTTGATTAGTCGTAAGTAGAGTGTCAATTTTATTATAGTTTAGAATTGATTTCCCCATCGATAGTACTTCATTTTGATTGTTTTCGTATTGTATTGCCAATTGTCCAATTAGTTGTTGTTTTGCTTGATTAAGATTTAGGGGTTTAATTTTGTTATTACAATAGTACTCTAACTCTTTTTCAATAAGATTTATTGTCTTATCGATATATTTTTCATCTGTTGCAGCATAGACGGTAAAAAGTCCTACATCTGAATAGGCGGTGTAATTTGACTCTAAGGAATAGGTAAATCCATATTTCTCTCTAATTTTAATGTTGAGTCGAGAGTTCATAGCAGGTCCACCTATAATATTGTTAAGCAGCGAGAATGCTAATTTTCGTTTATTTTTATAACTGAATGCAATATTTCCCAAAACAACATGAGATTGGTATGTATCACGAGGTATAATTTTTTTTATTGGTTTATAGTTTTTAAAAGGAGTCCTATTTATTTTCTTATTATCTTCCTTAATTGAGCCAAAATATTTCTCACATTTTCCCACCCATTGATCAAAATCTATGGCTCCTATAGTTGAAATTACTATCGAGTTTGTAGAATAGGTTCGTTTTACAAAGCTTTTTATTTGGTCAGTAGAAAAATTTAACACTTGTTTTGGAGTCCCTAAAATATAGCGTCCTAATCCATGTTGTCTAAAAACTAATCTTTCAAAATCATCGAAAATTAATTCTGAAGGATTATCCTCGTATGAATTTATTTCATCAATGACTACTATTTTTTCTTTATCAATTTCTTTTTGTGGGAAAATTGAATTGAATAATATATCTGAAAACAATTCTAAAACTCTATCATGATATTTGTTGAGAAAGCTTGCATATATGCATGTTTCTTCTTTGGTTGTGAAAGCATTTAATTCTCCTCCGACACCATCAATCCTATTTAATATATGTAAACTTCTTCTTTTTTCTGTCCCTTTAAAAATAGAATGTTCAATAAAATGTGCTAAACCATATTCTTGAGGTTGTTCATCTCTTGACCCTACATTGATTGTTATAGCACAATGTGCAACAGGTGAATAGGTTGAACGATGAACAAGTCTAATCCCATTTGAAAGTTTATGTTGACGATACGATAAATCTGATTCTAATTGCACAAATTTTTCTTGTTATTTTTTAGTTGATTGAGTAATATATTAACGAGAGATTATATAGTATCCTGAAGAACCATGCCTTTTTATAATTGCACTCATAAATGAATTTGCTTCTCTCATAGTTCTTCTTGAACCATAGCTAACATAGTATTTTGTTTTTTCATCTTGAGATTTGGTGATAATATAACTATCGTAGCCTAAACTTCTTGCTTTTCTTGCAGCTTGTTGCGCATTTACAGAATTTTCATAAGTTCCACCTACAACGTCAAATCCTAGTCGAGAAACGGGTTGCATTAGAATAGGAGTTGAATAATCAATTTCAGGACTAGGGGTAGGAGGTACATCTTTTTCTCCGGTTGGTTTTAGAGGTTTTTCTTTGGTTGTTAAAACTTTCTTTGGTTGAATAGGTTTTGTAGGGTTTTGAGCTTTAGTTTCTGTTTTTTCAATTGAGCTAAGCTCAGTTGGAGTTTCTGTAGTTATAGTTTCTGCTTCTATAGCTATTGGAGCTTGAATAGGAATAATAATTGTTTTTTGACTACTTTCGCACTTAGGTTTAATGTAGTTATTTAGTTTTTCAGAAAGTGGTTTAAGCTCTTTTATATCTTTTGTCCAGCACATATAGTGAGCAAGGACTAAAAAGGCTGAGACCAAAAGTGCTAAGAGAACAATTGTTGATAGAATTACCCATAGGATTTTATTTCTTTTATTTCTTTGTTTACGTTCTTTCTTTTCTAACTTCTTCCTTCTTTTTACATTTTTTCGAAACCTCTTACTGTTTTTGTAGTTAAAGGAATCTTCGTCGCTAATATCTAAACCTTCTTTTTCTCCTAATTCTTCTCCATTTTCTTCTTTCAAATCTATAAGCCTTTGTTCAACTTCCTTTTGGGCTTCTTCCATTTGCACGTCATCTCTTTTAATTTCTTCTTTGAGTTCAAAAACAATTTCTTTTGTCTTTTCGTGTTCAATAATTAGATTTGTTGATTCTTCTTTTGTTGGAGGTTCTTCTATATTTTGTTCATATTTTTCTTTTAACGTTGATAATGGGCTATGTTCTTTTGTAGATGTTTGATTTGAAGTTATTCCAATAATAGTTGTTTCTATAGGATTTTTTTCATTTTCATTTTTTTTGTCTTCAGATTGTTCTATAATTTGCTCTTTGGTTAAATTGGTTTGATAAAGTTTCCTTGATCAAATGTTTTAACAGATTTAATTGTTGAAAATGCGAAAGCACTATCCAACAAGTTAAGTCCTGTTGTAGGGACAAAGGCATAGCCAGTTGTCGCCCCTTTTGAAAATATACCTAATTCTCCCAATTTACATGAGTTGGCAGTTTCAATTTTCTCTTTTATGCTGTCTGAATATTGTTTTATCCATTTCATTGCTGTTTCAACAGAAATAAACTCTTTTTTAGCCAATTCATTAACAAAACCTAAATCATCATTTATTTGGTTGTAAAATTTTATTGTTCTGCTTGGAGGCGTTAATGTATTTGTTATTGGGCTTATTGATGAAGGCGTGTATTCAACTCGAAAAGTACCTATTCCTATTAATTCTGCACTATCGTTCTTCTTTAAATACTCTAATAGATTTGCTGAAACATTCATATTATTATCTGTTTAATTATTATAATTTTATTTGTAGTTTAGTCGTCAAGACTATATATTACGTTTATTTTTGAAATGCGTTTCAAATAATTTATTAAATAATTCAAAATTTATTTTCAAGATTTCTGTTTTTCGTGAAGTTTATTGTTTATTTTTTCTAAATCTTCCGGAGTATCAACTCCAATACTTTCAAATTCAGTAATAGCAACCTTTATTTTATAGCCTTCTTCCAACCATCTTAATTGTTCTAAGCATTCAATTTTTTCGAGTCTTGATGCATATAGATTAACTAAATCTTTTAAAACATTAGACCGATAGGCATATAAACCAATGTGTTTAAAATAGTTCCCCTTTGCAATTGAATATTCCAGAGTTTCGTCTCTGTTAAAAGGAATTATAGATCTTGAAAAATATAGGGCATTATATTGATAATCAAAAACAATTTTTACAACGTTTGGAGACATTAAAGTTTGAGTATCTTCTATCATTTTGCAAAGTGTTGTTATTTGAGTTTGTGGGTCATTGAAAGGGGTTATTGCTGCTTCTAATTGTTCTTTTTTAATTAATGGTTCATCGCCTTGAATATTTACAACAATATCAAATTTTCCTTCTTTTTGTTCAATGATTTGGAGAGCTTCTTCACATCTTTCTGTTCCACAAGTATGATT
>Ga0172377_10009371_pt1 | contig 10032 bp, 9 predicted proteins | sample Pumphouse3metaG_FD_119749 | JGI IMG/M metagenome (GOLD analysis project Ga0172377, IMG submission 119749) | Leachate microbial communities from a municipal landfill in Southern Ontario, Canada - Pumphouse #3 metaG | ecosystem: Engineered > Solid waste > Landfill > Unclassified | place: Canada... | reverse complement strand
TCCAGTGGTAAGATTTGGAATTATAATGCTTTTTTGATAAAGTTAACTTTGGATTCTTATCAAATATAAAGTTCAAAATCTATATATAAGATTTGAGTTCCATTCTAGCTTGTTTATAGTTTGGCATAAATCTCCCTACCATCTCCCAAAAACTTTTTTTATGGTGCTTATGGACAATGTGGCAAAGCTCATGGACAATAATATATTCAATAATATTTTGGGGCAATTTCATCATCATGGTATTAAAACTAAGTACATTTTTACTGTTGCAGCTCCCCCATTGGCTTTTTGTCTTTCGAAATTTAATGGCCGTTGGGTTTAACTGCATTTTATTTGCCCACAAATCTACCAAAGGCGGCACAAATTCTTTAGCTCTCTCCAAATAAAACTGGTCGATCTTACGGCCAAAGACGGATTCATCATAAACCTTATGATATAACACAAAGGAACTCCCATCAAATACCAATGCTGTTTTTGAAGCATTTAAATTGTGCACGAATATATATGGATTTCCAAGATAATATATAGATTGGTTTTCTTGGAAATTTATTCGTCCTTTTTGTTGCATAAGCCTATGTCTTGCTTTTTCTATCCAAGATGATTTTGATATGATAAGTTTTTCTATGCGTTCTATGGGCACTTTTGGAGATTTAATGACGAGCTCTCCATTGGCATTGAAACTCAGATAAATATTTTTTAGCTTCGGATTTATGATATGATTATAAGTAGGCAAAAGTCCCAAGTAAAGCTCCTAAAATTGATTATCAATAGTATATCACAACTTATTCCAAATGATAAATCGTCTATTTTTGGCTATACTCCGATATTATAAATTTATACAAAGAATATGAACATATGAATCTTTTATCCAAAAATGCCCCTCTAGAACAATCAATAGAAAAAATGAAAAATGTTTTAAATGATAGCGGATGTCAAATCTCATTTTCTACGCAGAAACATCCTTTGAGCCATTGCTATTCTGTCAACCTGACTTCTGCTGAAGCACCCAAACATATCTATTCAAACGGAAAGGGAATATGCTCAGAAGCATCAACGGCAAGTGCTTTAGGAGAATATATCGAACGGTTGCAGACCAATAATTTTTATAGTGATTTTTACCTTCCGAGCCGTGGCCACTATCCTGATGAGATAGCTTTTGAATTTGGCGGCGGATATCTAAATGATGCTTTGTTATCAATTTACGATCCTCATAGTGAGCTTGAATACGAAGATCTTGTAGATTACAATAGTGACTATCAAGACAAGATCGTAGCGCTGCCTTTTATAAATTACACTACAAAACAAAAAGTTTACATACCTGTCAATATACTCAATAACCTATATGTAAGCAATGGCCTAGCATCAGGAAATACGCCAAGCGAAGCCAAAGTGCAGGCCATGAGTGAGATTTTTGAGCGTCATGCAAAGATAGAGATCATAAAAAACGGCTATGCTCTCCCTGTTTACCCTAATGAGATACTGCAAAGATATGATAGGCTTTATGAAGATATAAACAGCTTGAGAGATAAAGGGTTTGTCGTAGAAGTTCTTGATGCATCGCTAGGAGGAAAATTTCCCGTAACCGCTATTTCACTTATCAACCCAAAAAATAGTACACTTTTTGTATCATTCGGATCACATCCTATATTGCAAGTATCTTTAGAGCGTACTATGACAGAACTTATGCAAGGTCGGGATATTGACAATTTTGACAACCTTGAAATACCCACATTTGATATGAGTATAGTTTCTAGCAGCTTTAATCTAGAATCACACTTCATAGATTCAAACGGCAAACTTGGCCTTAGCTTTTTAAGCAATAAAAAAAGTTTTAAATATTCCTCATGGGAATACAGCGGCACAAATACGGAAGATGAACTAAATTACCTATTAAATATTTTTAGCAAATTTGAAAAAGAAGTTTACATACGAGAGTATGATTATCTCGGCTTTTACAGTTGTCAGGTCATAGTCCCAAGTTTTTCGGAAATCTATCCTATTGAAGACCTTGTTTATAACAACAAAAACAGCGGCAAACAAATCAGAGATTTGATCCTAAACTTTACAGACTATGAACCAGAAGAGATACTAGAATATATAGAATCGCTTGATGAATCTTTGGATATGGAAAATTACATTGGTGTTATATTTCAAAATAATTTTACGATGGCACAATTTAAGGCTCAAATATATCTATTACTGGGCGACCAAGAAAACGCTCTTGCGCTTTTGAGTTTTGATACAAATAGTACTATGGGAATAGTTGCGGAATTGCTCATGATGGAAGAACAAGATCTATCTTTCGATGAGCATAAAGATGGATTGTTTGCCATTTTTGGCAAAAAAAGAGTCCTTCATGCGCTTGATATAATAAAAGGCAATAGTTATCTCATAGACACGACTCTTCATCAAGACTATATAAATATACTCAAGATGTACGATAGATTGTCAATTAAAAAATCTTTACGATTATCAAACCAGACAATCGTATAAAATTGCTAATTATGCTTGCACAAAACCGGCTATCAAAAATGCTATTGCAGCCAAAAGAGCAGTTATAAGAGCGTACGGAAGCTGCGTGCGAACATGATCCATGTTTTCACATCCTGCTGCCATAGAAGAAATTATAGTAGTATCCGATATAGGAGATGCATGGTCGCCAAATACTCCGCCGGAAATAACTGTAGCCGCCATGAGTGCTGATGAGATATCCATAGCCCCTCCCAATGCCAATGCTATCGGCATCATCACAGAAAATGTCCCCCAGCTTGTGCCCGTCGCAAATGCCATAATGCCTGACAATAAAAAAACCAGCACGGGAACAAAAACAGGAGAAATTGTGCCGTCCAGCGTAGAGGCCATATATGCCGCAGTACCCAGTTCGCCTATCACTTTGCCTATCAAAAATGCCAATATTACCACTATAGCTATTGGTATCATGTCGCCAAGACCTTTGTACAGTGCTTCAAAATAGCCCTTGTGGGTAATTCGTTTAGCTGGTATAAAATAGATATATAAAAAAATAAGAGTAGAGATAACAGCATAATATACAGAGGTCGAACCGCTGCCTTTTAGTATGTCGCCATTGCCGGTCAGATATAATCCTGCAAATACGGCACCGACAAGGACTATTAAAGGCAAAATCATACTCCATGGCCTTGGATTAGATTCCAAATTATGCGGTATCGGAGTATATGTTCTAGGCTTGGTCTTTCTCATCGGACCGATATTTATATCCTTGAGAATAACCAAAAACACTATTACAATAGCAAAAATGGCATAAAAATTTAAAAGAATAACTTGAAGTAAAATACTTATTGCATCACCTTGTATAACTCCTGAGGCGATAGATGACGTGATCAATCCAAGCAATAATGCACCCCAGCCGTTAAGCGGTATCATGGTGCAGACAGGAGCAGATGTGGAGTCACAAATATAAGCTAATTTTTCTCTGCTAACTCCATTTTTATCACACAATGGCTTTGCTACTATAGAAGCTACCATCACGGTAATAGATGATTCTATAAATATGACTAATCCTATGATGTATGCCAAAAACATGGCTCCGGTAGGCGAATCAATTTTTTGAGCTTTTTGCGATAAGAATTCAACAAACTCATCCACTGCTCCGCTGCGATTGAGCATCTCCATAATAGAGCCTACAAGCACAACAAAGAATATGGTTTTGACTATCCAGCCTTCTGCAAATAGAGCTACTATTCCATCAAAAAGAGCTACAAAAGCATCGGTTGCACTATAACCGTTCAAAACCAAAAGCCCGAAAAATGCACCACCCAAAAGAGATATGACGACATCTTTAGTAATTATAGCAGCAGCGATGGTAAATAATGGTATTATGATCGATACAATGCCATATTCCATCAAAATCCTCTACTTCTTTTTAGGGCTTTTAAGTATCAAAAAAACTATTACTAAAATTGCTGCATATGCTATATAAGAATATAGGTTATCCGAAGAATTTGGCATTAATTTACCTCCATTATTAAATCTTTGCTGAGCACTTCATGCTGAGCACAAACAGATATTTTTGAACTATTAACAACAACAGGTGTTACTGTCGATTTGGCCTTTAAAGAGACAAGAGGCAAATCTACTTGTATGACAGGATCCCCTGCTTTCACACTTTCACCCTCTTTTGCTAATCTTGCAAAGCCTTCGCCATTCAAAGCAACCGTATCTATACCGATATGAACTATCACGTCTAGCCCGTCTTTTGAGATTACAAATGCGTGATTAGTTGGAAAAATTTTAGTTATCACTCCATCTATTGGAGAACGAAAAATATCTTCCGAAGGCTTTATGGCTATACCTTCTCCTGCCATTTTAGCTGCAAATACATCATCAGGCACACTGCTTAAATCTACAACCTCTCCGGCTACCGGCGCATAGATAGCTGTTTTCTTGCTTTTTAACCATCCAAACATTTTACCCCTTTGTATATTTTATCTTGCCGCCCACTATAGTCGTAAGAATATCTAATTTTTCATCAAAAAGCACTATATCGGCATCATACCCTGCTTGGATAAAACCTTTATTTATCTCGAGTTTACGTGCCGGAGCCGCTGTCACGCTATAAATTGCCTCTACTAGCGTCATATTTGTAAACTTGACCATATTGGCAAGTGCTTCGTTTAGCCTCAATACACTCCCGGCAAGCCTGCCGTCAGCCAATGTCGCTTTTCCATCACGCACATTGACTTCTTGCCCTCCCAAGTTATACGCTCCGCACTTCATGCATCCAGCTCTCATAGCATCAGTTATGAGTATGAGTTTGTCTTTTTTTTGTTGCCAAAAAATACGCAAAGATGCTTTATGCATATGGATGCCGTCAGCTATAACATCACAGGTAATATCGCTATCAAGTACTGCTCCTAGCACTCCTGGATTGCGATGATGAAAACCGCTCATTGCATTACCCAAATGTGTTGCATGAGAAATTCCTGCATCAAAACTATTCTTTGCCTCCTCATAGGTTGCATTGCTGTGGCCTATGCTAAGTACAATATGAGGATGTCGGCTTTTTATTTGTTTTACAAACTCCATACCCCTTGCTATTTCGGGAGCCAAAGTGATCATCTTCACAAACGGCGCGAATTCATCTATGATCTCCATGGACGGTAAGAGGATAAACTCTGTATCTTGAGCTCCGCATTGAGCGGGATTGATAAATGGCCCTTCCATATGCGCACCCAGTATTGATGCTCCGTTTGCAAGCTTTGCATTGTCCCTGATATTGACAAGTGCATTTACAATATCGTCTTTTGACATTGTCATAGTGGTTGCCAAAAATGAAGTTGTACCGGTTTGCAGCAGAGTATTACTTATGGTTTGCAAAGCATCCAATGAAGCATCCATAGTGTCTGCGCCGCCGCTTCCGTGTATATGCAGATCTATAAAACCGGCACTCAAATATGCTCCTTTGGCATCTATGATGCGACAATCTGCATATTTATCTGATTCGTTTTTATGAACCACATCTTTAATGCTTTTATCAAAGATCGCAACATGATCTTCTAATATCTTATCTTCTAGAATGATCTTAGCATTGATGATAGCACTTAGCAAGGACTTCCTCCCGAAGCTTCAAGAAGCTGTTGTTTTAAAACTCTTTTTAAAACTTTACCCGTAGCATTTTTTGGCAATTCATCGATAATGCATATCTGTTTTGGCAATTTATAATTTGCCAAATGTTCTTTGAGATATTTTTTGAGTTTGCCTTCATCAATATCTCTTACTCCATCTTCTAATTCAATGTAAGCTACCGGCATCTCTCCGCACTGCTCGTCAAATGTACCAACTACCGCACTTACTTTGACTCCGTCAAACAGATCAATAAGCTCTTCTATCTCCCTTGGATAGATATTTATACCCTTAGATATAATAAGATCTTTTTTACGGTCAACTATATATAGATAACCATCTTCATCCATATATCCCATATCTCCTGTGAGCAGCCAACCGTTTATAATAGCTTCTTCGGTAGCTTCAGGCCTTTCCCAGTAGCCTTGCATTATATTATCACCTCGACATATTATATCACCGATTTCTCCTGTGGGCAACTCGACTAGATTATCATCTACTATCTTGATCTCATACCCTGGCAAGGCCGAACCAACCGATTTGACCTTAGTTTTTTCGGGCGGATTAATGCAAACTGCGGGGCCCGATTCACTAAGCCCATAACCTTCTAAGAGTTTTGCGCGCTTAAATTTTTGATCCATAGCTGCTAAGGTCTTTTCTTGCAGAGCTGCTGCACCGGAGATAAATGCACGGATAGAGTTGAACCACATAAAATACCAAGGCAATTTTGCTCTCACAAGCGCATTATACACATCCGGTATGGCAAAAAAGAGAGTTACTCGCTTCAACAGGGTTTGTTTAAAGATATTTGAAAACGGTTGCAAAGATTTTATGATAACTATTGAGCCTCCGACATAAAGTAGCAGCACCACCCCTATAGAAAGTGTAAAAGAGTGAAACATCGGCAAAAAGACTATAGATCGGTCTTTGTCGGTAACATACACGCGCGCACTACCTGATTGTGAGTTTGAAAAGATATTTTTATAGCTTAGCATTGCCCCTTTTGGCTTGCCTGTAGTTCCAGAGGTATAGATAAGCACTGCTGTGTCATGCACGGATTGTTTGGTCGATTCTGTTTCGTATCCCATATTTAATATATCGTCAAAACGCATATTGCTTGGATCACTATTTTGCAAATCTCCTTCCCAAATAATATGCCCTAAAAGCTCCTTGCCGCATCCTGCGCGAACTACTTTTTCATGGATCGAGGATGCGATGAGAAATACAACACCACTGTCTTCAATTATATAGTTTAGCTCGTCTTCTTTTAAAAAAGTATTGATAGGTACTGCAATGGCGCCGATTTTTGATATTGCTATCAAGGATACTACAAACTCTATGCTATTGCGCAAAAAAAGAGCTACCCTGTCCCCTTGTCTAATATCATGATGGTATAAGTATCCTGCCAAACTATCTGCCATGATTAGCAATTGGCTATAAGAGACTTTTTCTTTATCTAAAAAAAGTGCTGTTTTGCCGCCGCGAACACCGGAATGATGGGATACCACTTCATAAAAAGTCGCAAAAGGATAAGTCATCTTAGAACTCATAGGCTACACCTATCGTTGCTAATACTGCTCCGCCTTTATCAAATGTACCACCACCGTTTATAACTTGATTATCAGCTACGCCTACGGGTATATGTAAACTGTCTTTATCTGAGTAGAGTATCGCTGCTCCCCATGATAGATTTTCATTTTGTTTATATCTAAAACCTAAAGAATAGTTATTGGCATCGCTTTCAGGAAGTTCAAATCCTATAGTTTTCATGGGAGCAGGAGATTCTCCTCTAGCATATCCTGCCATTATGGTCAGAACATTATTCATCTTATAGCTTAATCCCACTCGATATGTATCGGCATCATCCCAATTTTTTGCCATAGGATCATCAAACACCGGCGGGATGCCTGTCGCTCCATTGTATTCAAAATCAAGCTCTTTATATGCCGACCAAAATGCCCTCTCCCAGTCAAGCTCGAGTGTCAACCTGTCATCCCATGTTTTGCTGACTCCCAAAACCAAAGTAGCAGGAAGCGGGATCTCTACACTAGCTTTACCGTCATAGTCAGCATATCCGGGGTATGTTAGCTTTGCGGTCCCTTTCTCGTTGAGATTGACTTTAGAACGATACGTAGCTGCCATATTTATATCGCTTGTCGGCTTGTATAATAAAGCCAGATTATAGCCGCCAGCCACCGTATCACCCTCCATATCCCTAGAAACCGGTCCATATGGGGTTTGAGTATAGCTTTTAACAACGCCGTCACTATATATGAGCCTCAATCCGCCGCCAAGGCTGAATTGGTCATTTACTCTGTATGAAACCGATGGGCTTAGCTCTACTATCCTCAGCGTAAACTCCTGTGCAGACGCTTTTTGTGCAGGTGTATCCCATCTCTTGCTAAGACCTCCAGGAGCAGTTAGGCTCACGCCCCATCTCCAATCACCGTTTGGCTTTGCCACAAAATGGCCAAACGGGATCGGTATATTTTCTGTTTTTGATTCTCCGTCATACGCCGCATTTGCGTCGCTTGTAAATTCTATGGACGGCAAATGAGCCAAAGTAAGTCCCGCTTCTATATAACTCTTATCATCCATAAAACTCATAGCTGCCGGATTGAAATACGCAGCATCAGCACCCATGGTGTATGCCGCATATGCAGCGTTGAGTGCTGTTGAATTAATAGACTGTTCCGGAATCTTATATCCGCTTGCCATTGCTATAGCTGAGGCAGCTATACTTAGAACTATACTTTTTTTCATGTTGTCCCCTTAGATTTTTATGTCTCCACCAAAGCGTATAACTGTGCTATCTCCTCGCTCCAGATGGTTTCATCAACTGTTTCCAATATTAGAGGTATATCATCCATTCGTTTGTCATTCATTATGAGCCTAAATGTATCCCAGCCCAATTCTCCTTTTCCGAGCGATGCATGTCTGTCCACGCGTGAGCCAAGAGGCGGTTTGGAGTCATTTATATGCATACCGCATAGATATTTAAATCCTACAATCCTCTCAAATTCATCCATCGTCTTTTTGTACGCATCAGGTGTTCTAAGATCATATCCTGCAGTAAACGTATGGCAAGTATCTAGGCAAACCCCTACTCTGCTTTTATCTTTTACACGTTCTATCAAATAAGCTAAATGTTCGAATTTATATCCTAAATTACTTCCTTGCCCTGCAGTATTTTCAATAATAAGTTTTACATTGCTATTTGGAGTTTGCTCAATTGTAATATTCAAAGACTCTGCTATCACATCGAGGCATTGATTTTCAACTTCTTGAATATACCCGGTATCTTCTTTTTCTTTTTTGGAAAATTTTTCTAGATGGCTTCCCGGGTGAAAATTCAGCATTTCAAGGCCAAGTTGGCCGCATCTGTTCACCTCATCTAAAAATGCCTCTCTTGATTGCTCCAACTTGTCGGCTTCGGGATGTCCAAGATTTATAAGATAGCTATCATGCGGCAAAATATGTTTTGGCAAAATTCCGCTAATTTCAAGATTTATCTTGAATTCATCTATATCTTGCATCGATAACGGCTTGCCTACCCATTGTCTTTGATTTTTAGTAAATAATGCAAATGCTTTAGCGCCTATCTTCATGGCATTAAGGGGAGCATTTTGTACTCCTCCTGCGGCACTGACATGTGCCCCTACGAATTTCATTGTTGTTGTACCTTGATAATAATTTGATTGATTTTATCATGAAACAATACTTTGTCATCTGAAATTTCATACGAAATAGAGTATTGATCGGGTTTGGTTATATTTTGTGTAAAACCGTTACTTGTTTTTATCAAATTTGTACTGTTAAAAATAGGCTTTGCCAAAAATACCTGCTCTAAAGTATCTTCCGGATACGAAACATGAAATACTTTACGGTAAAAATCATTTTTGTTCATACATTCAAATAAACTCATGCAGATACGATCTTGATAGATATCCAAAGAGACCACAGGTTGAGCATTACTGTATATTTGCACTTTTAAGCTATTGGCATATTCAGAGACAAAGCCCATATCGGCATATCTTATCTCGGGGGTTTTAAGGAGTATAAACGCGCTTTTTTGCTGTATTGGTTGCTTTATGGTGCACCCCGAAAAAACAAAAATTAGAATTATTGGTAATATTTTGTAAAATTTATGTATCATGCTTGCCTATTTAAGAGTAATTTAAGTGCCAACCTACTATAATTTCGTCCATTAAGTTATCAAGGCCCCATCGTCTAGCGGTTAGGATCCATGGTTTTCATCCATGTTACCGGAGTTCGAGTCTCCGTGGGGTCACCACTTGCAAACTTAATCGGCCCCATCGTCTAGCGGTTAGGATCCATGGTTTTCATCCATGTTACCGGAGTTCGAGTCTCCGTGGGGTCACCACTTATAAATCAAATCATAACCAACAAATACTAAATCTATACCAAAAT
>Ga0172377_10009370_pt1 | contig 10033 bp, 8 predicted proteins | sample Pumphouse3metaG_FD_119749 | JGI IMG/M metagenome (GOLD analysis project Ga0172377, IMG submission 119749) | Leachate microbial communities from a municipal landfill in Southern Ontario, Canada - Pumphouse #3 metaG | ecosystem: Engineered > Solid waste > Landfill > Unclassified | place: Canada... | reverse complement strand
GCCTGCTTCTCGGAAGCGACCACCTGGAGGATGTCACCTACTTCGGGCACATCGTGACAACCGGCGATCTGAACCGCTCCCGAAGGCCCCACTTCCTCGAACTTCCGTCCATGGGCATCGGACATGGTCCGCACTTTGCCGAGCGTGCGACCGCAGACGAAGCTCTCGCCGTGCCTCAGTGTCCCCGTGTTGACGATGACGGTCGCGAGTGGACCGAAGGATGGATCCAGTTTGCTCTCGATGACCGTAGCCACGGCGGAACGTTTGGGATTGGCCGTGAAGGCATGCATCTCCGAAAGGAGAACGATGGAATCGAGCAGGTCCGTAATGCCCTGCTTCGTCTTGGCCGAGCACTGAACGAACGGCACCTGTCCGCCCCACTCCTCGGGCTGGAGACCCTGCGCCGCCATCTCCCCCATCACGCGGTTCACGTCCGCCCCCTCCTTATCCATCTTGTTGAGCGCCACGAGCACGGGGACCCCCGCCTCTTTGGCATGGTCGATGGCTTCGATCGTCGTCGGCTTCACACCTTCATCCGCCGCCACCACGATCACCGCGATATCGGTCACCTGCGCCCCGCGGGCACGCATGGCCGTGAACGCTTCGTGACCGGGCGTGTCGAGGAAGGTGATCCGGTGCGCCTCCGTGGACCCCGCCGGAAGATGCTCCACCTGATACGCGCCAATGTGCTGCGTGATGCCGCCGGCTTCACCGCCGGCCACGTTGGTCTCGCGGATGGCGTCGAGAATGGAAGTCTTGCCGTGATCGACGTGCCCCATCACCACCACGACCGGAGGACGTTTGATCAGATTCTCCGGTTCATCTTTGAGGAGTTCCGAGAGATTGCGGCTGAAGAGGTCTTCTGCGGATGCGGATTCCTGCTGCTTCATGACCGTCACGCCGAGTTCCGTCGCAACGACGGCCGCCGTATCGTAGTCGATGGACTGCGTGATCGTGGCGAGGACGCCGTTCTTCATGAGCGTCTGCACCAGCATAGGCACCTGGATGCCGGTCTTTTCGGCCAGTTCCTTCACCGTAATCTGCGCAGGCAGCGTGACGATGCCCTCTTTCTTCTTGATCTGCTCCTGGTTCGAAGAAGCAATGGAGCGCTTCGGGAGAGGCGCGGATCTGCGCCGGTCCGTTCTCCGCTTGGGGGCGGCGGGGCGGCGATCCAGTGCCTGCGCCTCACGGGCAATCGCCTCGCGCGACACATCGTCCAGCGTCAGCTTGCGCAGCACATTCACGCTCTTCTGGCCGTCCGCTTCCGCGGGGGCGGCATTCTCGGGAGATGCCACAGTCTCGGCAACGGGAACCTCTGCCTTCCTGGAGACGGGCTCATCACCCGTGCCCATCTTCTGCAACGCATCCATGTCGACTTCTTTGCCCAGCTTGCGCGCGAGAAAGCGGATGATGCCCTGCGCGAGCGTATCCGAGACTTCGCGATCCGTGGGTTTAACGCCAAAATTCACCTGCTCCAGCTCATGGCGCAGTTGTTGACCGGTCATACCCAATGCCTTTGCAACCTGGACAAGTCGCATGATTACGAGGAAAAGCCGCTTGCAGTGTAGCGCGCACAGAGCAGAAAGCGAGTGAAAAACCCGCTCTCTGTGCCTCCTCACGATTTGGGCTCGTCCGCTCTGCCGTTGGATCGCTTCTTCGTCGTCTTCTTCTGCCCACTCAACTCCTCCACAATATCGAAGGAGGATGCCGTCTTGTGCGGCTGCGCGGTGGATTCCTCCCGCACAGGAGCGCGGGACGGAAGAGGGGGGGCGGATGTCTGGGGTTGCGCCCGTTCGGATGCCGGAAGCTCATCGGCTGCACTCCGCTGCGCCGCCACGCCCTCACGGATCTTCTGTATGGCTTCGAGAACCGCAAGCTGGAAGTTGGCCGCCTGGGGCAGACGGAACCCCGACGCGCGCGGATGTCCGCCGCCCCTGAAGAGCTGCGCCGCGAGGAGGTTGGCATCGATGGCCGGAGAGGAGCGCATGCTCGCCTTGATCTCTCCGCCTTCCATCTCCACGAAGATGACGTGCACATCGGCATCGGGGATGGTGGAGATGAGTTCATCCAGAATGCCCGAGACCTCCCTGCTCTGCGCACCCATCTCCGCCAGATCCTCGCGGCTCACGGAGGACCAGGCGATCTTGGCCCGGTCATCCACCTGAATACGGTTCAAGGCCCGTCCCCAGATCTTAAGGGTCGTGAGAGGTTTCGTTTTGTAGATGTTCTGGATGATCTCCTGCTGCCGCGCACCGAGATCCAGCAGTTCCGCGGCCACCTCGAGCGAGCGGGGCGTGGTATTGGGATTCTGGAAACTCCGCGTGTCGGTGATGAGTCCGGTGAGGAGGAGCGTCGCCAGATCGCCCGTGATCTTCTCGCGCCAACTCGGCACGTGCGTGAACCAGTGGTAGAGCACTTCCGTCACGCTGGCCGATGTCGTGTCGATGAGCTGCAACTGGCCATAGCGGGTGTTGCTGATGTGATGATCAATATTGAGCACCGGCACCTCGGCGAAGAGGTCAACGTGATCGAGGTAGACCGATCCCAGGAGCGGCAGGTCCGCGGTATCCACCACAACGATCAAATCGTAGCGCTGCTCCCCTTCCCCGAGTGCAATCTGCTGCGGAAGGATGCGCCCGTTCTTGGGCACGACAATGATATTCACGCGATGGTCCTCCACGGTGTAGCGCAACTTGTCGACCTCGACACCCGCTGCCAGGTTCACTGTGATGATGAAATTCTGGGAATCCACGATTTCCTCCGAAACGCGTTCAAACCCCGGCAGAAACTGGAGTGACTCGGGCGGGGAATCGGGGCAGACCACCGTCACATCTTTGCCGATGGACCGGAAGAGTTCGTAGCACGAGAGCGCTCCGGACAAGGCATCGGGATCCACGTTGGCATGGCACACCACGAGGATGCGCTGGTGCTCCTCAATGGCTCTGGTAGCCGCTGATAGCTCTTGGGGGGAGAGACTCATGTTAACTTGATATTGTAACACAATTTGTAGTTTTTATCAACTGTCGCGCAGCGCCGTTCCTCTGGACCTGACATGGGCATAAGGGGCGTATGGAAGCACAAAGGGTGAATTGAGACAAGCTCCTTCTCCACCAGGAAACGTGGAACGGCGATGAATCGCCAATGGGCAACCAGCAAGGGTTGATTGGCTGATTGTCGATTGGTCACTCGCCCCATGCAGGAATTTTCTCTACACTCCCCTCACGCCGGGGCGTAGTTCAGTTGGCTAGAACGCTTGCATGGGGTGCAAGAGGTCGCAGGTTCAAGTCCTGTCGCCCCGACCAGAGGAACAGCTGCCACAAATCTCCGCAGCGGGTGTAATCTGCGAACGACCCTTCCGTAGCTCAGAGCGGAGAAGGGTCGCCCCGACCAGATGATGAAACACCTTGAACAGAAAATCGCGGACATCCTTGAACGCAATAAGCGCGTGGAAGCCGACAAGGCATGGGAAATGAGCTGGACGCGGCGGCTGCTCATCACCACCCTCACCTACGGCATCGCCGTGCTGTTCCTGTGGTTGATCGAGAATGATCGCTTCTGGCTCAACGCAGCAGTCCCCGCCTTGGGCTACCTCCTCTCCACCCTCTCGCTCCCGTGGGTGAAGAGATGGTGGATCCGGCACTATCAGGTCTCTCATCGGTGAGCATCTCACAGAAACAATAACCGGTTTCGAAACAAAACAGCCTACAAAATCTATGGAAACCCGCCTATGTGGCGGCGATAGCGAAGGAGGTCATAGGCGGAGCGTTTCTCTTTGCTCCTTTCTCTTGTCGCCCTGACAAGAGAAAGGAGAAACCAATCGCGAGAGACCTAGAATGGAGAAACATATCGAGCTTTGCTGCCGAGCTCTTCTTCGATTCGCAAGAGCTGGTTGTACTTGCACACCCGGTCCGTCCTCGAGGCTGAACCGGTTTTGATCTGTCCCGTCCCGAGCGCCACAGCCAGATCCGCAATGAACGTATCCTCCGTCTCGCCGCTGCGGTGGCTGACAACGGCACGCCAGCCGCTCTGCTGCGCGAGCTGAATCGCATCCACCGTCTCGGAAACAGTGCCGATCTGATTGAGCTTGATCAGAATCGCGTTGGCGGCCTGTTCGTGGATCGCCCGCTCAAGCCGCTTCACGTTTGTGACGAGAAGATCGTCCCCCACGAGCTGAATCTTCTTGCCCATGGCCTTCTGCATTTCCTTGAAGCCGTCCCAGTCATCCTCGCTGTGGCTGTCCTCGATCGAGACAATCGGATAACGATCACAGAGTGCACCGTAGAATCCGATTAGCTCCTGCGACGAGAGCTTCTTTCCGTCAATCGTGTAGACACCCTTGTCGTAGAACTCCGATGCCGCGCAGTCGATCGCCAGTTTCACCTTGCCCCCGTACCCCGCCTCCTCAATCGCTCTGGTCAGGAAAGAAAAGGCTTCGGCAGAATCCTTCACGCGCGGAGCGAATCCTCCTTCGTCACCCACGGCCGTGATATGACCGGCATCTTTGAGGAGTTTTTTCAGGGTCTGGAAGACTTCCACACCCGCACGCAGCGCATCGGAGAAGCGCGGGAATCCGCATGGCACGATCATGCACTCCTGCAACGAGAGACCGCTGTCCGCATGTTTGCCGCCGTTCATCACGTTCATGAGCGGGACCGGCAGAACCGGATCACCGGAACCGAACTGCTCGTGCAACGACCTCCACAGTGACTTCTTCTGACTCACGGCCCGGGCACGGCAGACAGCCATCGAGGCACCGAGGATGGCATTCGCCCCCAGTTTCGATTTCGCTTCCGTCCCGTCGAGCTCAATGAGTACCGCATCCAGAGCGCGCTGATCCGCACTATCCTGGCCCGCGAGCGCCTTCGCGATCGGACCGTTCACGTGGGCGACGGCTCTGAGGACGGATTTTCCCCCGTAGAGTTTCTGATCCCCGTCACGCAACTCCAGCGCTTCATGGGATCCCGTCGAGGCTCCGGAGGGAACAGCAGCACGACCGAAGGAACCATCGGAGAGGGAACAATCCACCTCGACGGTGGGCGTTCCGCGGGAATCGAGGATCTGGCGTGCATGAATCTTCTGAATGGTCGGCACAGGCAAAAGGGAAAGATGCCCGCATCCTAACACAACTCCCTACGCCCTACCCCTATGCCCTCTTTCGCACTCTGTCATGCAACACCCCCGTGTACCCTGCGAGCATGAGGAGGCCGAATGCCGCCAAACCGGGTCCCGACGACGGCAGATGGGAAGGCTTGCTCTTCGTCCCATTGATTGCGGCACCGGAACTCACACTGGACCGCGAGGACGCCTGCGCCATGAGCGCGGCGGATGAGGCATTGGCCAAGCGCTGCTCGCGCGCCTCCTTGCGACGCTGCTCGGCCTGACGCAGCTTCTCGCGCCAACTCTCCTCGCTGGCATCGCTCGAGGCGCTCAGATTCTGTTCCGTGGGCAGCCTGCCGGCCAACCGGACACCGAGGATCTGCCTGCCCTCCAGGTTCGCGAGCCACTCCCCTCCCCAGAGCATCGAGGCGAGTTCACGGTCCCAGTGCGTCGTCCGCTCGCTCGCGAGCGCGGCACCCACGAAAGGGATGAAGGCAAGGAGGAGGAGCGCCATCCGCGGCACGCGGCGGCGCACCACCTGCAGGCAATAGCTCAGGAGCAGGATGAACGCGACGGTGACAGCGGACAAGGTCCAGCCCCATGTGTACCCATTCATCACAAGCAGAGCGCGCGGAAGCTCCAGGGCCACGATTTCAATGCCAAGCCACAGCAGGAGCATGAGGGCCGGAAACCAGTGGAGCAGACGGAAAGCATGGTCGGCGCGGCGGCGACGGAAGAGCGCGAAGAGCGAGAGAGGGTAAATGACCGCAAGAGCGAAGAGTACGGCCCAAGGAATCGCCCCGGCCGGAAGGTCAGGCAACGTGGGGAGCAGAATCCCCGTGAGGAGAATAACGACGCCGAGGAGGAAGACTAAAAAGGTTTCCGTAGCGTGCTTGAGAGGCATAAAAGGGGTTGATCCTCTCGAAGGGAGGCCGAACTGTCAAGTTCATTGAACACCAAAGGAGAACGATGACGAATTGGCGATTTTGGAATTTACCCTTTGTCGATATATCCCCACTGAAGACACAATACGAAGAAAAGTGGCGAACACATTCCTCATCGCCAATCGAACAATCGCCAATCGTCAATAATTCACTACTTCTTCCGCTTCGGCAAGTACCGGTCCCGCGGATCCTCCGAAACCCTCGTGGGGATCTTTTCGTAGTACCGCAGACGGAAAAACCGAATCTGCACCCCTATGTAGAACGCGAACAGGATGCCCCAGAGCAGCCACAGAAACCGCATGGCAAGGAAGCCGATACCCTCCACGCGCGACACGACCAATACCAGCCCCGTGGCGCCGAACCAGAAGGCGGCCGACGCCCACGAACGGCTCAGCTTCTTCAGGACGGGGTTCCCCATCCTGAGGCGTACGAAGCGAAACAGGAATGAGAAGAGCACGAGGAGCGCACAGACAATCAGGAGCGTCAGCATGCTCCTGCTGTCGTAGTGGGCATTGCCCGGATTCGGCCAGAAGAGGTAGATGAAGAGCGACTGGAGTTGAGCCATGGAACGAGGGGGAATCGGTTACTTGCCCGGATTTTTCTTGTTGCTCAGCAGCTTCCGGGAGAGCGATCGCAAGAGGGCCTCCTGCTCGCGTTCACGAATGGTACGGGCGGGACGGATGAGCAGGTAGAGCAGAAATCCCACAACCGGGAGGATGGCCGTGATCACGATGCAAAACGCCATGTACCAGAAGGAATGGGTGCGCAGGAGAATGTCGCGTGTGACGAAGAACACGAGAAAAATCACGACAAACCCGAGGAAGAGCATCCCGCCCTGCATCATGCGCAGCAGCGGATCATCAGACAGAAACAGGAGGAACGGATCGAAGAAAGACTGAAGGGATGTGAGCAGTGACATGCAAGGAAGGGAAACTACAGATAGGGATACCGTCGTCGGTGGACCACAACGTACACGACGGTGGCCAGAAGCGCCAGTACGGCGAGGAACTGGTTGAACCGGAGTTCATGGGTCTCGAGCGGCAGCTGCGACCGGAGGAGCGCGTAACCGCCGAAGACGAAGAGCAGCGCCCCCTCAAAGACAATGAGCATCCGTCGCGAGAGCATGAGTTCGATCACAGCGAAGACACCCAAACTCGCGAAGAGCGAGATCAGGATGATGAAGTCCACCGTCGTGGCGAACACAGGAATGGTGAAATCCCCGCGAAAGTACTCGAGGAGGAACGTGCCGACGCTCGCGCAGATAATCCCGATGAGTGTTTCGGTGCCTGCGCGCGCACTGTACTTGCGGATGATGAGGAGCAGAAAGGTGAGCAGGAGGAAGAAGAGCGCGAAGTAGAGTTGTACCGGATGGATGGGAACAGCGTAGCGGACGGAGATGGAATCGTACGTCACGCCCCAGAAGACATCCGTTGGCTTGCCGTACGCATGTCCGGCGAAGAAGAGCCCGAGCCAGCTGAAGACCGATCCAAGCGCGGTCGCGGGCAGCAGGACATCCAGCCACTGCAGAAAGGTCGCGCGGTGGGCGCGGGTGGCCCAGAAGAGGACGATGCCGATGCCGATGGCACCGCCGAGAAAGCTGAATCCTCCATCCCAGATGACAAAGATGCGCTTGAGATCATGCAGGTACACGCGGTACTGCGTGACGATGGCGATCGTCCTCCCGAAGAGGAGAAAAGCCCCCAAATACCACCATGCATGTTCGCGGAAATGCTGCAGCGAGAGATTGGCACTGCTGGCGAGCCGGAGGAAGAATTCCGTCGAGATCCAGATGCCGAGCAGCAGGAAGACGACGGAGGTCCAGACGAGGAACGGGCCGACGGGGAACGCTTGGAACATCGCAAGCAGCGTACCAGAGACTGCTAGAATGCGCATGTGAAAGGACTCCATCCCACAACACATCAAGGCGAAGTGAGCATTCTTCTCTCGGCTCTGCTCTGGAGCACGTTCCCCGTGGTTACCATCCTGAGCTTCGGCACGCTCGCTCCCCTCTTCTCTGCCGGGGTGAGCACGCTTTTGGCCGGTGCGTTCTTCGCGGCCATGCTCACATGGAAACATGAGTGGCCGCTCCTTCTTAAGCGCGCAGCGTGGCGCGACATCCTCCAGACGACACTCCTCATCGGCGTGATTTTTTGCGGCCTGATGTTCATCGGACTCAAACACACATCCGCAGGAAACGGTGCGATCCTGAGTCTGATGGAAGTGTTTTTCTCGTTCGTCATCCTCGGCGCCATCACGCGCCATGAACCGCTGCTCCCCCGCACGATGATCGGCGGAGCCTGCATGGTGTTCGGCGCACTCCTGGTCCTGATCCCGCAGGGCACGGGGGGATGGCAATCGGGCGATCTGCTCATCATCGCCGCCACCGCGTTCGCCCCACTCGGCAACCGCGCCACCCAGCGGGCACGGAAAATCGTCACCGCCAACGTAATCATGTTCGTGCGGAGCGTGGTGAGCGGGTGCTTCCTGCTCCTGCTCGCCTGGCTCTTTGAACCGCATCCCGACGCCGACGCATTCTTCTCTGCACTCACCTACCTGCTCTTGAACGGCATCCTCCTGCTGGGATGTTCGAAAATCCTGTGGGTCGAGGGCATCCACCGGATCCCCATTACCAAAGCCATCTCCATCGAGGCCGTCACTCCGCTCTTCACACTCCTCGTCGCCTGGCTTGTGCTCTTCGAAACACCGTCCATCCTGCAGGTCACCTCGCTCGTGCCCATCGCAGCAGGGATGTGGCTCCTCACGAAGTCCCCCGGGGCATCCGCGAAAGTGCTCTCAACCGATTGAGCACGCAATCCGACGCAGGCGGATATCCTCCCTCGTCTTCTCGATGAACTCCTGCAGGGCGACAGTCGTCTGCTTCTTCGTCTGCACGTTGCGGACGGCGACGGCGTTCTCCTGGACTTCCTTGTCACCGACGACGAGCAGGTACGGCACGCGCTGCCGCTCCCCTTCGCGGATACGTTTTCCCAGCGAATCGGTGGACGGCAGGACCTCGCAACGGATCCCCTGCTCCCGGAGCGCTTTCTCCACCCTCCGCGCGGGAACCTCATGCGGTTCGGCCACGGGAATGATCACGGCCTGCACCGGAGCAAGCCAGAGCGGGAAATGTCCGGCGAAGTGCTCGATGAGGAACCCGATGAACCGCTCGTGTGTGCCGAGGGGGGCACGGTGGATGCAGAGCGGAACTTTTTCCGTACCGTCCTTATCGGTGTACGTGAGTCCCATTTTGCCCGGGACGTCGAAATCCACCTGATTCGTGGCGAGCGTGAACTCCCGGCCGATGGCGCTCCACACTTCGACATCGATCTTGGGTCCGTAGAACGCCGCCTCGTCGGGCACTTCATCGAATGCGATCTTCTTCTTCTGGAGCGCCTTGCGCACCATGTCCTCCGTTTTCTGCCAGAGAGCAGGACTGTCCACGTACTTCTTGCCCAGCCCCTCGGGCGCATGGAGCGAGAGGCGCATGACGTACTTCTTGATATCGAAAATGGCAAAATACGTGAGATACAGATCGATGACCGCATTGAACTCGTCTTCGAACTGTTCCTCCGTCACGTACATGTGCGCGTCGTTCATGGAGAGTGACCGCACGCGCATGAGGCCGAACAGCGCACCCGAGTCCTCATATCGGTAGCAGTGCCCGTACTCCGCCAGACGCATGGGAAGATCGCGGTAGCTCCGCGGACGACTGGCGAAGATCTCGTGGTGGTGCGGACAGTTCATGGGCTTCAGGTAGTACTCCTCTTCTCCGTCCACCTGCATGGGCGGGAACATGGACGTCTTGTAGTGCGCCAGGTGTCCTGTGCGCGCGTAGAGCGCGCCCTTGGCGATGTGCGGCGTGCGTACCCGCAGGTACCCGCCCTTCTCTTCCATCTCCTTGGCGAGCGCTTCGACCTGATCGGCGATGATCGTGCCCTTCGGCGTCCAGAGCGGCAGGCCCGGACCCACCATATCGCTAAAGGTGAAGAGGT
>Ga0172377_10009368_pt1 | contig 10034 bp, 9 predicted proteins | sample Pumphouse3metaG_FD_119749 | JGI IMG/M metagenome (GOLD analysis project Ga0172377, IMG submission 119749) | Leachate microbial communities from a municipal landfill in Southern Ontario, Canada - Pumphouse #3 metaG | ecosystem: Engineered > Solid waste > Landfill > Unclassified | place: Canada... | reverse complement strand
TTGCCACTGCTGAAACCAGGTCTTGCAACAGTAGCTGTAATAAGAGGTATTTCAATTTACAACGATTTCTATGTTCCTAATTTGTATTTATTGTCAGGAAGAAAAACATTGACTGTAGCTCTATACAAATTCTACGGAGGATTGGGAACACCTTTTGAAGTTGTGAGTGCTGCAGTTCTTTTGGCAACAATACCTGTACTTATAATGTTCTTACTGTTCCAAAAACAGATATACAACGGCTTGGGTGGAGCAGTTAAATCATAATATTTTACACCATAGGAGAATAAAATGGACTACATAAAAGGCGTGAGCTTTATAAACTTTTCAGATTGCAGAGGAAAATATGCAAATGAAACGACAAAAAAATCAATAAAACAAGCAAAAGAAGATCTAGGTCTTACATACATAACTCTTTGTTTCATGGCTATGCAAGAGACAGCTCATACAACAGAGATAGACTTCAACGGACCAATGACTCCTGAAAGAGAGGAGCTACTTGAGGTCTGTGACTATGCTCATGAATTGGGATTGAAGGTAATATTGAAACCTATGCTTGATTGCAAAGATGGAACATGGAGAGCTCATATAAACTTCTTTGATATTGATGAGCCCTGTGAAAACACCTGGGGACAGTGGTTTGAAAGCTACACTGAGTACATGGTTACATTTGCAAAGATTGCACAACAAGCTAAGTGTGAGATGCTGGTTATTGGAACAGAGCTTGTTCAGACAGATAGAAGAACCAGTGAGTGGATCATGCTTATAAACAACATAAGAAAGGTATATGATGGCCTATTGACCTATAACTGTGATAAATATCAAGAAGAGAATGTAAAATGGTGGGATCATGTTGATGTGATATCTGCCAGTGGATACTACCCTTATGATAATATTGAAGAGCAAATAGCTAGAATAGAGCTGTTTGTGAAGCGATATAACAAACCATATTTCTTTGCAGAAGCAGGATGCCCTGCAAGAGTTGGTTCAAAACACAATCCAAATGATTGGTCTTTTGAAGGAGATCTATCCTCCGAGGAGCAAGCAGAATGGATTCAGAAGTTCATTGAAGCAACCAAAGATAAAGATTGGATGTGTGGATATTCATGGTGGGCTTGGAGACAGGAAATCATAAAAGAAGAAAATCCTGAGATGAATGATGATTATGATATGTATAGAAAGCCAGCTGCTAAGTTGATTAAAGAGCTATACAGCACCAAATAATTTATCTGAATGCAAGATACAATAGTTTTGAATTGCGTCCTTCATGGGCGCAAGTTCTAGCTAAAATTTCTCTGTCTATTTTCGATGGATGGAATAACTCATATAAGAAAAAAACATACCTCTGCAGAGAAGTCTCTCTGTGCTTTTGAAGTGGAGATTCAATGCACAAGATGCCTGTCAGAGATAATCTTTTTTCAAGTATTCTGTGTTTCATAAAACTCAACCTGCATGATAAGAGCAATAATTATGCATTAATGTATTGAAATATTTTTTGTATTTCACTACCTTTGATGTTAGGTTATCGGTTAAGTAAAAAGGAGAACTAAATGGAACAACAATTCATCAATGAAGCAACTGAGCACATTTTACCATTTTGGACAAATCTTAAAGATTTGGAATATGGTGGATATTATGGTGAAGTTAACTTCAATTTGGTTGTAAATAAAGAATCTTTCAAAGGTGGAATTGCAGCAGCCAGAATTCTTTGGACCTTCTCTGCAATGTACAATGAAATTGGTAATTGTGAGTATTTAGAGAATGCTAATTGGGCTTACAACTTTTTCACAGAACATGTTCTAGATAAGGAATATGGTGGTGTTCTTTGGATGCTCAATCATGATGGCGAGATACAAGACGGAAGAAAACATGTTTATGCACAAAGCTTTGGAATATATGCCTTGGTTGAGTACTATAAAACCTGCAAAGATCCAGTGGTCTTGAAGAGAGCTATGGATCTGTTCAATCTAATTGAAGATGAGGGGTTTGATGAAGAACACAACTGCTATGGTGAGGAATACAATCGAGATTGGTCCCCTAAAACCAATCAGATGTTAAGTGAAGTTGGACTGACTGCAGAAATCACTACCAACACTCTTCTTCATATCTTAGAAGCATACACCAATTTGTACGAGGTCTCTGACAATGAGAAGGTAAGAGATAGATTGTTGAGTCTTGTGAATATATTCATTGATAAAATCTGGGATAGAAATAACAATCACATGAGAGTGTTCTTTGATAAAGAGTTCAACAGTACAACCAATATAATTTCATATGCTCATGATATAGAAGCAACATGGTTGATGGAGAAAGCACTGATTGTTCTTGATTTAGAGCATGAGCTTAAATATACTAATTTCATTACATCCATTGGAGAGCAAATATATAAAGAAGCATTGAGAGATGATGGTTCCATATTGACTGAGAGCAACAATGGAATATGCAAAGACAATATTATCTGGTGGGCTCAAGCAGAATCAATTGTTGGTTTCATGAACTTATATCAACGAGTTGGAGATAAGAAATATTTAGATGCTGTTCATCTCATCTGGAAATATACCAATGACCATGTTATTGATGGTCGAATTGGTGGTGAGTGGTTCTCAGATCTTGATGAAAATGGAAATCCTATAAAACTTGATATAGTTCAACCTTGGAAAGCTCCCTATCATAATGTTAGAATGTGTATTGAATTGCACAAAAGATTGAAAGTTTGACAAGATTTAATATTTTCTTGAAAAGAAAATTGGTAACTTGTATTGATGAAATATAATATTATAGGGGTCGTAAGATGAAACAAAACGTAACGATGAAAGATATAGCAGATTACCTCGGTGTGAGTAAGGTGACAGTATCTAAAGCACTTAACGATAAGGAAGGTGTGAGTGATAAACTGAAAGCTAAAATTATTGAAGAGGCTAAAAAGCAGGGATATCATATGAATCTCAATGCTAAATCTTTGAGATCTAACTGCTCTTATAATATTGGAGTCATCATACCAGAACAATTTACTAATACAGGAGAGTATTACAGGGGTACTGATGAGATCTCTTACTACATGAATATCTATCAAATATTGTCAAACAAACTGTATGAGAAGAATTTCTCTGCAATTTTACATATCCTGAGTACCAAGGATGAGGAGAACAACATCATTCCTCGGCTGTACAGTGATAAGAAAGTAGATGGTTTTATTGTATTGGGACAGGTCAGACGGGCTTATGTTCAACTGCTTGAAACTCTTGATATTCCAACAGTTTACATGGATTTCTATGATGATTATCTATCCATGGATTCTGTAAATTCTGATAACTTCTTAGGCTGTCATATGGCAACAAACTATTTAATTGAAAAGGGACATCGGGATATTGCTTTTGTGGGAAATGTTTTTTATACAAGCAGTATTCAAGATAGATTCTTGGGTTTCTATAAATCTTTATTAGAAAATAGAATTATGCTTGCTGAAGATTATATTGTGTGTGATAGAGATGATAAAGGTAGATACATAAGAATGGTCTATCCAAGTAAGATGCCAACTGCTTTTGTATGTAATTGTGACCAGGTTGCCTATGAATTGGTGAACCAATTGAAGTGTGATGGTTTCAGAGTACCTGAAGATATATCTGTAGTTGGTTTTGATAACTCCAGATATTCGAATATATGCAATCCAAACATCACGACCGTTGAAGAAAATACCGAAAACATGACTAAAGAAACAATAAATGTATTGTTCAAAAAGATAGCAAATCCTAATTATCATGTTGGGAAAATTCTGGTTAAAGGTGAATTGATTGTCAAGAACTCCGTTCTTGAATATAAAGAAAAAGATGAAAAATAAAAAAATATTGATGAGTGATGAGCATCTTCTGTACAGCGGAAGAATAGATTTTTGTAATAGAGATTTTCCTAAAATGATATTTCCATATAGCTCTGTTGAGTTCAACTTTAAGGGAACATATCTTAAAATCAAATTGATCAATAAATGTAATTATTGGGATAATTTTCTTGGTTTCATTATTGATGGAAAGCAAGATTCTGTTGAATTGAAGAAAGATGAATCAGAGCAAACAATTACTTTGGCTGAAAACCTTGAAGATGCAGAGCATCATGTCTTTATTTTTAAAAGACAAGATGGCTGTCATCTTATCCAATTGAATGGTTTATTTATTGATGAAGATGGACTCTTGCTTGATAAACTACCAATGAAAAAACGTTGTATGGAATTCTATGGAGATTCTGTTACAGCTGGAGAGGTCTCTGAAGCTGTAGGTTATGAAGGACAATTAGATCCTGAAGATCATATGGGAAGATACTCAAACAGTTATTATTCCTATGCAACCATTGCAGCTAGAGCTCTTGATGCACAGGTGAATTTAGTTGCACAGGGTGGAGTGGCCTTGCTTGATGGTACGGGTTATTTTGGTGATGAAGATTATCTTGGAATGGAATCCATTTATGATAAATGCCAATACAATCCTGATTTAGATTCTGTGACTGAATGGAATTTTTCTGATTACATTCCTCACGTTGTTGTTGTGTCCATAGGTCAAAATGATAATCATCCAATTGATTTCATGAAGGATGACTTCAATGGAGAGGAAGCTCAAAGATGGAGACAGGAATACAAACGATTGATTCTTGATATAAGAAGCAGATACAAAGATGCAACAATCATCCTGCAGACAACTTTACTGACGCATGATGAGAGTTGGGATATAGCCATTGAGAGTGTTCAAAAAGAGTTAGGTGATGACAAAATACATCATCTGATGTACAGACGAAATGGTTCAGGAACTCTAGGACATCTTAGAATATCTGAAGCACAGGAGATGGCTGAAGAGCTTGTGGAATATATAAATGGATTGGAAGGAGTTTGGGAATGATGGGAAAGAAAATTGCATTTATTGGTGGTTCCATAACAGCAGGTTCTGTAGCCAGTTCTGATGAACTGTGCTATGCCCATTTGGTATATGAAGGTCTGTGTAAATTATTGGGTCAATCTTCTGATGAAGTTAGATATATCAACGCTGGAATAGGTGGAACAACCTCTCAATTTGGAGCAGCTAGAGTTGCTTCTGATGTACTTCAGTACAAACCAGATTTGGTCTTTGTGGAATTCAGTGTAAATGATGATGATTCTTATTTCTTTTTGGAATGCTATGAAGGACTTATCAGACAGATCATGCTTGATGAAAACAAACCTAAGATAGTTCTGATTCACAATCTCTTCTACGATACAGGAGCCAATGCTCAGAGAATACATAAATTTTTAGGTGATTACTATGGTCTTCTTTGCATCAGTATAAGAGATTATATATATCCAAGATTACAGAATGGTGTTTTGAATGTAAATGACCTGACTTCTGATATGCTTCATCCAAATGATATGGGACATCGTTTGGTTTCCGACATAATAATAGATGAGCTGAAAAAATATGTTGACGAAAATGATGGTTTCAATAAAATCCCTGATGCGGTGGTCAATAAAGCCATTACCTCCAATAACTATGAGAGTGTCAAATATTGGAATGCATTAAATTCAAATCCAAAATTAGAGGGATTCAAGGTGGATTCTGCTGAAAAGCTAAGTGTGCAGGATGTATTCAAAAAAGGCTTTATTGGAAGGAAAAATGGGGATAAAATAAGCTTTGAATTGAAGAGTACCAAATCAATAGCCATACAGTATCGAAAAACAATAAACAGACCAGCTCCTGTGGCTAGAGCTTCTGTGGATGGAATTGAAATATATACTGTTGAATTGGATGGTAATTTTGAAGAAGAATGGGGGGATTGTTTGTACATTCAAACCTTACCTTTTCCTCTTTCTGAAGGAAATCATAAACTTGAAATTGAGATAATATCTGATGATTCAAATCTGGTCTCAGACTTCTATTTAACTTCAATTCTTACGGTATGATAGATTTAATTTTTTAAAGACATTTGCTTTGAATCGATTCTCCTATCTCTAAAAATAAATGGTACATGATAGGGATATTTTTTATATCTAATTCTAATAGATGTAAATGCCATCTTGATGTATTCATAGTTGATACGTCATTTTTGTATATTGACTAAATAAATTCTACCATTTATCTATGGTGTTCGTATCCCGGGGTGCCTTATGGCTGAGATCAATACTGAAATACCCGTAGAACCTGATCAAAGTAATGTTTGCGAAGGAAGAGATATAACACTGTTAGATTCAAGCATGTGAATGCTTTTTAATAATATATTATAGCGTATTGATTGTAACCTCCCAGGATGTGGAGGATTTTTTATGTCTGAGAAAAAATACGTTTCTTACAGCAGTAGCAACAGCTGTTCTACTGATCTCACCAAACAAATTACTGGATGTCGTTTTTCATTGTCTCCTATGTGCGATGATTACATCTCAATAATTCTAAACGCCTTAAAACATGTTGATACCAGCAAGGTCTGGAGCAACACTGATACTCTTTCAACTGTATATCGAGGAAAGAGAGTTCATGTTGAAGATGCTGTCAAAGCTCTGTTCATCAATGCTTATAAAAAAGATGTGCATATGAGTTTGGAAGCTACATTCTCCAAAGGAAGTCCTGGCGATACTGAGGGAGAGAGCTATCTTGCAGAAGATGACCTTCTGGCTAATGAGCTATCAATAAAAGATATTCATTTCCCTGTTGAATGCAAAATTGCTCTGTATCCATTGGGAGATGGCAATTACATGGATATTATTCCAAATGTTGTGAACACAGCAATTGATCGTGGAATCTACAAGGAATCTGCTCATTACTGCACATTCTTACAGGCAGATGTTCAATCTCTGTTCTCATATATCGACTATGTAAATGAATATTGCGGAAGCCATCTCAGTCACTATGTGTTTGAAGTTACAATGGCAGTCAATCTACCAGAATAATATTGCAGGAGTTTTAAGATGAATTGGAAATTAAAAGATGTTTTGATGATGGGAATAATCAGTGTGTTATTCGGTGTTATTTATTTGGGATGTACCTATGCAGGTGGAATTCTCAGTGGAGTTCTGACTCCAATGGGACTATCTGCTCTTGGATATGAGCCTTTTTATGGTATCTATTTTATGGCAGGTGCTTTTGGTGTTTATGTGATGAGAAAGCCTGGTGCTGGTATCATATCTGAGATGTTGGCTGCTATAATTGAATGCTTGCTTGGAAATTACTTTGGTCCTATAATCATCCTCTCAGGATTGGTTCAAGGTATCGGAATTGAATTATTGATTGCACTTTTCCGTTACAAGAAGTTCTCTTATCCAACAATGATTGCAGCATCTGTAATCTGCTCAGTTCTGACTCTTCTATATAATCTTGTTGTCAGTGGATACAATCAAATAGCCGTTCCTGTTTTGCTTCTTATGCTTGCTGTACGTATCATCAGTGCAATAATTTTCTCCGGTGTTCTTACAAAACTGGTATGCGATAGACTTGCAAAAGCAGGAGTACTTCGTGGCTATGCCGTTGGAAAAGAATTCGCTATGAGTGAAGAGTAGATCATGAAAGTGTGTGAGGCTGCAATAACTGTTGAGGATGTCACCTTCAGATACCAAAAGAGGGTTATTTTAGATCACGTGAGTTTGACAATTCCTGAAGGCAAGATATCTCTGATTATGGGAGCCAGTGGAAGTGGTAAGAGCACGCTCTCACACATTGCATCTGGTTTGCTTCCTGAAGAAGATGAATCTTTGGAGAGTGGTGAGGTCTATGTTTTCAATCAAAATATAAGAAATCTTACCAACAACAGGAGAGCTGAATATGTGACAATGATGTTTCAGAATCCTGATCTTCAGTTCTGCATGGATACTCTCAGAAAAGAGATGCGATTCTGTCTTGAGAACATAAGTGTTCCTAAAGATGAGATGGACAGCAGGATTGAGAGGATTGCAGAGGAGCTTTCAGTTGAATCTCTTCTGGACAGAAAACTGTTCACCCTGTCAGGAGGAGAGAAGCAGAAGGCAGCTCTGTGCTGCCTCAGAGTCATCAAAAGCAGGTGCATAATCCTTGATGAACCCTTTGCCAATCTGGACTCAATTTCTGCGATGAATCTGATATCTTTACTTAAAGATCTCCGTGATGATTTTGGCATGACAATCGTTGCAGTTGATCACCAAATTGATTACTGGAAGGATGTTTTTGACAGCATAATCTTGCTGGGATCAAATGGAAAGATTTTATCTGATGGTATAACTCGTGATACACTCAGCTCTCACTCATCTCTATTCATAAAAGAGGGTGTGTTTTTTCCAGATTATGAGTCATTCAAACAGAACAGATTTGCTTCTTCCATTAGCAATGACAAAGAGATTGTCACTCTTGAAAACCTTGTAATAAGACGTGGGGAAGAATCTAAAAAAGATAGAAGAAGACGATTGAAGAGAAACAAGAGAGGCATCTTCAAACTGGATGAGGCAGATATGATTCTTATAAATCAGAAATCAAAAATCAGCTTCATGAAAGGTTCAATGACTGCCTTACTTGGAAGAAGTGGATGTGGAAAGACCACACTGTTTCTATCTCTTTTGAAGCAGCATTCATATGATGGAACAATTGAATATGATGGAACTGATATAAAAAAAATAAAATTAAAAGAGCTCTCAAACAACGTGGGAATAGTATTCCAGAATCCCATCAATCAATTCATAACTCAGAATGTGTTGGAAGAGGTTAAAGTTAGCATCAAACTTTGGAATAAGACGATTGATAGTGATGAGCTTGATGAGATGGCACTTGATATGCTTGAGGACTATGGACTTAGAGATTACAAAAGACAATCACCATATCTTCTGAGCCAAGGTCAGATGAGACGACTGGCTGTTCTATCGGTATTGGCTGGAGGACAGAAGGTCCTTCTGCTAGATGAGCCAACATATGGTCAGGACAGAAAATCTACAGAGACAATAATGAGTAATCTGAAGAGCAAGATGGAGAGTGATGGACTTACTGTCATATTCACAACACATGATAGAAAATTGGCTGCATCCTGGGCTGATTCAATTTATGAACTGAATGATAAGTCTTTCATCAATGTAACTGAAGAGAGTGAGGGGAGAGAGAGTTTTGAATAATTTGAGAGTTGAAAGATGGAATCCCAGTGTTAAGATGTTCACAGTTCTTCTATCTGTGATATTGCTGTCCTTCCAATATAAGATAATGGTGACACTGGGTGTGTTCTTATTCTGCCTTATTATGATGATATTCTTCTCAGATGCAAGATTTAAATCAATCATCAAGATCCTCATTCCAGCTACTTTTGCAGCTCTGGGAATGTTTGTGATGGGACTCTATTACTCCAAAAACAACAGCATAACAAGCATGGACGTATCAGATATATCCTCTGTACCTTATGCTCTGCGAGCTGCCATGTCCACGAATTTAATCTCAGCAGCTCAGCTTGGATCTAGAATATTGGCATATGCAGGTCTTGGTATCTTCTTCTCTTTGACAACGGATGAGGAATTCTTCATAAGCAGTCTGATGCATCAGTGTCATCTATCTCCAAAGTTTGCTTATGGAATATTGGCAGCAGTCCACCTGGTACCAAACCTTGGGAAGGAATATAAGAATGCAGTGTTTGCCTTCAGAACTCGAGGAATAAGAGTTGGAGTTTTCTCTTTGAAACCTGTATTTGCAATGCTTGTGAACAGCATCTATTGGTCTGAGAACATTGCAATGGCAATGCAATCAAAGGGCTTCAGTGATAATGAGAGCAGAACTTATTACATTGAACCCAAGGTTGGTGTCTATGATATCTTATTATCGATAGCTATCCTGAGTTTGATTGTATTTGCAATAAACAGTGCCCCAATCTAAAATGATAGGGGCAGTTTGAGCTGTTCATATTTCTTTGAGTGTTACTGTTTGATTTCTTTCATGATGGCAGCAACTGCATCATCCATGTTTATTATGCCACTGCCTATGTTCAGGCTTCTGCATATATCACTTACAATTGGCATCTTCAAATTGGCCTGTGAGAGAGTATCAAAATCCCAGAAGATCTCTTCAGGTTTTCCAACTTTAATGACCTTC
>Ga0172377_10009365_pt1 | contig 10037 bp, 8 predicted proteins | sample Pumphouse3metaG_FD_119749 | JGI IMG/M metagenome (GOLD analysis project Ga0172377, IMG submission 119749) | Leachate microbial communities from a municipal landfill in Southern Ontario, Canada - Pumphouse #3 metaG | ecosystem: Engineered > Solid waste > Landfill > Unclassified | place: Canada... | reverse complement strand
TTCAGTATCCCGGAGAGTGTATCCTTCGCCTTTCTTATCTCATTCTCCGCCTCGACACCTTTGTGATGCATGCTCGACGGATTGCCATATTCCTCAAGATAAATTCTGTTCATGAGCTCGGCAACTTCAGGAAACACCCTGGTCGTCGCCGAATTATCCAAGTAATGCTCTGTCATATATTAGTTATGCCTTCCTGATCTCCATAAGATATATCAGCCACGATAAAACTGTCATTCCCGCAGTCTCGGTGCGAAGGATACGTCTTCCGAGAGTCACAGGCTCTATGCCTTTTTCTGTGCACATCGTCACTTCTGCCGGATCAAAGCCGCCTTCCGGCCCGATAAATACAGCCACAGAATCACCCGGCCTTACGCTCTCGAATATTTCCCTTGTACTTCTCCCGTCCTCCGAGAGTTCATAAGGTATTATCCTTACGTCAAGACCCGATGCGTATTCCGTTGCCTCTTTCATGCTCATCGGCTCTCTGACGGTGGGCACTATCCTTCTTCTCGACTGACCGGCCGCGGATTCCGCTATCGCCTGCCAGCGCTCTACCTTCTTAACTTGTTTTGCCGGCTCGAGCTTTACAACAGAGCGGGCGGTCTTTACAGGAACGATCTCGGCAACACCGAGTTCCACGCATTTCTGTATGATCCACTCCATTTTATCAGCCTTGGGAAGCCCCTGGAAAAGTGTGACTTTTACGGGGAGCTCAACATCCGCTTCCTTCACAAAACGCAGGCTGCAGACCACGGCGTCATCACTGATCTCCACGATCCCGTAACGATACTCATTCGTATCCGCGCTGTCAGTACTGCTGACGGAAAATTCATCCCCCGGCTTCATTCGCAGCACGTTCTTTATATGATTCACTTCGTTCCCGGTGACTGTGAGTTGATCCCCATGTACCGCGGACGGGTCCGCAAAAATATGGAGCATACTATACTGCCTTTCGCCCGACGACGCAGTGCCATTCGCCCTGATCAGTTATGTCCACGATATCAAGACCTGCCTTCTTCATGGCATCAGCGACCTGCCCTTCGTAACCGTCGATTATTCCTGATGTTATGTATACTGCTCCCGGTTTCATCGCCCTTACGGCCGCCGGTGTGAGCGGCACGAGTACCACCGGAAGAATATTGGCTACAACTATATCGTACTTTTCCTCGCCGACCTGTGCCTGTACTTTGGGGTCACCTATAAGATTTCCAAGGATCATCTCGAATCTGGACGGATCGACATTGTTCGCTTTCAGATTATCATTTACAGCAGGAATCGCGCACGGATCAAGATCAGTCCCGACTACATGCTCAGCGCCGAGCATCAATGACAATATGCCTAGTATTCCGCTGCCTGTTCCGATATCAAGGAGCTGTGTGCCCTTCTTCAGGTACTTCCTTATTTCGCGCACACACAGCTGCGTGGTCTCATGCATTCCAGTCCCGAAAGCTGTTCCGGGATCAATATGGAAAACAAGTGTCGGCTCTTTTTCTCCGCTCTTTTCTTCAGGCTTTTCCCATGAAGGAATGCAGAGTATATCGTCGATCCTGAATTGGTGAAAATACTGTTTCCAGTTATTGATCCAGTCGATATCCTCTGTCTCATCCACCGATATCACATATTGCCCGACATTTGTTCCCCAATGGGCGAGGTCGCTCATGATGCCTTTCATGCCCATACTGATTTCCTCAGGGGTTCCTGTCTTGCCATTCCCAAGCTTAAGGGTTCCGTCTTCGTCTTCTTCCACATAAAAACTGAGGACCGCAGTGCCGTCATCCGGCTGTTCCTCGGGCATGATGTCCACGAACATCTGCTCCTTCTCAGCAGCGGTCAGCGGTATGTGATCCTCGATCTGTGCTCCCTCAAGTCCTATATCCTGCATCGAACTTATTATGACGTCCTCCGCATCAGAATTGGTGCGGAGCTTAAATCTCATCCATTTCAAAGGGCTGTATCCTCCATGTCAGTCTATATGTCAGGCTTTGAAAAACTTGTTCTTTTTCTTCTTGCCGCCTGCTGTATCAGAGCCATCCGGATCACTTACTGAAGCCGCTGCTGTAAGCGAATTCCCTGTGATCTCATCGAACTGCCTGAGCAGATCCTTTGCTTCTTTGGAAAGCCTGGTCGGAACATCGACCACCAGATTCACATACTGATCGCCGCGGACATTGCTGTTCCTGAGCGATGGCGCGCCTTTCCCGCGAAGTCTCACCTTTGTATCTGTCTTTGTCCCGGGTTTCACATCATAAATGACCTTGCCATCGACAGTCTCTATTACTATCGGTGCGCCAAGTACGGCTACCGGGTATGAAATATTGACTGTTGTGTAGATGTCTTCATCCTGACGAACGAACATGGGATCAGCCGAAACAAGTACTTCCACAAGGAGATCGCCTCTCGGTCCTCCGTTGGCTCCCGGCTCGCCCTTTTCCCTTATCCTGACGCTCATACCGTTATCAATTCCTGCCGGTATGGAGACTCTTATTGTCTTTCTGCTCGTCTTATACCCGCTGCCGCCGCAATCCGGGCATTTCTCTTTTATTATCTTACCTGTCCCGCCGCAGTCAGGGCATGGCTGTACATTTCTCACTGTGCCGAAGAATGACTGCTGCGTATACACTACCTGACCTTTACCTCCGCATTTCGGGCATGTCTGAGGCGAAGTTCCAGGTCTTGCTCCCGTCCCGTTACATGTGGGACATGAGTCCTTAAGATTCATCGTAATATCTTTATCACAGCCGAAAATTGCTTCCTTGAAGCTGATGTGCACACTGGTGCGGACATTTGATCCCTTCATGGGACTGCTCCCTGAAGCGCCTCTCGATGTGCGTCCTCCGCCGAATATATCCCCGAAAATATCACCAAATATATCACTGAAGTCCGCGCTGTTAAAATCAAAGCCGCCTGATCCGAATCCGCCGTTGCCGTCGAATGCCGCATGACCGAACTGATCATATTGCTTGCGTTTTTCTGTATCACTCAGCACCGCGTAAGCTTCTGATGCTTCTTTGAATTTGTCTGCGGCAGCCTTATCTCCGGGGTTCATATCCGGGTGATATTTCTTGGCAAGTACACGATATGCCTTCTTGATATCATCGGCTGATGCATTCTTATCAACTCCGAGGACCTCATAATAATCACGTTTCTGTTCTGCCATAATGCCTAAATCTCCTCATCTTGTATATACTGCTAAAACCCAGGCCGCATTACAGGTCTTTGCCTGTCTGCAGCCTGGGCTGTTTACATATTTATAGCCTTGATACTGTTAAGTCCATCAGACCTCTCTGTAGTCGCCATCAACAACATCGTCCGGTCCTTTTCCTGCCTGACCATTGTTCTGCTCAGGTCCTGCGCTCTGCTGATGTCCCTGACCTGCTTCAGGTCCCGGCTGAGGACCAGCCTGTCCCTGTGCTCCTGCTGCCGCGCCTGCTGCTTCATACATCTTAGTGAAGAGCTGCTGAGCATCATTCATGAGTTTTTCTTTCTTAGTCTTAAGTGCATCTACATCGCTGTCACTTATATCAGCCTGATCCTTTGTGCGGTTCAGGACTTCCTTAAGATCTGCGAGATCAGCTTCGACTGTAGCCTTCTCGTTGGCATCTACCTTATCGCCGGCTTCCTTAAGAGCTTTCTCTGTCTGGAATGCGAATGAATCAGCTTCGTTCCTCGCATCAATAGCGTCTTTCTTCTTCTTATCCTGAGCTTCGTACTCAGCTGCTTCCTTGACAGCCTTGTCGATATCATCCTCAGACATATTGGAGCCTGCAGTGATCGTTATGTGCTGATCCTTGCCTGTTCCGAGATCCTTAGCCGAAACATTTATGATGCCGTTAGCATCTATATCAAATGTAACTTCGATCTGAGGGATTCCACGAGGTGCCGGTGCTATGCCGTCAAGTCTGAATCTGCCGAGTGACTTATTATCATGAGCAAACTTACGCTCACCCTGGAGAACGTTGATATCAACAGCTGTCTGATTATCTTCTGCAGTTGAGAATATCTGGCTCTTCTTTGTAGGAATAGTAGTATTTCTGTCAATAAGAGGTGTGGCAACACCACCCATTGTCTCTATTGAAAGTGTCAGAGGTGTTACATCCAGAAGAAGGATGTCGCCTGCGCCCGCATCACCTGCGAGCTTGCCGCCCTGAATAGCTGCACCTTCTGCTACGCACTCATCGGGGTTAAGGCTCTTGCTGGGCTCATGGCCTGTCAGCTGACGTACCTTTTCCTGTACGACAGGAACACGTGTTGAACCACCGACGAGAAGTACCTTGCCGAGATCTGCGTTTGCAAGACCTGCATCTTTCATTGCGTTCTGTACAGGGATCGCTGTCTTCTCAATGAGATCGCTGATAAGTTCCTCGAACTTCGCTCTTGAGAGATCCATATCAAGGTGCTTCGGTCCATCAGATGTAGCTGTGATGAACGGCAGGTTGATGTTGGTCGTTGTGGAAGCTGAAAGTTCCTTCTTGGCTTTCTCTGCAGCGTCTTTAAGTCTCTGCATAGCCATCTTGTCCCCTGAAAGATCAACGCCTTCCCTGGCCTTGAACTCAGAGATCATCCAGTTCATGATGCGGCTGTCGAAATCATCGCCGCCGAGGTGTGTATCACCGTTTGTTGCAAGAACTTCGATGACACCGTCACCGATCTCGATTATGGAGACATCAAATGTGCCGCCGCCGAGATCGTATACCATGATCTTCTGCTCTTTCTCATTATCAAGTCCATAAGCAAGTGCTGCAGCAGTGGGCTCGTTTATTATACGCTTTACATCGAGTCCTGCAATACGGCCTGCATCCTTTGTTGCCTGACGCTGAGCATCGTTGAAATATGCGGGTACTGTAATAACTGCTTCTGTTACTTTCTCGCCGAGATATGCTTCTGCATCAGCTTTGAGCTTCTGAAGGATCATTGCTGATATCTGCTGCGGTGAATACTTCTTGCCTTCGATAACAGGGCCGTCATCCGTGCCCATTTTTCTCTTTATTGAAGCTACTGTATTGTCAGCGTTAGTTACTGCCTGACGTTTTGCGGGCTCACCTACAAGTCTCTCGCCATTCTTTGTGAAAGCTACGACTGACGGTGTTGTCCTTGCGCCTTCTGCGTTGGGAATAACTGTGGCCTTGCCACCTTCCATAACTGCTACGCAACTGTTTGTTGTACCTAAGTCAATACCGATGATTTTACTCATAATCTATCCTCTTTCTGTGCGCTATCCAGCGCACTTACCTGTGAATTCATGTCAAAACAACTGTGAAACCTTACTTTACTACTCCCACCATGCTGTGTCTTAAGACACTGTCATGGTACATATATCCTTTCTGAAGTTCCTGTGCCACAGTGCCTGTCTCATATTCTTCTGAATCGACCTGCATCACTGCGTTGTGGAATTCAGGATCGAACTCTTTGCCTATGCATTCTATCGGCTTTACACCCAGTCCTTCGAGCAAAACATTCATCTGCTGGTATATCTTCTGCATGCCCGTTGTGAAGGCGTCGTCCTTGTCCTCTTCTTCTATTGTGGCAAGACCTCTTTCGAAGTTGTCCACCACCGGGAGCATCTTTTCTATGACATTTTTCTCTCCCATCGAGAACATCTGCTCTTTTTCTTTATCGGTGCGTTTTCGGAAATTATCGAACTCAGCCATCTGGCGTTTCAGCTGATCTGTCAGAGCTGCATTCTTATCCTTGAGCTCTGTGATCTCTTTCTTATCCTTTCGCCATGAAAAACCGCTTTTTTCTTCCTTTGCGCCATCCTTGCCCCCGGCTGAGCCTTCACCCTTTTCGGAAGTCTCATCCTTCTCAGGTTCCTTATCATTATCAGAAGTTTTGTCCTCTGGTATTACCGGCTCATCAGTTTTGACGGCTTCCTCAGCTTTATCTTTGATATCGCATTCAGCTTTTTCTGCTTCCGCTGCCTGGTCTTCTTCTACCTTGTTTTGCCCGGTGTCTTCGGGTTCCTTCTTAAGATTTTCTTCCATGTCTTATCCTTTCACTGTTTATAATAGTCATCCAGTTGAGTCATTATCTGTTTCATGACATCAACGACCTTGTCGTAGTCCATTCGCTTGGGTCCGATGATACCTATCGTACCTTTCATTCCTTCGCTTAGTTCATATGTTGCAGTGACTACGCTGCAATCTTCCATCCCCTGTCCGCGTGCCGGAACCTCTCCGCCGATGTAGACCTGTATTCCTTCGGTGTCCGGATCAGCAAGTGTTTCTCTGACAATGTTGCCAAGGACCTGTTTCTCTTCGAAATCTCCGATTATCCTGCTCGCTTTGGACTGATCCGCAAGCTCCGGATATCTGAATATATTGTCTGCGCCGCTCGTATATATCTCGGGACGATCATCAGCTTCTATGGCTTTCGCCGCCGCATCGATCACATTTGCGATTAACTGACTGTGCACGCCGGCCTGTTGCTTGATCGCCGCTATCAATCCGATGTTTATCTGTTCTATCGCGAGTCCGGCAAGGTTCCCGTTAAGAAGCATGTTCAGCTTCAGCAGTTCCTGGGCATCGATTTCTTCATCCACAGGTATCATAGTGTTGCGGATAAGGTTTCCCTCAATGACTATTACCGCGAGCACGTGCTGTGCATCGACCTGCGACAGCTGGATGAACTTGATCTTGTTGCGGCTTATCACAGGGCTTGAGATCATCGACGCGTAATTTGTATTCGTCGCGAGGAGCTTTACGACCTGCTTGAGAAGATTCTCAAGTCTGTCCTCCCTCGCGAGCAGAACTTCCTCGCGCTCCTGCTGGCTCTTCTCTTTCTCCCTCAGCATCTCATCTACATATAGACGATAGCCCACATCCGAAGGGATCCTGCCTGCCGACGTATGCGGCTGGATTATAAGTCCCAGTTCCTCGAGATCCGACATCTCATTGCGGATCGTTGCGGCACTCAGATTAAGGTCGGCATATTTCGATATTGTCCTGCTTCCTACCGGTTCTCCCGTAGCCAGGTACGTACGGATGATGGCTTGCAGGATTCTCATTTTTCTTTCCGGCAATTCCATTCCCTGTCCCTGCTTTCTTATCAGGCTATTAGCACTCGCCTTGTTCGAGTGCTAACACCTTACAAGTGACAATATAGCCCCCCTTATAATTGATGTCAACAGAATAATTCTAAAAAATGCATAAAGAAAACCCGCAGCACGATTTTGCCACGGGTTATTAGAGTCGTTGAATTTATGTATTCAGAATAAGAATATTACAGATCGATCGATCCAGCCTCGCCATCGATAACAAAGAAGACTTTGTTCTCTTCAGGTTTGATGTAAAGCTCTACCTTTGTAGCATTCTTCTTGCCGCTTGCTGCTACTGCGCCGGCCTTAATGTCCTCAAGATTGACATCCTTGCCTGCGTACTGAACGTGGATCTCTGTCTTAGCTGTAGCTTTCTTAATAGCAGTCTCTGCTTTCTTTACTACTGTCTTGTTTGCTTTCTCAGCTGCTTTCTTTACTGTCTTAATATTCTTTTCCACTTTTTTCTCTACCTTCTTTTCTGCTTTGGCGACAGTCTTCTTAACTTCGGCTGCCTTCTTCTCAACTTTTTCCTTCTCTGCCTTGACCTGAGCTGTCAGGGTTTCCTTTGCAGGAGCTTCCTCTTTAGCCGCTACAGGTTTTACGGGAGCTGCTTCCTTAACTGCTTCCGGTTTTGCCGGAGCGGGAGCTGCTGCCTTGACTGCTTCCGGTTTTGCCGGAGCCGCTTCCTTATTAAGGACGGCCTGTTTTACAGTCGCTTTGGGTTTCTCTGCGGTCTTCTTCTCTGCCATGGTGAATGAATCTCCTTTCACAGATGAATCCGTTTACATTACCTGAAGCCTTGTTTTGCAAGGTTTTTTATGATTTTACGAATTGAGACTAGCACACGTCATTCCTGTTGTCAACATTTTAAAGTTTTTTTATACAGTGTAAAGAACGACATTACGTAGTTTATTGTCATTTTATGTTGATAAACACGGTTAATAATGCATTTTATTACATTTTTTATGCATTTTATTCTATCTGCGCAAAACACCGAAGAACAGGATTACGACGATTCCAAGTGCGATCCTGTACCATCCAAAGGGCTTGAAATCATGCTTTTTGATATAACCCATGAACAGGCGGACCACAATAAGTGAAACAATAAATGCCACTATCATACCTGTCGCAAGGATAATTATCTCTTCACTGGTAAATGACGCCCCGTACTTAAGGAGCTTTACAAGACTCGAGCCAGCCATGACGGGGATTGCAAGTATAAATGTAAAATCAGCACTTGCTGTCCTCGAAATGCCCAGCATCAATCCGCCGATTATTGTAGCTCCGGATCTTGAAGTTCCAGGGAAAACAGCGGCTATAAGCTGGAATATACCTACAATAAAGGCCTGCTTAAAGCTGATTTCGGCAATACTGTCAGTTGTAGGGACACGGTCCTTATCCTTTGCCTCCACAATGAGGAAAGCAATACCTACTATAATAAGTGCAGCAGACACACACATCCAGTTATACAGGTGTTCGTCCAGCCAGTCATCCAGCAGAAGACCGACTGCCGCGGCCGGAATGCATGCCACGATTGCCTTGAACCAGAGCATGAAAACGTCCTTCCTGACAGCGAACTTCTTCCTGCGCCTGTGCTGAACAAAGCCGAACGGCCATATCTTGCTCCAATACAGGATCACTACCGCCAGTATCGCCCCGAACTGTATGACAACAAGGAACATGTTCCAGAACTCTTTGCTTACATCCATGGGAAGTATTTCATTAAGAAGGATCATGTGTCCGGTACTGCTGACCGGGATCCATTCAGTTATTCCCTCTACTAATCCATATACTGCCGCTTTAATGTAATTCAGCACTTCCAGCCTCCTGAAATAGAATAATCAAAACCTAATATCCCGGATATTCATTGCCGACAAATCTCTCTATAGCAGACAGTGAACGCTCTACCTTCTCAGTATCAACACAATACGCCATACGGAAATATCCAGGCGCACCGAAACCATCAGTCGGAACAAGAATCAGGTCATATTTGAGAGCTTTTCTGCAGAATTCTACCGAGTCCGGCTCCAGTGACTTCGGCATGATATAAAAAGTGCCTCCAGGCCGCTTTACCGTGAACCCCAGCTTTACGAATTCGTCAAAGAGGATATTCATGTTGCGCTCGTATACTGAAAGATCTGCCGTGTCATCCACAGTCCTGCCCATGGCTCTGGTGATCAGTGAAGACGGGCAGTTATGCCCTATACCGCGCGATATCTGCGCCATTATTGCCACAAGTCTGTCCGCCATTTCCGCTCTGGGGCTGACAGCTACATATCCTATGCGTTCTCCCGGTATTGACAGGCTCTTGGAAAACGAGTAGCAGGTAAGAGTGTTTTCATAATAATCTGCCGTATAAGGAACAGTTTTGCCATCATATACGATTTCGCGATACGGTTCATCAGAAATCAGAAAGATCGAATGTCCGAATTCCTTTTCCTTGAGACGCAGATAATCCGCGAGATCATTAAGTGTTTTGTCTGTATACACGACGCCGGACGGGTTATTGGGGCTGTTTATCAGAACAGCTGCTACGTTGTCCGTAAACATCTCGTTCATAGCCTCGAAATTTATCTGAAAGTCAGCAAATCTGGCCGGCACTATCTTTATCGATGCGCCCGTCATATTTATATAAGGTACATATTCGGGGAAGAAAGGCGCGAAGACCATGACTTCATCCCCGGGTGTCGTGACCGCGCGCAGCGCATGCGCAATTGCCCACGCCGCGCCAGCCGTGTGGAAGATCAGATCCGCATTATACCCTGTTCCGAACCTTCTGTTCAGCGAATCCGCAATCTGCTGCTTTACCTCCGGGAGCCCTGTACTGGGGCTGTATCCGTGGAGCGCCACTGAATCCTCGTTCTGTAGAAGTTCCACTATCGCATCGTCAAAACTCTTCGGTGCCGCAACAGACGGATTTCCGAGGCTGTAATCAAAAACATTCTCATAGCCTATTTCTCTGCCGCGTTCTGTCGCCAACTCTGACAGTTCACGTATAACTGAT
>Ga0172377_10009363_pt1 | contig 10038 bp, 6 predicted proteins | sample Pumphouse3metaG_FD_119749 | JGI IMG/M metagenome (GOLD analysis project Ga0172377, IMG submission 119749) | Leachate microbial communities from a municipal landfill in Southern Ontario, Canada - Pumphouse #3 metaG | ecosystem: Engineered > Solid waste > Landfill > Unclassified | place: Canada... | reverse complement strand
CGATTAATGGTAACAATTGCGCAAGGAACGTTAAAAAAGATCCGTGATGAAATGTTTAAAAAGATGCAATTGCTCCCTGTTAGTTATTTTGATAAACATACTCATGGCGAAATAATGAGTTTATATACAAATGATACTGATACATTACGTCAAATGATTGCTCAATCGCTTGTACAATTGATTAATTCTGTTTTCACTATAGTAGCTGTTTTTTGTTGCATGTTATATATAAGTATATGGCTTACTATCGTTGTTTTAGTTGTAATGGGTTTCATACTTGTAATTGCAAAAAAAGTAATGGAAAAGAGCGGTTCTTACTTTATTTCCCAACAAAAAAATCTTGCGGATTTAAATTCATATGTCGAAGAAATGGTAAATGGAGCCAAGGTTGTTAAAGTATTCTGTTACGAAAAAAAGAGTTGCGATATTTTAAATAAAAAGAATAAAGATTGGGAAAAAAGTTCTGGCTATGCTAATGGAAACGCCAATATGATGATGCCAATGATGAATGCTCTTGGGTACATCCAATATGTAATAATCGCAATTTTTGGTGGTTATATGGCTATTATGTCACTTACAAATTTCAGTTTAGTTGGTTTTAATATTTTAACGCTCGGAATGATTGCAAGTTTTCTAAGTCTCTCGAGAAGTTTTACAAATCCAATCAGTCAATTAGCTAATCAATACAATTCAATTGTCACCGCTCTTGCTGGTGCCGAAAGAATATTTAAGTTCATGGATGAGAAACCAGAAATTGACAATGGATATGTAAGTCTCGTTAATGCGAATATAGGAAAAAATGGCGAACCTATTGAATGTAAAGAGAAAACATTGCATTGGGCATGGAAGCACATTCACCAAGACAATAGTCTTACAACATATGTTTGGTTAAAGGGAGAAATTGTTCTTGATCATGTAGATTTCTCATATGTGCCAAATAAACTTGTCTTGCATGACATAACAATTAAGGCTGAACCAGGTAAAAAAATTGCTTTAGTTGGTGCAACTGGTGCTGGAAAGACCACCATCACTAATCTTATAAATCGTTTTTACGATATAGATGATGGAAAAATTAGGTATGATGGAATAAATATTAATAAAATTAAAAAATATGATTTAAGGAAATCCTTAGGGGTTGTTCTTCAAGATGTACATTTATTTACTGGCACTATAATGGAAAATATCCGTTATGGAAACGAAGAAGCAAGTGATGATGATTGCATAAATGCCGCAAAACTCGCAAATGCTAATGGTTTTATTGAAATGTTACCAAAAGGTTATCAAACAGTAATCTCTGGAGATGGGGAGGGTTTGAGTCAAGGTCAACGACAATTATTATCGATTGCTCGAGCTGCTGTAGCAAATCCACCAGTTATGATTCTTGATGAAGCAACTTCTTCAATTGATACAAGAACCGAAAAACTCGTTCAAGATGGTATGGATAAGTTAATGAATGGTCGCACCACTTTCGTAATTGCTCATCGTTTATCTACTGTACAAAATAGTGATGTAATACTTGTTTTAGACCATGGAAGCATTATTGAAAGAGGAACACATGAAGAATTAATAGCTAAAAATGGAACATATTATCAACTCTATACAGGAGCATTTGAATTAGAATAATCAAAAATCCAGGTAATTCCTGGATTTTTTATGCTTTATTAGATTCTTCAATTAAGTCCAAATTTTTAGTTTTTAATAACTCAAGGACTTTATTTTGCACATTAACACTTAAGAATGCTTTAACGACTACTGGGTCAAAATGAGTACCACTTTCTTCTTTAATTATTTTTATAGAGTCTTCATAAGAAAATGGTTCTTTATAAGATCTCTTTGACACAAGAGCATCAAATACATCCGCAACCGCCATAACTCTAGCAGATAAAGGAATATCATTTCCCTTTAAATGCGCACAATAACCAGTTCCATCATATCTTTCGTGATGGTAAGCAGCCATTTCTTTTGCTACTGAAAGATAAGAATCAGTAGTTATACCTTCAAGAGCCATGTCAATAATCTTCGCGCCTTCAGTCGTGTGAGTCTTCATAATATCAAATTCTTCAGGAGTAAGTTTTCCAGGTTTATTTAAAATTGTATCTGAAATTTTAATCTTGCCAACATCATGTAAAGGAGCGCCCATAACCATTTGCTTTTGATAAGTAGGATTTAAAACTTTAGGGAATTTCTTTTCTTTTAATAATTCTGAAGAAATTAAATCAACATAAATCGAAGTACGTTTAATGTGGTCACCGGTATTTTTATCACTACTTTCAACCATGTTTGCTAATGCCAAAACTATATTTCGCTCCATTCTAAGCATTAAAGCAGCTTGTTGCTCAATCTTAGAGAAATCTTCAGCGATTTTGTTCTCAGCATTAAGTATTGCAACATATAAATCCTGCATTTCATCATTGGAGTCAATTGGTTGTGTCCTAATTACGCTATTACTAGAAGTAATCTTTTTAATACCAGTCTGACTTAATTCTTTAGATTCAAGAACTAGGCCTTGTACTGGATTTATGACCAGCAAATCAACTAATTTATAAGTTATAGCGCTAATAATCATAAGAATCGAAATTAACATAACAATAATTTTTGTCATAAAAGTTATTATATCTTTACGGAGTGAACTCATATCAATATCAACACCAGCATATGCGACCTTTTCTCCACTACTATTTATAATTGGAACATAATAAGAAATTAGCCACCATCCCTCATAGTCATCTGCAATGACAGGTCCAATAGTATCGTAATTATATGTATCTAGCATTTCGGTTTCGTAATCGCCAAAATCAGATTGAAAATCTTCTTCATAGCCTAAAGGCGAACCATCAAGAGTTGGATTATCTAAATCAAATACAACAAAGCACTTCGTTTCCCCTGATGAATTTTTACCAATCTTATAAACATATAGAAAAGTAATTGCTGAACTTGCATCATAGATTTTTTGTAATTTGCTTCTTGCTTCGAGATATTTAGCATCAGTCTCATCATTAGTTTCTAAATATCCATCAACCGCATCTCCATCCAATGTTTTAGAAACAAGTGAAGCGTAATCACTAGCCAAAAGTCCGTAATTATCCATACTTTTTTCTTGATAAGTCTCTTTTGTAGTAACACCAAAAGCTACACCAACAAGAAGATAAGCAAACAAAGTTAAAGAAATAAATTTTACACGAATAGAATTCTTTCTAAATTTCTCATGGTTGCCATTATTTACAAAAGCGAAATGATGTTTTTCATCTTTTAAATAATTCTCACCATGTTTAAAAAGAAGCAAAAACTTATTTGGTAATATGTAAAATAAGATGCCAATTATTAGCAAACTTACAAATTTATCTAACAAATCAATTAAAAAATCAGCAGTCAATTGCGACCAAAATAAACTAAAATTCAAATTATCAAATAAGTAATAAGCAAATGGAGCACTAGTTCCAGTTCCTATTCCATCACCATATAAAAGCCAAGTAAGAATTGATCCTAAAACTCCACCATAAAATGCAAAAAGAACTACACAAATAAGCAAACACCACCATTTTCTAAATATTCCCTTTACAGAAAAAATGGTTGTAGTAACAGCTATTAAAATGCTTACAACACTATAATAAATTGATACAGGATCAAATATGCAATTTAATAAATTGCTTACAAAACCAACTAATATACCTGGCAAAAGTCCACCAAAAGCAGCAGTCAAAATAGTACCAATTGAATCTAAATATAATGGAGCTCCAGAATATTTAATTAATATAGACAAACCAAAATTCAATCCAATACAAAATAACGCTAAAGCCCAATTTTTCCAATTTTTTATGAAATATTTTTTGAATTTCATATTTTAATTTTAGCACTATTATTATTTTCAACCTGAAATATGCTCGTAATTTTAATTATTTTATACAAAAATAATGTTTTTGAACAAAAATAAGATGTTGCACAAAAAAAGGCATATGCATATATGCCTCTATTTATCGCATCAATGCGAATTAAGGTTATTCGCCATCCGCTAAAAATGTTTCTAGTTGATAAACGCCTTTTTCTTTACCAAAAATAAATATATGATCACTTGGATTAATTTCATAGTCCTTATTTGGCAAGAATGTTTTGTTTTGTCTTGAGACAAGAATAATATTTACCCCAAATCTGCTTGGAGCAGCCAAATCAATTAAGGAAATTGGTTTTACTGTCTTTGGAATATTTAGTTCATAAACATTATAACCATCCGCAACTTTATAATAATCCATAACGTTATTTGAACTCATACGCATTGCAAGAGATTCGGACGCTATATCAAACGGAGAAATAACAGAGTCTACACCAAGTTTAATTAATAATTCTTCATAAACAGCATCATCAATTCTGCATGTTATCTTTTTAACACCAATTTTTTTAAGAGCTACGGCAGTTAAAATAGTCGTTGCTAAATTAGCTTGAGTGTCCTGACCAAAAGCAATGATTGCGTTATCTGCCTCACCTACGCCTGCTTCAAGCAAAGCATCAGCATCTGTTGAGTCGCAGCAAACAGCATTATCAATAAGATAACCAATTTTAGCAACGTTGTTTTTATCTCGGTCTATAGCGATAACATCAACGTCTTTATCAGCAAACGCGTTGACTAGACCAATGCCAAATCTGCCAAGACCAATAACTACAATAATTTTTTTCATAAATTTCTCCTTTATCCAATTGATATATCTGTTTCAAGATATGAAATATCATCGCCCTTATGTCTGAAAAATGGATTCCACATTGTTAGTATCGTAACAGGACCTAAACGACCAAAGAACATTAATAAGCACAACACTATCTTCGACCAAGAAGTAATTGATGTTGTTATTCCCATCGAAAGTCCTACAGTCCCAAAGGCTGAGAAACACTCGTAGAATATTTCTGTAAAGCTAAATTTACTTCCTTCATTAATTGTAATAAAAAATATACATAATGTAATACCAAATAAAGCAAGAGCGAATAAAATTAACGCTTTACGAATGCATTCCCTACTGAGTTCACGTTTATAAATGATGGGCTTCTTCCCAGTAAATAAACCAGATATAGCAGCAAGAACAACAAAGAAAGTTGTTGTCTTAATACCACCAGCTGTAGACAATGGTGAACCACCAATAAACATAAGAACACAAGACAAAATAACAGTTGATGACTTGATTGTTTGACCAACATCGAAAGTGGTAAAACCAGCAGTTCTCAAGTTAACCGAATAGAAAAATGCTTGAAGCCAAGTAATTGAATCGCCTTGTAAAATCTTTACAAGCAAGAAAGATGAAATAATTAAAATTCCATTTGTTATTAAAACAATTCTTGTTTGAATAGAATATTTGCTCCACTTTTTCATCATGAATATATCTTCATAAATCAAAAATCCTAGACCACCACATAAAATAAGAAAACATGTATTTAAATTTAATAGAACATTATCTTTGTAAGCAATCATTGATGTCGAGCCAATAATATCAAATCCTGCATTATTAAAAGATGAAACAGAATGGAAGATTGATATTCCAACCGCTTCCCAAAATGGATAATCTTGGGCAAACACTATTAAATTTATACATGCACCAAAAACCTCTAAAACAAGCGTTATTAACATAATGTGTTTTAAAAGTTCGCGTAATTCACCATAACCTGATTGACTTAAAGACTCTTTAACTACATTTGCGGCTGAACGATTAAACCTTTTACCAGTTGAAACTATTACAAAAGAAACAATAGTAACTAAACCTAATCCACCAATTTGAATAAGCAAACACATTACTATCTTTCCAAATACTGAAAGCGAATCTCCAATAGAAGGCACAACCGATAAACCAGTAACGCATACAGCAGAACAAGACAAAAATAATGAGTCTATATAAGAAAGTGGGTTTGACATATCACTAGAAGAAAAAGGTAATACCAATAAAATTGATCCAACGAAAATAACCAAAATAAAAGAACCAATAATATACATTAATGGTTTCATTATCTTTAATCTTTTTCTTGTGTGTTTTAAATCAATATTGCTCATAATTTCTTTTATAAAACGCTTTTATTTTAACACAAAATAGCCTCTAAACATAGGCAAATAACAAACCTCAAAAAGAAAAAACTCCCTAAACTATCAATTAGGAAGTTTTCTATTTATTTAAAGAAATCTTATATACTAAGCAACGACTATTTAACTACTATTACTCGTTCTTTCAGTGGAAGATAATCCTTTTTATCGGCTTTTACCTTAGTTTTTCCAAAAACTATTTGAGCTTCTAATTTCCAGGTTTTAGGGATTGAATATCTCTTCATCAAAACATCGTCAATCAAAGGATCATAGTGTTGCATATTTGCCCCATACCCTAAATTAACAAGTTCTAACCACAAAGCATAAGCTAAAATTCCAACGTTTTGTTCTCCCCAATAATCTTGTCGATTACTAAACCCTGGAAAGCTTTTCTTTAAATCATCAATCTTTTCAATATCCTTATAAACTAATATGGTTCCATAAGCTGCTTTAAAAACATCAATTTTAGGTCCTGTTTTTTTGAAAGCTTCTGGAGAAACAATTCCTTTAAGAATACCCTTTGTAGTATCCCAGATAAATGCATGTTCCTTACCTAACGCAATAACTATATGTGTAGCCATTGAATTAAAAGCTGTAGGAGCTTCCTTAATTACTTCTTCTAAACTTTTAACAAGTTCATCATCTTCAACAACCTGCTTGTTTTCTAACATATATGTAGAGCGACGAGCCTTAACTAAATCTATGTATTCCATAATTTATACCTCTTATTTATTATTTAATATTTCAAAAATAAACAATAATTTTATGCTTGTTAAAAATTATCTGTTTTGTAATTTTCCTGTTTTAATTAATTTATTAATCTCAACCTCACCTCTTACGGTTTCAAAGCCATCTTTAGTTGGAATTAATAAGACAGGAACAGTTTTAATCTTTAAACTTCTAATTATTTCTTCACCACTTTCAGTATCCCAGTTAATTTTTTCATAGCGAATATTTGCCTTATCTAATAATCTTTCTGCCATTTTACAATGTGGACAATCAGTCATCATTGCTAAACTTAACTTTTCAATTTTAACTGGACTATAAACAATTTCTTTTTTATCTTCTTTTTCGGTCTCAAAATTACATAGCTTTGTTTCACTAACATATGGTTCAATGACTTTTTCTAAGTCTTTAATGGTGGCGGTTGGCTCAAATCTAGCAACAACCTCTCCATTAACGTTGACCAAAAATTTAGTAAAATTCCACTTTATATCACTAGATTTCTCCCAATTCCTATCTTTTTTAAGATTAATCTCGCTAAGAATCTTTGTTAACTTATGTTCTTTATTAAAACCTTTAAACCCTTGTTTACTTTTTAAATAGGTATAAAGTGGGTCTTCGTTTTGACCATTTACTTCAATTTTATTAAACCTTGTAAAAGTAGTTCCATATTTAACTCTACAGAAATCATCAATAGTTTCTATATCTTCTGGAGCTTGCTCCCCAAACTGGTTACATGGAAAATCTAATATTTCAAATCCACATCTTCCATACTCTTCATATAAAGTTTCTAAATCTTTATAAGTTGGAGTAAAACCACATCTTGTTGCAGTATTTACTATTAATAAAACCTTCCCTTTATACTTAGAAAGAGACACTTCCTCCCCTGCTTTATCTAAAACCTTAAAATCATATATATTCATAAATTAATCTCCTTTTTATGTAATAAGATTAATAGATGAAAATAAAGAAATCAATTAATATGCTTTAGAGATTTTGCTTGCTTAGTTCTAAAGATTTATCCTTTGCTTTTACCTCTTTAATATGAATAATAAGCATATATGCAACTATCATAATAAACACAATTGCTTCGGTAATTAGCATAGCGTACCAAATAGAAAAACTATTAATTTTTGGTAAGATGAATAGTAATGGGACACTAATAACTAAACCCCTTAAAGCTGAGACAATAAATGCAAACAAAGGCTTTAATATCGATTGAAAATAATACACTGAAAATACATTAAATGGTAAAAAGATAAAAACTAAACAATACGCGCGCATAATACTAGGTGCAATTGATAAAACCTCACTATTTGCATTCATAAATAAATTAATAGACCCATTAGGACTAATTAAAACCGAACTTAACCAAATTGCACTAATAATTATAATTGTCACAACGCCATATTTATAAATTTTATTCACTCTATCCTTGTTATTTGCACCAAAATTCATAGATATTAATGGTTGACTAGCTTGACCAACCCCATATGCACAACATTGTACAAAAGTATTTATATTTATAATAACTCCATAAACAGCTAAAGCATTTTCATTAAAATAGCTTAATATTTGATTATTAAAAACGATTGTTAAAATTCCCATAGATGTGTCAACAAAGAAACTTGAAAACCCATTAAAAAATATGCTTTTACTCTTTTTAAATATTTCCTGAGGTTTTACTAACTTTAATGTATTTTTCTTTTTAAAGAAATGTAAACACATAATAATTAAAGAAACAACATTACATAATACTGTTGCTATACCAGCGCCCTCTATTCCTAAATTAAATGTAAAAACAAAAAGATAATCTCCCAAAACATTAAACAAGCCACCACAAATTATTCCAACGGTAGCAAGAGAAGGATCGTTATCGTTTCTTAAAAAAGCAGCTAATATCTGATTAAATAAGAAAATTGGAACAGTAAACTTAATTGAAACTAAGTATTTTTCAGCAAGTGGAATTAAAGCTTCGGTAGCACCAAACATAATTAAAATTTGTCTCTCAAATACAATTAATAAAATCCAAACAACTAAAGAAATTACTAATGTAAGTCCCATACCTACACTAAATATTTGGTTTAATTCGTTTGAATTTTTCCCTTCACCTTTAGCTTTAGCCCAAAAAATAGCACTTCCCATTCCAGTTAATAGACCAAGACTATAAATAATATTCCAAATTGGCGCAACAATTGCCGTTGCTGCACTACCACTTGCACCTTCATATTGGCCAACCATCATCATATCAACAACGCTATATAACGAAGATATTAATGCACTTCCAAATGAAAAGAATAAATATCTTAAATATAGTTTAAGCGGATTATCTTTAATAATATCCATAGAGGACTCCTTACCAGTCAAATAAAAACTGGATTTGATTGCGGGTATTCCACCTGCCACCTTATCCAGTTATCATTTCTAATGAATGAATCGCCCTCCGTGTGAGCAATTAATATTTAATGACTTTAGATTAGCAAAGTCAATACAGTATTTTTAGTTTATTTTTAATTCTTCTTTTTTTATCTTTTTGCACTCTATTATAACAATTATTGAAGTAACAATTATTGAAAGAACATCAGCAATTGGAGCCGCATATAAAATACCTTCTATACCGAAATATATTGGTAAAATAATTACTCCCGGAATTAAAAATATTGTGTCTCGTGAAAGTGATAATAGAATTGCTTGTACTGGTTTCCCAATTGATTGAAGAAATATGCAACTTGCTTTTTGTAAACAAGTAAATAAAATGCAACTTAACCAAATTCTAAATGTTAATAAAGCAAATTTAGTATAAGCTTCATTTTCGCTTCCAAAAATATTAATGATTACTTCTGGAAATAATTCAAAAATTAAAGTTGCGATAAGGCCTATTATCGTACATGAAATTATAATTATTTTGAACGTTTTAAGCACACGATCGTATTTTTTTGCTCCATAGTTAAAACCTATTATTGGTTGCCCACCAACCGCGATACCAACAATAATAGAAATTACAATTGCGAATACTTTCATTACAATTCCTATAACTGATAGAGGAATATCTGAACCATATTCAGAATTTACACCATACTTTACCATCAAATTATTAGTAATTGCACAAACGATAACGATTGATATTTGTGTAATAAAACTAGAAATGCCTAATAGAACTGCGCTAAAAAGAAGTCTCCCATTAAACAAAAATGATTTTTTGTTAAATTTAAAACTTTTAGTATGAAAGAAATATGCAATTGCCATCACAAATGATACGAATT
>Ga0172377_10009361_pt1 | contig 10039 bp, 18 predicted proteins | sample Pumphouse3metaG_FD_119749 | JGI IMG/M metagenome (GOLD analysis project Ga0172377, IMG submission 119749) | Leachate microbial communities from a municipal landfill in Southern Ontario, Canada - Pumphouse #3 metaG | ecosystem: Engineered > Solid waste > Landfill > Unclassified | place: Canada... | reverse complement strand
TATCTTTGTAGAAATTAAATATTATGAATGGAATAGATATTGACAAAATTATCCCAACTAAAAAAGATTACGAAAGAGTAGATGGTCTTTATAAAGATATGTCTAATTTTGCACATATAAAAAACGAAGATCAATTAATTTTTAATATATTACAATTTCCTAATTTTGAAATAGATATTAATTTTAATCGACCTGAATTATCAATAAATATATTATCTGAATTAACTAATAATGTAGAAAAAGAATGCACTGTTGGAAAATATTTTGATGTATCAGGAACAGGAGAAGGGATTGTGTGGGAACATATTAATGATAATAAAAGATATATTTTTAAAGTTAAAGGAGAAAAACACCAAGTAAGTAAAGTAAAAACTTTAACTACTGTTGATATTGAGGAAATTGAAAATATTAAGTCTTTTGTCGATTATGCTGTCACTGAAAATAGATTGACACAAGGTATTGATAAAATGAGAGAATTAAATATTCCAATTATTGATAAATCTACTGCAGATTACTTGAAGTGGGTTTATAATGATGTTATTAAGGAAGAATCAGATACAATAGAGAAAAATAATATTAATATTAAAAAAATTGGAAAAGCTATATCTGCAAAAGCTAGAATTTTTTGGCTAAATTATTTAAATACAAATTTCGATGAATAAAAATTTAATTGGTGATATTATAATTGCTAAATTTATGAATCTTGAGTTTAGTGTAGATGAAAATTGTTGGATACCCAAAAAAAATGGTAGAACAGATATTGATCATGAAGAATTAATTATAAGTGGATTATCTGATAATGATGATGAATTAAAATTTTCTAAATCATTTGATTGGATAATGCCAGTTGTTAAAAAAATATCTAAATTAAAATCACTAAATGGTTTTAATTATAGATTTAGTATTAAAAATGTCTTCGATGATAAAGTATTATATGTAACAACTTTTTCTGAAATAGGTGAATATTCTTTTGATAAAAATGTTATATCATATAGTATTGACGAATCATTAATTAAGTCAATATATTCATCTGTTGTTGACTTTATAAAAAAGTATAATAATTAATTATGGAAAAAATATATAATATACAATTATTTGACGGTTCTAATGCTATCATAAAAGATAATATTGAATATAAAGTACTTAAAAGTGAAAAATATAATTTTATATTCAATAAAAAAAATGGATTTTTTGTTAGATGGGGAAAAGGAAAATATGATAAAAATGTAAAATTTAATAAACAAGAATTAGATTTATATGTACTGTGGTCAAATATATGGGATGAAAAAATAGTTCCTAAACAATTTTTATGTGATATTAAAACAGATGGAGATTTATCACTTGGGTTACCAGAAATAGCAGATATTGAAATATCAACATCATGTCATGGTGTAAAAGGTATTGGGCCATGTAGATTTTGCTATAAATCAAATTTACCAACCGGTGATGGTAATATGACAATCCAAATATTCAAAAAATTATTAGCTAAATTACCACCAACTGTTGGTCAAATAGCATTTGGTATTACAGATATTGATGCTAATCCTGATATGTGGGATATTTTTGAATATACAAAATCTAATGGGATTGTTCCTAATGTGACTATAAACGGTGATAGAATGACACCTGAACTTTTTGATAAACTATCAACAACTATGGGCGCAGTTGCTGTATCTTTATATGATAAAGATTTAACATATAATGCAGTTAAAGAACTCACTGATAGAGGAATGGAACAAGTGAATATCCATTTTATGATAGCTGAACAAACATTTGATAATGCAATTCAATTATTAAAAGATTATAAAACAGATAAAAGATTAAAGAGATTAAATGCAATTGTTTTTCTTAGTCTTAAACCTAAAGGTAGAGCAATACAAAGTGAATATACAAGATTAAATGATGATAAATTTAAAGAATTGATCGATTTTGCTTTTGAAAATGATGTACCAATTGGTTTTGATTCTTGTTCACAACCAAAATTTATAAAATCTATTAAAAATAGAAAAAATTTTAAAGAATTAGAAAAATATGCAGAGAGTTGTGAATCAAGCATTTATTCACTTTATATAAATTCTGGTGAAAATGGTGATCCTAAATTTTATCCTTGTTCTTTTTCTGAAAAAGTAAAAGATGATAATATTGATTGGGAAAAAGGGATATCAATTTTAGATTGTGATGATTTTATAAAAGATATATGGTTTTCTGATAGAGTAAGACAATTTGCAAATATAACATTTGATAATAAGACTAAAGGTATAGCTTGTCCAATGTATAATATTTAATTTAAAAACTATGATTAATAAAATTAAAAAATTAATATGGATATAAATATATATAATGATCTTTTTAATGATTTTAAATTATTAAATGATCAATATAATATCGTGGTAAATGATTTAAAAAATGATCCAATAGATAATGATAATCCATATAATTTACCATTGGAAAATATGATAAAAAATACAATATCTATCATAAAATATAATAGTATGGTTTTGGAATTAATAAATAAATTAGAATCTATTGATAAATCATATACAAAAAAATATAAAGAACAATTTAATGGTGATTTATTACAAAAACCTAAATTACCACAAATATTTATTCTTTTTAGAAAATTAATAAACAATTTAAATAAAGAGAATTATGAAGAATGTAATAGATTAAAAAATAAAATATTAACAAAATATTAAAACCACATTTGTTTAATATATAAAAATTAAAAAAATAAAATATGGACTATTATAAAATACTAGGATTGGATAAAAATGCATCATCTGATGAAATAAAAAAAACATATCGTAAATTAGCTATGCAATATCATCCAGATAAAAATCCAGATAATAAAGAATCTGAACAAAAATTTAAGGATATATCAGAAGCATATTCAGTATTATCTGATGCACAAAAAAGACAAAATTATGATCGTTATGGTAATACCAAGAACTTTAATAGTGGTTTTAATTATGATGATTTTATGGGTGGATTCAATATAAATTTTGATGATATTTTTAGTGGTTTTGGTTTTGGTGGTGGTTTTAATCAAAGAAATGTCAATAAAGGAGAAGACCTAAGATTAAGAATTAATATTGATTTATATGATGTAAGAGATGGATTAGATAAAAATATAAAATACAATAGAAAGGTAAAATGTAAATCATGTGATGGTTTTGGAGGAGAACATGAAAAATGTGATAAATGTGATGGTATCGGTAAATTAAGAATGGGTAGACAAACAATGTTTGGTTTCACATCAACAATTGTAAATTGTGATAAATGTAATGGTTCTGGGTATATAATAACTAATAATTGTAGTAGTTGTGTAGGCACAGGTGTTATAGATGAACAAACAGAATTAAATATTAAAATACCAAAAGGTGTAAATGACGGAGATAAATTTCAAATAAGAACTAAGGGAAACTCACCATATAGACCTGGTAGTGGTGGAATGTACGGTGATTTAATTGTACATATATCTGTTAAAGAACATGATAAATTAAAAAGAGATGGTAATAATTTAATATTCAATTTAAATATACCTTTTACAAAAATGATATTAGGTGGTAAATCAATAGTACCAACATTAGATGGTGATGTATCTATAAATATAAAACCACACACCCAAAATAATAGTACATTAAGATTAAAAGGAAAGGGGTTATGTGATCAAAGAAATAATAAAGGAGATATTTATATAATATTAAATGTAGATATACCTAAAAAAATAACAAAAGAAGAAAAAATATTATTAGAAGAATTATCAAAATCAGAAAATTTTAATGGAATTTAATAAATATAAATTACCTAATTATAAACAATTACCTATATATCTAATTAAAAATCATTTACATGATATAAAAACTGATACTAATCTTGGTGAATGGGAAATATCTATGAATTTACCAGGTGGTTGGGGTTCATCAATAGTTCAAAATAATTTAGAAAAATATTAAACTTTTTAGAAAAAATTGGAAATAAAAATTAAATATATACTATTTATAAATGAAAAAATTATTTAAGACGATGAAAAATAAGAAATTTAAGGTCGTAAGAGTTAATAATAATGAATTTGAACTTGATAATGGTGATATTTATCCACATAACTTTGATTTGGATGATGATATTACCGTTGATGAATTTCAAAAGTTATTAAATAATTCTAAAGAACTTATCTTAAAAATGATAAAGAATCTTGATGAATAATAACTTATTAACAATATCACAAGCATCTAAACTATTACATGTATCTCAAAGAACTTTAAGAAATTGGGAAAAGGATGGTAAAATATCATCAATTAAAACCGTTGGTGGTCATAGAAGATATTCTATGACTGAATTAAATAAATTTCTTGACCTTAAAGAAGAACGAAATAATATAGAATTACCAATAGCAACATATTCTCGTGTTAGTTCACATGAACAAAAAACCAAAGGTGATTTAGATAGACAATCACAACGATTAAGTGAATACTGTGCTAAGAGAAAATATATGGTTGAACATATAATCAAAGATGTAGGTTCAGGATTAAGTGATAGTAGAAGTGGATTTATTAAATTAAGTAAATTAGTAACCGAAAAGAAAATATCAAAGATAATAATTGAACATAAAGACAGGTTAACACGATTTCAATTTGGGTTTATTGAACGAATGTTTAATAGTTATGGTGTTGATATCATTTGTGTTGAGAAGAATGATATAAGTGAAGAAGAAGAACTTGTTAATGATATTATGATGTTAATGACAAGTTTTTCAGGAAAACTATATGGTAAACGTAGTGCTAAAAGAAGGAAAAATAAAAAAGATGGTGGAAGTAATTAAATTAAACACAAAAGAAGAACTATTAACAGAAATAACTGAAAATATTAAAAACATATAATGAAAATAATAAGGTCAACAAAATGTTCATTAAAATTCAGCACATCAAAGAAGAAGTCTGAATTAAATATTATCCTAACTGAATATAGTAAGGTGGTTAATTTCTTTATTGATTCATTTTGGTTTGACTTAAATAATATACCATCTAAATCTAAACTTCTTAAACCTATTGTTGATTTACCAATAAATATAACTTGGTTATCAGCAAGATTAAGAAAAGTAGCAGCAAGGGAAGCAATTGATATGGTTTTATCGACAAAGGAACGTTGGAAAAATAAACCTAAGAAAATGGTTAAACCTCAACATAAAGGGAATAGAATGTATGTTAGTTGTACTATTGCTGATTTAATACCAAGTAAATCATCTACTTCTTATGATGCTTGGTTACATCTTGCTTCTATCGGTAATAAAATGATTTTAGATTTACCAATAAAATATCATAAACATTTTAACAAATATAATGAATTGGGTAAAAGACTTAATTCATATATTATTACTAAGGACTATGTTCAATTTAGTTTTGAAATTGAAACAGGTGGTAAAAAAGAAGGTTTAAAATGTGTTGGTGTAGATACTGGTATTAATGCACTTGCTTCAACATCATCTACTAATCAATATGGTCAAGATATTAAAGATTGTATTGAAAGAGTTAAAAGATGTAAACAAGGTTCTAATGGTCAGAAACAAGCACGTAGAGCATTAAAACAAAGAATTGATGAAATAGTAATCGAATTATTTAATGCTGAAAATCCTGATTTAATAGTTGTTGAAAGACTAAAGAATATGGGAAATAAAAGTAAAGCCAAACGTTTATTGGCTAAAAATATTAGGCGTTCTATCGGTATTTGGAATTGGAAATATTGGTTGAAAAGGTTAGAAGAACATTGTGAATTAAACCGTGTTTCATTCAGAAGTGTATCACCTTATTATACCAGTCAGACCTGTCCATCATGTAATCATGTCGATAGGGGAAATCGAAATGGAGAAATATTTATGTGTTTGAAATGTGGTTACACAAACAACGCAGATATAAATGCAGGAATAAATATTTTGAATCGGTTTCTTACGGGAGCTTACGGTGTCCGTTACAAACAAGAGAATTTGATTAACTTTCCAAGTTTTTCCAAATTTAATTGAACGGTAATGGTTATGTTGGTATCCCTAAATGGCACCCTTTTTATAAAAAAAATTATAGTGAATTAAATAAATATGTTATTATACACGGTGGTTTAACATTTTCAGATTTTAATGAAGATAAAAGTTTATGGATCATTGGATTTGATACAAATCATTATAATGACGATATGAATAATTTTCCATATGATTTTGTTTTAAATGAAACAATATATTTAAGGGAACAGTGTTTAAAACTTAAAGAAGTACAAAGAATTTTAAAATTAAATAAACTTAATAATAAATTATGAAAAAAAACCCAACATTATTGATATTAATAATAATATTTTTATTATTTTTGTTTTATCTTTTTATTAAAAAGGATAAAGAATTAAATACATTCAAATTTCCTGATACTGTTATTGTTAATAATTATACAGAATTTCAGAAAATAGATACTATATCAATGGTAATAACAAATAAAATATTAAAAATTGATACGATACAAATTGATATTTTTTATTCACCTATTGATATGAGTAATGACAATTATGAAATATACGGATTTACATTTCCTAATCAATTTGAAAAAAATAAATATTATATCTATGTAAATCCAAAATTCAAAAATAATTTAATAAAACTATTATCACATGAAATATCACATATAAAACAACATTTAGATGGATTGTTAGTTTATCCATCAACAGGAATACATTATATAAATTATAAAGGAGAAAAAATATATCTCGATAGTGTAATTTATGAAAATAGACAACACGAAATTGATGCATTTAAGATACAGAAAGATATTGAAAATGAACTTAATAAAATTTTATATAAATAAAACTTAAAAATTAAAATTATGATGAACAATTTAGGAAAAGATTTCAATTTATTCAGAAAAGACATGGGAATTAGCGGAATTGCTATGCACCAATATGGAAATATGATTAATGGTTATATTAATCCTTCTATTATTGAAGAAAGACAAATGAATGTAGCTAGTATGGATGTTTTTAGTAGATTACTTATGGATCGTATTGTTTTTCTTGGTACCGCAATAGACGATACAGTAAGTAATATTATTACTGCACAATTACTATTTTTACAATCTAATGATAATAGTAGCCCTATTAATTTATATCTTAATAGTCCGGGTGGTGGGATTTATGCGGGATATTCCATATTGGACACTATGAACTTCATTTCCAATGATGTAAATACTATGGTAACTGGAATGGCAGCATCGATGGCATTTATTCTTGCTATTTCTGGTAAAGAAAGAAGTGCATTAAAACATAGTCGTCTTATGCAACACCAACCATTAGGGGGTGCACAAGGACAAGCATCTGATATTTTAATTACTGCTAAACAAATTGAAATGTTAAGGAATGAACTTTATCAGATAATATCAGATAAAACTGGTCAACCTTATGAAAAAGTGGAAAGGGATTGTGATAGAGATTACTGGATGACATCTATTGAGGCAAAGGATTATGGTGCCATCGATAAGATCATTGGATTAGAATAAATTTAAAAACCTCAACATTTGTTGAGGTTTTTTTATATAAACATTTTATATTTTAATCTATATAAATTAAAAATATTTTTATTTAATGATTTGTATATATGAATACGATGGATTAGATGTAAAATTTAATATTTCAATGGGAAATATGACATTAACACAAAATAATAATTATCAAATATTTACAAATAATATACGATTAAAGGTAGGTAATAATCAATATGTTATAAATAAATTATATGAAATATATTTAACTATGTCCAATAATACTAAAATTAGTAATACTAAAAAACCATCAAAGTTAATAATATATGATAATACATGTATGGTTTTTTATAACGCTATTATTGAAGAAATGACAATTGATTTTAATTCACATTCATCATATAATGATATAGACATGAATATAATATATGATTGGGCTGAAAGTATCGATTATGATTTATTGATGAGAAAAGAAAAAATTGAAAAATTATTAAATAGAATGTCTAAGTTAGAAGAGATTTAAAAAATCCAACTACTATTTTTAAAACATATGATAAAATAATTGCACCAATAACAAATTTAATAGTATAATCTACGTAAATAGGATAATCTGCAACAATACCAGGATACATACCAATTATAAGTATGATTAATCCTAATCTTTTTAACCATACGTTTTCACTGAAAAATTTAGGTGTTTCTGTATTTTTATCCATAACCTTAGATTTTATGTTACAAATATACAATATATTTTTTAAATATCCAATTTTTTAAGTCTATAATCGGCAAAAAAGTCAATAATTGGAATTAATTTATTATCAAATTCGTCAATTAATTGTTTTCTTAATTCTTGAATTTCTTCTCTATTATATAATTTGGAAAAATAATTATCATAAATATGATAGTATAATGCCCAATATCTTATATCATCATTTTTAACGAATTCATTAATAAATTGTTTATATGTTTTCATCTTTCTTTAAATAGTTTTTATATCTTTCTAATAAGTATTTTGGTAGTGATTTTTTAACTCGTTTGTCATTTAGTAATGATTCTACAATATCTTTATGTTTATAATAATGAGCAACTTGTATTGCATTATTATTTAAATCTGATGGATCAACACTATCAAAACTTAATAATATTTTAACTATTGTATAATGTCCACCTGCTGATGCGTATCTTATAGGATAATTATCTTGATATGCAGGATTTGCACCTTCATCCAATGCTTGTTTAAATAACCAAAGAATACCATATTCACAAGCGTGTTGTAATTTTTCTTGTGGTGATAATTTTTCAACTGTTTTTAATATATCACCTTCACTTTTAGGTTTTAGAAGATGTTTTATGGATTCATTTGATTTCATTTTTCTTTCTATATCTTTAAATAATGATTTATAACCATGTTCCAATTCTATTCTAATTTTATATCTATCATCCGGTTCTAATTTATCAACAACTCTTTTATCTTTTAATAATTCTTTAACTACAGTTAAATGATTATTTCTTAATGCATATTTAATAGCATCATTATTATGATCTGATGGATCAACTCTTTTATCATTCATTAATACTTTAACAGCATCTAAATGTCCATTTTCTGCAGCGTATGCAATTGGTAGATTATTATGAACTACTGGATTAACTCTATCATCTTTTAATAACATTTCTATAATATCAGGATATCCATTTTGTGATGCGAATTTTATTAACATTTGATTATTTTTACCAGTATTTACACCATCTAATATAGACTGTTTGATTAGAATAGGTATATTATGTCTTGTGCCTTTATATAACTTTTCATCTGGTGTTAAATCTTTACATATTTCTAATATTTCATCATCACTAAATAAGTGATTTAATTTAAATCTAAAAATCCTATCTAGTCTATCTGATGAATTTGAGTTCATTATAGAATTTTTTATATCATCTTCACTTTTAGGTTTTAAAAGATGTTTTATGGATTCGTTACAAAGGTTACTTTGTTCTCTATATGTTTTTAAATGTTTCATACATCAATAAATTCTTTTTCGATGGGATCATATTGTCTAGCCTTTATATTGTATTTATTTAATAAATTTATCAATTCGTCTATATTAGGACATATATAATATAGATGATTATCTCTTCTTAAATTAACACTTAAAAGTATATATTTACCATAATTATTTATTTTCCACCCATTAATATGATTTATATATAATGAATATGTTTCATCATATAGATAATAACTTCTTTTACCTTTTAAATGGCGATTTATATTACTATTTATTTTTTCCTTTTCTCTTATGTTAAAAAGTAAATAACTACTATGTGATAACTTATTAAATTCATCAATTGAAATTTGCGTCGTTTTTACATCGTCTTTTGTCATATTATATAACCAATCAATATTATTTTTCAGAGATATTAAATATTTTTCAGTATTTGATTTATTTTTAATCAAATTTAAAATATCATCTTTATTTTTAGGTTTTAGAAGATGTTTAATAGATTCATTATATGTTTTAATATGTTTCATTTAT
>Ga0172377_10009360_pt1 | contig 10039 bp, 7 predicted proteins | sample Pumphouse3metaG_FD_119749 | JGI IMG/M metagenome (GOLD analysis project Ga0172377, IMG submission 119749) | Leachate microbial communities from a municipal landfill in Southern Ontario, Canada - Pumphouse #3 metaG | ecosystem: Engineered > Solid waste > Landfill > Unclassified | place: Canada... | reverse complement strand
GGGTACGTGTTAAACGTTTTTTCTCACCTCGTCCTTTTTCAATGACAGCAGTTGAAATCCCTGCCATCCGGAATGCCGTACTTAAATATTTGGTGCGCAGTACATCATGAAAATCTGCTACTGCGTCAAATCTTTTTTTTCTCAATTCGCAAAATAATCTATGCAAACCCAGTACACCTTTATAATCCTTTAGATCTATTCCCATGAAATGGACATTCTGAGGCATAGTTTCAAAAAGAGGAGCCGCAAAATTACGACTTAATAAAGTTATTTCATGCTCTGGATAGCGTTTGGCAAAAGAATATATTACGGGTACAGCCATTACAATATCACCCAATGCTGAAAATCGTATTGCCAATATATGCGCCATTTTTGTAAATATAGTTTCTCTTACAACGTTCAAAGTTACGGTAAAGCATGCGAAGAACAAAAAAAAATGTATTTTTTTTCTGTTGAAAAACTTTTTGTGATTGGAAATAGTCAAAGTAGAGACTATTCTATTACGTTGCAATACCATCTTGAAATGCGGAGCATAATGCCCATATTGAAGACTGTTTTTATAAAAAAATAGCCTGGGCCAATACGAACGAGTTTTCCAGTGATTCCAGAAAAAGGACCTTTAATGATGCGTACTTGTTTGCCGACTTTTGCTTCAGCTTGGTTGCGTGGAATAAATTCCGTAAGTTTATATTCTGGATCGCATAGTAAGCGTATTTCTGCCATCTCACTATCTGTAATTGGAAAATAATTCATAGAATTTTCTTTGGTGTAGATCCAAATGGGGAAAGGGCAATTATTGATGATGGGGCTTAAATGTCTTTGTGCTAATGGAGTCCTGAAAAATAATAAATTATGTACGGCAGGTACCAAATGTTTTGCAGTTGGCTGGCCTTTACGGTCTGTGTCACTGTATGTCATGGGAACAAAACATTGGAGTCCTTGCTCTTGCAAGTATTCTTTTGCAATAAGTTCTCGGCAGCCCGTCGTATGCACGGCGTACCAAAGTTTTTTTGCTGTTTCAGCTAATAGAGGTGAGTTAATTGCAGCGTTAGTCTTTTCCATGATGGATCGTTAATTGAGGATAAGGAATGGAAATACCTTCTTTTTGAAAAAGATTATAAATACGGTGATTGAGATCGAGTTTCATCATCCAATAGTCCGTGCCGTTTGTCCAGACTCGTAGAATAAGGTCAACACTATTTTCAGAAAGAGAATCGACAGCAACAACAGGTTCTGGCTCTGTAAGAATGCGATTGTCATTTTTGGCAATGGATAATAAAAGGGCTGTTGCTCGCTCGATGCTTTCACCGTAGTCGATACCTACTTTGACTTCTGTTCTGAGATGTCCTTCTTGGCTGTAGTTTTTTATGACGGCAGTGCTCATAGTTCCGTTTGATAAGTAAACGTGCTCGCCTGACGGCGTGAGGAGAACTGTATGGAAAATTTCGATGGATTTTACTTTACCTAAAATATCTTGTACACGAATCCAATCGTCCACCTTATAAGGACGAAAAAGTAAAATGATCATGCCGCCCACTAAATTGGAGAGATTTCCACTCATCGCCATACCTATGGCTACACCGAAAGAAGCTAGCAGTGCTGCAAATGAGGTGGTTTCTATGCCGAGTTTATTAATAACGGCAATAATAAGGAGCAACATGAGGAGAGTATTAAGCAAACTCCCAATAAATGATGCAACGCCTCGATCCACACTTTTTCGAGACAGAATTTTTCGGATTAATTTGTTAAGGATTTTAATGGCAAAACGACCTATAACGAAAATAATCAGAGCGGCAATAACACGTCCGCCGATAGAAAATCCCCACGTGATAATTTTATCCAAAAGCATGGACATTTTGTCCGTAGCTTCGGTCGGAGAAACTTCTTTTAAAAGTTTATTGGCGGCGTGGTTAGCTACGTTGAGAGGGTCCTTACTTGTTAAGAAAGTAATAAATTGGAAAATTGTTAATTCTGTATGAAGCATAACAAGATGTGTTTCCTTAAAAGATAAATAAAATGTATGTAATACACAGCCGTGATTATTTTATAATTGATTCGTTGCAAAGATAGTGCAAATTGCATGGAGAAAAAGACTCAAAATAGAGTTTTTTGAAAAGAAGTTTTATTCTCTGGTCAATCTTTATGAGAGGCCCTTCGTTATCTATGGAAAAACAAATTGAATATTTCCAATTGCAAATAAAATGGCAAAAACGATGAAACTAATCTCTGTGAGATGAACAGGTAATTTTCTACCTTTGTAGTTGTGCTGTACGATAAAAACAATTTGAATAAGGAATAAAAAAGCGAGGAAAAGAAAAACCGTAAGCAGTGGGTTGGCAGAAGGATAAAAGATAGAGTAATAAATAGTTGTACAAACGAAGAGAAGAGCAGAAGCAATGAGAAGCAGACGGAAAATGCGACGATCTCGAAGATTTAATTTGCGGGGAAGAGAAAGTAAATTAAAATAAGCTCCTATAGGAAAACTAAATGGGATAAGTATGGAAAGAGAAGTAGCTCCATGACGTGTTGGATGCAACATTATCAGTACAATAGCCAGAATAAACCACCAAACGCCTATCAAAGCTGAGAGATCTCCATGTATACGTTGGCTGCGCAAGGCGTATATAGCAGATACAAGTCCGATTATAATCCATAATCCCGATTCGCGCAAAAAGAAAAGAATTTGCATGGCTCGATCGTAATGAGATAATGGAACTATCATAAAACCTTGGATATCTGTAATACGCAATAGAGCTGTAGTAAAGTTGGGCTCTGGATGAATAATTGCGGGCACAGAAATAAGAAAGATCGTGATGAGGGAACAAACAGGGAATGATATCTTTTTATAATGTATAATGGGACGCATGGCAATGACTGTGATAATCAGAAAAGGTAGTGCTATATTGTATAAGGGGCTGATACCTCCTTCCAGAATGGATGCTGCTAGTAAAGTTGCGGATCCAAGCATATTGTGCCATTGCGGTCCATAGCGCCTCATCGCTTTGAGTAACAAATAGAGTGAAAAAAGCAACAATGCACAGCTACATAATGTGGATTCCTGCTGCGGATGCAGAAATACAAGTGCATTCATACTTGCCAGTATGGCTGCCGTAATAAATGCTTGATGATGTCGGTGTGTAAATTCATTGACCAATAAATAAACGGAAAGTGTCAGAGCCAAACTATAAAGTGTATATAGCGATGTTATTAAAACAAATGGAGTATAGCAAATATTGCCTGCAGAAATTCCTGCAAGTCGTATAAGTCCAGTTAGAGCGGAAATAAGGACCAAAAAACCTACGTCATACCAGCGGCGACGTGTTATTTCAATGTATCTGGCTCTGAGCATGAGTAACTGTTTTCTATATCTTATTAAAATCTTCTTTCGAATACAAGTTCAATATCTTAAAGGTATAATGTGCATTTAATATTAGGTACGCAAAACCGTATGCAACTTAACTTTTGTTGCAAAGTTACAATATTATTTGCTTTTGTGGCGAGAATTCTTTTTTTTCATGGTAAAGTTACTGGGACTTTTAAGGGATTCTAATGGAAATGCGCTTTCAATAAAAGACAAAATGACTGATACTTAAGACAAAATGTCATTTTCAGAAAGATGCATAGACTGTTTTTTGGCATTTTTGCTATTGGCACGTTCGTTGCAATTATAATGACGAGCGCAGTTCAAAAGAGCGAGGCTCAAAATAACATATTAAATTAAAAACAATAAAATGGAGGATTTAATCATGATGCCAGTTATTAGAAACAACCAAAGTTGGTTACCAGATGTATTTAGTGATTTCTTTGACAATGATTGGATGGTTCCTGCAAAAGCTACAGAACCCGCCATCAATGTTCTGGAAGATGATAAAAATTACAGAATTGAGCTTGCAGCTCCGGGTATGGTAAAAGATGATTTCAAAATCAGCATTGACGAAGACAATAATCTCATTATCAAGATGGAGAAGAAGAATGAAGTAAATGATCCTGACAAGAAAGATGGGAAGAAAAAAGATGTACGCTTTTGGCGACATGAGTTCAGTTACACTAAATTCCAGCAAGCTATCAGTCTGCCTGAAAATATTCAGAAAGACAAAATTAGCGCAAAAATGGAGCACGGTGTTTTGACGGTGAATATGCCAAAAGTTAGTGAAGATAAAGCTAAACTCCAGCACGTTATCAGCATTGAATAATTGCGGAGTGAGGCTAGTGGAATAAGAATACGAACGATTACTGAAAACGTGAAGGTCGCAACCAAAGAGGAAATCTAGGTTGCGGCCTTTTTATTTTTTTAATTATCCCACAGAGCCCTCTAATGATACAGAGAGAAGTTTTTGAGCTTCTACGGCAAATTCCATGGGAAGTTTGTTGAGAACTTGTTTGGCATATCCGTTAACAATGAGGCCTACAGCATCTTCCGGCGAAATGCCTCTTTGGTTGCAGTAAAAAAGTTGTTCTTCCGAAATTTTGGATGTTGTCGCTTCGTGTTCAACAATAGAGGAATTATTGTTTACATCTATATAAGGAAATGTATGCGCGCCGCTTGTACTGGAAAGTAAAAGAGAGTCACAGGAACTGTAATTTCTTGCATTTTCAGCTTTAGGACCCGTTTTGACTAACCCTCGGTAGGAATTCTGGCTGTGTCCGGCACTAATGCCTTTACTCACAATTGTACTACGGGTATTTCTTCCCAAGTGTATCATTTTTGTTCCTGTATCAGCTTCCTGATAATGGTTTGTCACAGCAACACTGTAGAATTCTGCTTGAGAATTGTCTCCTGAAAGTATGCAACTGGGGTATTTCCATGTGATGGCAGAGCCCGTTTCTACTTGTGTCCATGATAGTTTACTGTTTTCTCCACGCAAGTGTCCGCGTTTAGTGACCAGATTATAAACGCCACCGCGTCCATTTTCATCTCCTGGATACCAGTTCTGTACAGTAGAATATTTCACTTCTGCATTTTTGTTCACTACAATTTCAACAATGGCGGCATGAAGTTGGTTCTGGTCGCGCATTGGAGCTGTGCAACCTTCCAGATAAGAAACATAGCCACCTTCGTCGCAGACAATCAGCGTGCGTTCAAATTGTCCTGTATTGATAGCGTTTATGCGGAAATAGGTAGATAATTCCATGGGACAGCGAACTCCTTTGGGAATATAAACAAAGGAACCATCACTGAAAACTGCACTGTTTAAAGCTGCAAAGAAATTGTCGCGGTATGGAACTACGGAGCCCAGATACTCGTGAACTAAATCTGGGTAGTTCTTTACGGCTTCAGACATCGAGCAGAACAAGATGCCGCGTTCTCCGAGGCGCTCTTTAAAGGTCGTTTTTACTGAAACGGAGTCCATCACAGCATCTACAGCTACACCGCTGAGTGCAAGGCGCTCGTTAAGGGGAATTCCGAGTTTGTCGAATGTTTTTTCTAGTTCTGGGTCTATTCCCTGTTCTGTATCAGATTTTTTATTCGTGCGTGGCGCTGCATAATAGGAAATAGCCTGATAATCTATTTGGGGCAAATGCACGTGGCCCCATGACGGTTGTTTTAGTGTTTGCCAGTAGTGAAAAGCTTTTAAACGGAAAGACAATAACCAGTCAGGCTCTTCCTTTTTTTTAGAAATGAGACGAATAACATCTTCATTCAGTCCTTTCTGAATGATTTCCGTATCTACGTTCGTTGTAAAACCGTATTCATATTTTTTTTCGGTAATGTCGCGAACGATATTTTTATTTTCTTCCTCTATTTTTTGTGATTTATCGGTATCCATACTGTGTCAGCTTTTTCAGTAGTGGCATTATTTGTTGTTTTAGGCTTTTCGTTGTCAGAGAAAATTCCTTTAACAATAGATGCTACCGGCTGGTAGAATTGAGAGTCTTCTTTTTTCTGCTGATTGAGAATGCCTGTAAAATCCATAGCAGCGAAAACGAAGCTCATCAAAATTAAATATTTTATAAGGCTCACAATAGAGCCTCCAAAGGAATTAACAAAACCTAAATGTAGTCCTTTCAAAGATCTTGTCAGAACATTTCCAACAACACCAAGTAGAATAGGCACAACAATCCAGATGATAATAAAGGCAAGAGCCTTTCCCATGTAGTTGCCGATGCCGGCGTGATTCGAAAGGGATGGTGCCAGATAACTACCAAAGGCGGAGTAAAGTTGAACTGCGATGAACAAACCGAGAAAGAAACCGCACATTGAAATTACTTCTTTCAGCAATCCTTGTTTCCATCCGTGATACGCGGACCATAACACCAAAAGAATAATGGCAAAGTCGATTACTTCCATGGCTGTTTATAGTTTTTGTTTTACTTCAATCTCGTGGAAAGTTTCGATCGTATCGCCTTCTTGAATGTCATTGCAATTATTCAGACTGATGCCGCATTCAAAGTTTGTTGCTACTTCTTTGACATCATCTTTAAATCGTTTGAGAGCATTGATTTCTCCTGTAAACTTTACAATGCCATCGCGAATTAGACGTGCTTTGTCCGAACGGTGTACTTTTCCATCTGTAACGAAAGCTCCGGCAACAGTACCCACTTTTGTGATGTGATAAACTTGGCGAACTTCTATTGTGGCAGTCTGTTCTTCCTTAATAATAGGTTTAAGCATGCCTTCCATCGCTGTTTTTACATCGTGAATAGCGTCATAGATAATGGAGTAGAGGCGAATATCGATACCTTCTTGTTCTGCTTCTTTACGTGCTTGTCCACTCGGACGAACTTGGAATCCAATAATAATGGCTTGTGATGCCGCTGCGAGTGAAATATCGCTTTCAGTAATTTGCCCAACGGCCTTGTGTATCACGTTGACTGCAATTTTTTTGGTAGAAAGTTTAATGAGCGAGTCGCTAAGGGCTTCAACGGAACCGTCTACGTCTCCTTTAACAATCAGATTAAGTTCTTGGAATCCGCCCATGGCAATGCGTTGGCCAATATCTTCAAGAGTAGGACGCTTATTGGTGCGTAGGCTCTGTTCGCGCTGTAGTTGTAAACGTTTGTTGGCTATTTCGCGGGCTTCCTGTTCTGTTTCCATTACGTGGAACGTATCGCCGGCCTGTGGTGCTCCGTTAAAACCGAGTAGGGTGGCAGCTTTTGCAGGACCAACGGTGTCGCGATGTTTGCCTCGTTCGTCGGATAAGTCTTTTATGCGGCCGAAGCAGGTTCCTGCTATCACGTTGTCGCCAATATGCAATGTACCGTTACTTACCAGAATGGTGGCTACATACCCGCGCCCGTTATCCAGGGAGGATTCTATGATTGTTCCTGTTGCTCTGCGGTTTGCATTGGCCTTAAGTTCCAACATATCAGCTTCCAATAGAACTTTTTCCAGTAGTTCGTTAACGCCGATACCTTTCTTTGCGGAGATGTCCTGACTTTGATATTTACCACCCCATTCTTCTATCAGGAAGTTCATGGCTGCCAAACCTTCCTTTATTTTGTCCGGATTAGCATTGGGTTTATCTATTTTGTTAATAGCGAAGACAATCGGCACGTTAGCAGCTACGGCGTGATTGATGGCTTCTTTTGTTTGAGGCATAATGTCGTCGTCAGCTGCGATGATAATGATCGCGATATCGGTAACTTGTGCTCCGCGGGCTCTCATGGCTGTAAATGCCTCATGACCGGGAGTATCGAGGAACGTGATGTGACGCCCGTTTTCCAAGGTAACGTTATAGGCTCCGATGTGCTGCGTAATGCCTCCGGCTTCACCGGCAATGACGTTAGAATTGCGGATGTAGTCGAGCAAGGAGGTCTTTCCATGATCTACGTGGCCCATGATGGTTACAATGGGGTCGCGAGGTTGCAAATCATCTTCGTTATCTGCTTCTTCATGAACAGCTTCCGAAACGGATGCGCTGACATATTCCGTTTTAAAACCGAATTCTTCAGCTACGAGATTAATCGTTTCTGCATTCATGCGTTGATTGATGCTAATCATCATACCGATGCTCATGCAGGTTGAGATAATTTGGGTAACAGAGATATTCATCATACTGGCTAATTCGTTTGCTGTAACGAATTCGGTCAGTTTCAGAACTTTGCTGTCCTTGTTCTCTTCATTCATTCGTTCTTCGTTGGCAACGCGAACTTGATCGCGTTTTTCACGACGATATTTGGCGCTGTTGCTGAAGTTCTTCTTACTTGTTAAGCGGGCTAACGTCTTTTTAATTTCTTTTGCTACATCTTCATCAGAAACCTGAGGTTTATTAAACGGTGCTTGTTGGGGCTGCCTGCGGTTTTTACCTCTTTGGTTTTGCTGATTATTATTGTTGCTATTGTTGTTATTATTACGTTGATTGTTGGTACGTTGGCGCTGGTTGTCTTGGCGCGGTTGCTCAGAAACTTTTTTAGCTTCTGTGTTAATATCAACTTTATTGCCAGATATGCGGTTACGTTTTTTCTTTAAAGCATTTCCCTGCACGGTGTGCTGTTGTTGACGCAATTTTTCTTCGCGTTCTTTGCGCTTTTCTTCTTTCGTCTTTTTGCGCGGGCGCGTGTTTTCGTTAATGCTTGATAAATCAATGCTGCCAAGAACTTTTGGACCACTGATAGTGGGTGCGCCATTCAGGTGGAAAACCCCATCCGAGACGGTTCCAATATTATTTGCGGCAGGTTTTTCTTTGACAGGTTGCGGTTCTGCTTTCTTTGCTGCAGGTTGCTCAATACGTTTCTCCACGGGTTTTGATTGCGGTTTTTCGGTGAACTTTTCTATAGGTTTTTGTCGCGGCTTTTCTATAGGTTTTTGAACAGGTTTTTCTATGGGTTTCTCTTCAGGTTTTGGCTGTGGCTTTTCAACTGGTTTTTCAACGACAGGTTGGGCCTCTTTAACGAGAACTTTTTCTTCCGGCTTGACTATGGTCTGAGGTGCTTCCGGCTTCACTACGGGTTTTTCCACTGGTTTGGGTACTGTTACAGGTTTTTCTACAGGTTTTTCTGTAGAATGTAGGATCCCTTCTTTTTCTTCAGGGATCGTCTTTTTTTTGGGTGATGTTAGCGGTTCTTCTTTAGTAGTTTTTTCAATAGAATTTGCCGGTTTCCCTACGGCATCCAAATTGATTTTTCCTACAGGTTTCAATTGTGGTTTGATATTATCAGGTATTTCTGTTTTGATTTCCTCAACTACCCTAGCGACAGGAGGGGCTTTCTTTTCCTTTACCTTTTCTGTCTGGCGTTGCGTGATGAGTATATCAGCTTCATTGCGCAAACGTTTGTCTGAACCAAATTCGTCCCTAACTACCTGATATTGTTCGTCTGAAAGTTTGGCGTTCATGTCATTCTTTACGGACAAACCTTTTTTCTCCAGATAGTCAACGACGGTCTGTAGTCCTACATTAAATTCTTTTAAAACCTTGTTCAGTCTAACTCCCATATATTACTCTTTCTCAAATTCTTCGTTCAATATTTTCAAAACATCGTCAATAGTACTTTCTTCCAAGTCTGTTTCTTGAAGAAGCTCTTCTTTGGTTTTTGCCATCACTTCTCGAGCGGTTTTCATTCCGGCGTTCTTGATGGTGTCGATAACCCACTGATCTATTTCGTCTGAAAATTCGTCCAAGTAGATATCATCAGATACTGTGTCATTTCCTGTTTCCGATTCGCGGAATACGTCAATGGTGTATCCTGTCAACATACAGGCAAGTTTGATATTCATACCCCCACGGCCGATGGCGAGCGAAACTTCTTCCGGTTTTAGGTAGACTTCGGCTTTGTGATTGGCTTCGTCCAAGTAGATATTGGAGATTTTGGCGGGACTTAGAGCACGCTGAATATAAAGAGACTGATTGGTCGTGAAGTTCACAACGTCGATGTTTTCATTATGAAGCTCTCTGACAATGCCGTGAATACGTCTTCCTTTTACTCCGACACAGGCTCCTACAGGGTCAATGCGGTCATCATAACTCTCAACTGCTACTTTCGCTCTTTCTCCAGGTACGCGGGCAATACCTTTAACGGTGATTAACCCATCGTTGATTTCCGGTACTTCGGCCTCCAAAAGTCTTTGTAAAAAGGCTGGCGCTGTACGGCTTAAGTAAAT
>Ga0172377_10009358_pt1 | contig 10040 bp, 9 predicted proteins | sample Pumphouse3metaG_FD_119749 | JGI IMG/M metagenome (GOLD analysis project Ga0172377, IMG submission 119749) | Leachate microbial communities from a municipal landfill in Southern Ontario, Canada - Pumphouse #3 metaG | ecosystem: Engineered > Solid waste > Landfill > Unclassified | place: Canada... | reverse complement strand
GCCTTTTCTTCAGCACCTTCATCAGCAGGAGCTGCAGCAGCAGCACCAGCGTGAGGAGCAGCAGCAACTGCCACAGGAGCAGCAGCACTAACGCCGAACTCTTCCTCCATCAATTTAACTAATTCGCTAACCTCTACTACAGTCAAACCTTTAATTTGCTCTAACAAATCATTAATCTTTGCCATAATATTGAAATCTCCTTTAAATTTTTATTTTTTAATTGTTTTTTGTCGCAACTGCGTTTAGCGCAACGGTCAGTCCACGGATTGGACCATTTAACACAGAACAAAGTTGTGTGATTGGAGCGTTGAGCATACCCAACAACTTTGCAACCAATACTTCTTTGCTTGGTAAACTTGCCAAAGCCTTGATACCAGCCTCGTCAACATAGTTTTTACCCAATAAACCAAATTTCATTTGAATACTTGATTTACTAGCAAACTCTTTAAGGATTTTAGCAGCGTCAATTTCGCTATTAAAACTAAACGCAACAGCGAGCGTGCCTTCAAGTTTATCATCAAAATCGTGAATTCCACAGTTATTTAATGCTAATTTGAAAATTCTGTTTTTGTATACATGATACTCACAACCTGCTTCACGCATTTTGTTACGCATTGCAGTATCTTTATCAACAGTTATTCCACGGTAGTCAACTAAAATAACATTTTTAGCCTTCTCAATTTTTGATTGAATTTCTTGAACTTGTAATTTCTTTACTTCCAAGTTTTTTGACATCTCGACTGTAACCCTCCTCTAATTTTCTAAAAAAATAAAATCCCTATGCCAAACGAAGCATAAGAATTTTTAATTTCCTTATTATACTTCACCTCGGCAAGCCCTTTATGGATTAAATCCGCTGGTTAGTAGCGAAAACTTGCTGTCTTTGGCAATAACTTTATTTAATTAGTGATAGTATTATAACTTTTCTTTATGATGTTGTCAATACATATTTAATATTTTTTTTAAATAAATTAGCCATAAGCCGTAATTTTTAAGTATTGCAAAAAAGATTAAATTATGTTATAATTAAATAATTTAAAAATCAAAAAGGAGTAATATATGCGAAATACATACAGTTATGTTAGAAGTGAAATTACCCTCCCCACTTACAACAAAATTATTAAATTAAATACTTTTTCAAATAACGATTATTTGCAATTTTTTGAAATGGCTCTAAAATTAAAAAACATTCAAATTGACTCAATAACTCTTGCAAAAGAGAAAAATCAAGATATTATTGTCAATGCTTATATACATTCAAATCCAAATGAATTTGGTGATTCTAGATTGTTACACTTTACTTATAAATTTAATGATATATCTGCATCTTGTATTCATTCAGACTTTACGCAAGCGGAATCTTATTCTCCATTTTGGTGTGCTTTTTGTTTATTTAAACTTGGACAAGATTACTTGACAATTTGGAGAGAAAACAACAATGCTAGTTACGACAAGAAATTAACAAGTCTAGATAATGATTTAAAATATTTTTCTATATGTAAATCCACAAAAGAGCAAGACAATGAAAAAAATAATTATTTACCAATTATTCCATTTCAAATTTATTATGATAAATTAGATAAAAAAATTAATTCAATCGAAAGTAAAAGAAAAGAAATTATCAATAAAAAAACCAAAGAAGAATTAAATTTAATCAAATGGTCGCAAAATATTGCTACAAAACTTGGTGAAGATGCAGAACCTATATTTATGGAATATGAAAATACACCCGCTATAACTTCGTTAAAATAAAAATTAAACAAATTAAAAAGGACTAATTAGTCCTTTTTTTATTATCTAGATAACTCCTCCAACACTACTGAACCATCAAGCCAGGACATTATAAAACTAGATAATTTTTTATGTGATGCCTTTTCAAAACAATTAATCATATCACTTGGAGTTGCATTTTTCATTGCACAAGTTTTAAAATATTCCTGCAAACATTTTTCCATTTTATTTTGCCCAACTACCTCGGCGATACTATCAAACATCAAAATTCCTTTTACATAAGTGAGATAAACATATTCAGTTTCAGTATTAAAATCGTGGATATTTCTATTCATACTAGTATTCAAAGTTCCGTACACTTCTTGATATACATCTGCAAAAAGCAAATAAGCATTCAAAGCATTTGACAAAACTTCCTGCGTAGTCATCTCGTATCCTTCATTTTTATCATAAAAAAGTGCTGTAATATATTCAGTTAAGCCTTCGTCCATCCAAGCATATTCACATTCATTACTACCGACTACCCCGTACCACCACTGGTGTCCTATTTCGTGAACTATTACATTTTTGTACTCACTATCAACTGTAACAGTATCCGATATATAAACTAAATTTGGATATTCCATTCCGCCCTGCAAAAAGTTGGTTTTTACTACATTCAATACTTTATATGGGTACACCCCTATCATTTCATTAAAAGTAGTTACCGCATCCATACTTGTTTCCAAATTACTTTCAGCATTTGGGTCATCATAATAATAATAGTTTACAGTCGTTTCCCCGACTTCGCCTTTCAATACTTTAAATTTTGAAGATAGCACCATAGCGAAATCCCTTACAGCCTTTGCCTGATATAACGATGTGGTATTATCCCCTGATAATTCACTACTTAATAAATTCCCAGTACTTACAAGGGTCAAATCTTTTTGATAAGTTAGACGAACATTATAATTTGAAATATCGCTATAAAAGGGGTCGCCATTTGTAGAATAACCATCTGTTACCCATTTTTCATCTTCAAAAACACAAGCAATTGGATACCAGTTCCCCAAATTTAACGCATTTTTACCATATCCAAATCTATGATTACAATTTGGTATTACCAGACTAAATGTTATTTCTATGTCCAAATAGCAATTTGGTTTTAACCCACTATCAATAGGAATACTCAAAATATTTTTATCTTCCCCTGTGATTTCAAAAGTAACAGTCGTATTACCGAGGCGAACATTTGTAATAGTAATATGTCCTTCACTAAAATCATTATCATACGCTTTACTAAATTGATTAGCATTTACCGCCTTATACTTGGTTGCTTCACTACTAAAAGCATTTGGATAAAGATGAAATTTTATTTCATTCAGTTGCATATCTGTTTTATTTATATAAGAAACTGTTTCTACGGCGTCCAAAGTCTTTTCGGTATAGTTTAGTGTAGCAGAAATATCATAAGTACTGACTTCCTTACTATACGCCTCCACTAGACTCATAGTACCACAGCCACTAAATACAAAGCACAGACAAATAGTTAAAAAAATACCCCAAAATTGCTTTTTCATAATTACTCCCATATTTATCTTTTTAAGTAATAATATGAAAAGCCATAAAATAATAGAACTCACGAATTTTGTTCAATTTTAATATTTTTAACTTTTTAGTACTAATCTATTGTAGAAAATACAAAAATTTGGTATTATTGTAGCGAGGTGAAAAAATGGCATTCTGCAAATTTAGTAGTGAGTATGTTGCAAAAACATATACAATAATTGATAACATTTTTTTTACAAGATTTTTGCCTTCTACTCCGCCAAAACTTTGTAGCGTTTATCTTTACGGGCTTTATTTGTGTTCAAATAACGAACTAAATAACCAAAACAGTATTGAGAACTTTGCAAATTCTCTTGGTTTTACAGTTGACGAAGTTTTGGAGGCTTTTCGCTACTGGGAAGAACACGGATTAATTCGTATTGTTTCTACTGAACCAGTACAAATTCAGTATATGCCCTTGCGTGATGTCAGTAGTGCTACAAGGAAATACAGCAAGGATAAATATGGTCAATTTAATATAAACGCCCAAAACATTATTGCAGAACGCCAAATTACGCCAAATGAATATGAAGAATATTATTGCCTGATGGAAGGTTTTACCTTGCCTGATGGCAGGCGTTTTAGTCCAGAAGCATTATTGATGATTATGAAATATTGTGCAGATTACAAAGGCAAAAATGTAAATTACCGTTATATTTTGACAGTTGCTCGTAACTGGGCAAATGAAGGTGTCATTAGTGTAGAAAATATTGAAGAAAAACTAGAATCTTTTTCAACTATTAATTCTGCTCTGGCTTTAATAAATAAAGCCCTAAAAACTAGCAAAAAGACTAGTTTAGATGAACACCAAATGTATTCAAAATGGATACAAGAATTTGGCTTTAATGATGAAGTAATTTTGGAAGTCGCCAAAACCATAAAAGTTGGCGGATATGAACATCTAGACAAAGTTCTACAAAAATATTTTGAAATGCGACTTTTGAGTACAAAAGAAATACAAAATTATGAAAACAACAAAATTGCTTTATTTAATTTGGCAAAAAAGATAAACAAATTTATTGGTGTTTATTATGAAGATGTAGAGAATGAAGTACAAACTTACATAACTCCTTGGTTAAATAAAGGTTACTCTCCTGAATGTTTATTAGAAATATCAAAATTTTGCTATTTAAAAGACCGCAGAACTTTGAGTAACTTGAATGATTTTATTGATAAAATATACAACATAGGTATTGTAAGTATTGACGCTTTTTATCAATACATAGAAAGAAATAACATTTTAGATAAACAAATGGCAGAAATTTTATCTCAATGTGGTTTAAAAAGAAATGTCAACAATCAAGATATAGATTTATTTAAACGATGGACAGTTGCTTGGGATATGCCACTTGATATCATAAACTATGGTGCAACATTGTCCCAGGACAAATCTGCCCCACTGGCATATTTGAGTAAAATTTTAGCAAATTGGCATAGTTTGGGAATAAAGACAGTCGAAGAAGCAAAAAAGACGGCGGAAACAAATACAAAAACCAAAAATGACCCGTCATTATTAAAAACAAAAGAATATACAAATGAAGACTTAGATGCATTACTTGATGCGTTTAAAGAAATTGAAATTTAAGGTGGAATATGACAAAAACACAAATAATATTAAATCAACTGGAAAAAATGAAGCAAACAAGACTCCAGGCACAAATTAAAGCCGACCAAAATCTTGAAATTGCAAGACAAAATAAAAAATTTCAAAAACTGGAAAAAGATTTGCGTAAAGTGCAAATGGAAATCAGCAAACTAGAAACAAGCGATGAAAAGATAAAAGCAATGCATTTTGAATACAATCAACTGCGTGATGAGTGCAATGAGGCTTTGAAAAATGTTGGATTAACATACAAGGATACTGTACCACAATACAACTGCCCTATTTGTAATGATGTCGGTTTTGTAAACGGTAAAAAGTGCTCTTGTTTAATCAAAAAAATACAGGAAGAATTAGTCGCTCGTTCAGGAATTGGACAGTTTAATGGGCACACTTTTGATGATGTAGATTATTCTATCTTGGCAGAAAATCCAGTTTTGGCAAAGGCTTTTAAAGTCGCAAATGATTATGTAAGTGCTTTTCCAAATTACAAGTATAAAAATTTAGTCATTTTCGGTGATGTTGGCACAGGAAAAACATTTTTGACTGAATGTATAGCAAGTGAACTAATTAAGGCCACAAATTATGTCGTTTTCGTAACATCATTTGACCTCAATAATACTGTACTAAAATCTATGAATGTCCCCTTTAATGAAAGAGAAGATATTTTAGAGCCACTACTAGAATGCGATTTATTAATTATAGATGATTTAGGTAGTGAACCTATTATGAAAAATGTATCTATAAATAGCCTTTATACAATAATTAACGAGCGTCAAAGACACGACTTGCCTACTATCACCAGTACAAATTTAACGCCCCAAATGATACAGGAAAGATATGGCGATAGGTTGATTTCTCGTATATTTAATACTGAAAACACTTTGGCTATAAAATTGACTGGTAAAGATTTGCGTATAAGTAAGAAAAAATAGAAAGTCTAACTTTATTATAAAATACCATATTAAAACTATGGTGTTTTTTGTTTTTAAAAAACAGGCTTTCAATACTCACCTATTCAAAATATTAATTAAATATTTAATACAATTCTTAAAAATAAGATTATTTAATTTTAAATGTTTGGCTTTTATTAAATTATTTTATACAAAATTCTTTCAATAAAAAATTGAATTAGTTTAAAAAATAAAACTTGAAATAAATAAACAAAAAAAGATAGCAATTTTTGCTATCTTTTAAATATATGAAAACCAAAAATGAGGTAACAAATTGTTATCTCTTTTAAGCTTTAATTTCCAAAACTTTCATTTCGATTTCGCCAGCATTAATAGAGTCATATACAAAAGTTTCACCAACTTTTTTACCAAACATTGCTTTACCTGCTGGTGATTCATTACTCAACAATCCATGTGCAGGGTCGCTTTCTGTTGAACCAACCAACTTGTAAATCAAGTCCTCATCAAAAGTGATATCGTGAACTTTTACAGTACAACCAAGACCAACTCTACTCGTATCAATATTTTTACTGTTGATTACTTTTGCGTTTCGTATTTTATCTTCAATGTCCAAAATCTCGGACTCTACCATTCCTTGCTCTTCTTTTGCTGCTACATACTCACTATTTTCTGAGAGGTCGCCAAAACTACGCGCAACTGCAATAGCACTTGTACACTCAGCCCTTTTTGTGTTTTTTAGGTAATCCAACCTTTCTTGTAATTGCTTTAAACCTTCTTTTGTTAAAACTACGTGATTTTCCATTTTTGTCATCTCCATTTTAGTTATAATAAGTATGAGCAATTTTGCTTGCATTCCCGCCTCATACAACAAATTAACCCCCAAAGAATTTTGGGAGCAAATTATGTTGCTCATTATATATTATGATATTTCGTTTGTCAAGCAAAAAGAACAAAATTTAATGCAGTTATTTTATCATAAACTAATAAAAAATATACATTAATATATGATTGAACTTAATTTTTGTTCATACTTTTCATTTTGTTTTCGTTTTTGTCTTTTCTATGTATAATTTTATAAATAACCCCTGACTTCACTTGCACTAATTGAAATGGGCATAATTCTTGACAACAAAAGCAACGAATACATTTATTGTAGTCAATTTTTGCCTTTGGTATACCACCTTTTTTGTTAGGAATCATAGTTATTGCTTTTACAGGGCAATGCTCAAAACATTTTTTACAGCCTTTGCATTTATTTCTATTTACATATGGTCTACGGGTAGTTAATTTTTGTATTTGAGCCTGCAACCATTTTGGCATACTTTTTGCAAACGGAGTAAATTCATTTGCCTGTACAGTTTTGTAATCTTTGACAATCAAATCTTCCACTTTTTCACCCAAGACATTTACAGGTAAATTTTTATCTATAAATCCCCGTTCCAATGCCACATTGTAAAAAGGTAGTTTATATGGGTCAAGATTAATCAAACAAGACGCCACAAAATCTACATAGGCAGGATTACTACCTGCAATAATTGCACCGATTTTGCGAGGTGTTCCACTAGTTGGTCCAGGTCCTTCCATACCAACAATAGCATCAGTCAAATGCAAAACAAGTTTATCTTTGAAATATTCCTGAATATCAAATAAAAATCCACCAAATACTGACAATGTTTTGTACTGCCCGTGCATTTCAACTTTTATTAAACCAGGTATTGCCCCAAACATATTTTTTACAGCATTGCTCATACCTGTAAAACAATGAGTTTTTAGTTTAGTTAAGTTGATAATTACATCTGCCTTTTCCAAAACATCAAGAATTTCAAATTTTTGACTAATTTTACCCTGTGGCAACTCTGCGTGAAAAGAGTCGTAGTTGTCATTCAATTTGAAACCGTTGCGTTCTGCTATTTCTGTCATTCCGCTTGCTTTATAAATTCCTGACATAGAACTTTCGTTGTAAGGTCCGCCTGCACTATCAGCAATTATTACATTTGCACCAGTATTTTTGACTAATTTTCCTACCGCTTCTACTACACTTGGGTGCGTGGTAGTTGCTTTTTCAGGAGTAGCCTTTGACACCAAATTAACTTTCAAAACGACATTTTGTCCTTTTTTAACAAAAGTATCTATTCCGCCCAGTTTTGCTATTGCTTCTGTAACCGCTTTATCTACATTACTTTGTAAATAGTCTTCACATTTAATTAATGCAACATCATTTTTCATTGTGTAATCCTCTCTTATTATTTATAAGTTTAATGTTTTGTCATTTTTTTGTCAAATGATTGTTAAAGATTGACAATAAATTGATAGTTTGGTATCATAAATTAACAATATTAGGGAAGTGAATTTATGAAAATTTGGCTCAAAATAATGGGTGATGATGTTATGTTAAAAAATACAGTTTTGGATATCGTGAATTTTCAGCCAAACAAATTTCACGAATATTTGCACGAAGCGTGCCAAAGTTTAGACGAACCTACTCCTGTAATAGTAACCAAGCATATCAATCATTTTATGTATCTTAACTGTACAAGTTTTTCACCCGAAGATTTTGTTGAAGAAGTACACTTCTTTAAAATGATTGTAGAAGCAATCCCTGATGAAAAAACTAAGTAAAAATAAAACCAAGTAAATTTTACTTGGTTTTATTATATTAATTTAGTTCTTCTTCTTCTTTATCCAAATCGCCCAAATTAAAAGCCCGCATAATTTCCTCCAAAGATTCCTTTGGAGTCAAAGCGTTTTTTAGACTGAAACCGCTTTCGCTTTCATTCAAAGCATCGGTGAACTCTTTTGGTGGAAAAAGTAAATCAGGTCCAGTTTTGCCCATACTTTCGGGCAATTCAATATTTTCACCGCTCAAAAATCTCTCCGCAGGTGTTTTGCCACTACTTTCAGAAGGTGTAAATTTTGAATGTTCTGTTACACTTTGAAGTCTATGACCTTCTTCATCGTACTGAACTTTTACTTCTGTTTCTTTGAGGGCTATACTCGGGTCAAGTTTCCCGACAGAATTTACTGTCGGTATTTTGTGTTGCATTTTTTCCAAAACGGACTGGCTATAAGTCCTGCCACCATCTGGGGTTCGCTGTGTTTCTAGTGTAATAGTCAAAGCGTACTGGAAATCACCAACCAAGTCATCAATTTCGCCATTAGGAAAAGCAGTGCCAAATTTTTGACGCAACTCATTCAATAAACTCTCCCATTTTCTGTAAAGTAACTGAACACGCTTTAATTCCAGTTCATAAACAGCACTAGCAGATTTCTCAATTTCGCTGGATTTTTTAACAGCCATAACTAATGCTTTGGAAATTTGTTCCTCACGACGCTTGTAGACTTCAATTTTATTTTTCAAGTCAACTGACTCGTGTTTCATTGTTTCCATTCTTTCATTTTGTCTACGACTGCGAGTTTCATTTTCCAAACGAATTCTCTGCAAATATTCATCTACTTCACGGGGAGAATAACCATTTTGTTCAAGAGTAAAATTCTCCATATTATACCCCTTTTGGTAATTCTTTTATTTGGGACTGTTCCTTAACAATTTCAAACTTATCAAATTTTAATGGTTGATTTTTGTTTTTTACTATTACAAAAATCATCATTGCAATTCCCGCTAATATCACAAACAAACTTAATAACTGACTTACTCTAATATCGCCCCACATCAATGGTTGATATCTAAGTCCTTCCAGAAAAAATCTTATTATTCCGTACATAATCATATATCCGCCAAAAACAAAACCTCTCCATTTGACTTTTTTGAGTAACCAAGTCAATAATGCACAAGCAATCAAACATAAAAAACTCTCATAAAAAAATGTTGCCAAGTACCAAACTCCGCTAATTTCATATGAAATAGGGAAAAATTGCCAAACAGGATTTGTTACGATTTCACCACGACAACAACCCGCAAAATAACAACCCCAACGCCCTATTGACTGCCCTAAAATTAAACTAGGTACAGCAAAGTCTGCTAATTTTAAAAATGATTTTTTTCTAGCAAGACAATAGATAATACCACCAATAGCACCGCCTATAATAGAACCATAAACGGCTAGACCTCCGTCCCAAATAGCAAAAGCACTAGTATCCCAAGGCCCGCCATTAAAAATTAAGTAGTACAATCTTGCACCAATCACAGCAGGCAAAAATACCCACATAATGATATCAAATGGGTCATCAGATGTAAAATCTCTATTTTT
>Ga0172377_10009355_pt1 | contig 10041 bp, 11 predicted proteins | sample Pumphouse3metaG_FD_119749 | JGI IMG/M metagenome (GOLD analysis project Ga0172377, IMG submission 119749) | Leachate microbial communities from a municipal landfill in Southern Ontario, Canada - Pumphouse #3 metaG | ecosystem: Engineered > Solid waste > Landfill > Unclassified | place: Canada... | reverse complement strand
CATTGCAACCCACCACTTGAAGTTTCGGAGCTTCGACTGTTGGCTGAGAACGTAAGCATCAACTACCCGTCGAACTTATCGAAGGCCAAGTCGACGATATGCGAGTCGGCCGTAAACGAAATCGTATCGACCGACTTGGACTACACACCAAGAGGACTAATCTTCCGGTACGTTGTTGCCAACATCGACGACAGCAGGTATTGCTACAAGACGAAGATGTGGTACTTCTACGATGGTACCCAATGGTCTGAGCATTCAGGAGGAGAGCCAGAACGCCGAGCACATGCAATCGTTCGATCGATGAAGGCAGAGGCAAGCATGCTACCACCGGGGAAGGAACGTGACGACTACATGAAATTCGTTCGTATGGCTTCGAACAACCGACAGATCGACTTAGCTGTCGCTGGGGCAAAGCCACACCTGGAAATCGGATATGAGAAGCTCGACAGCGACCCATACCTGTTGAACTGCATCGATGGTACTATCGACCTGTCGAATGGTACGCCTGCAATCCGTGACCACGACCCAGAAGACTTCATCACCATGGTTGCTCCGGTTAGGTACGACCCCAACGCGGATTGCCCTATGTGGAAAGACCACTTGTCGAAGATCTTCATGGAGGATGATGAAACCATAGAAGCCTTCCAGAGGATCTGCGGGTACCTTCTCGTGGACAAAAACCCTGAGCAGCTTATATTCATCCATTGGGGGTCAGGAAAGAACGGTAAGTCCACTACGTTCAATGTCATCAGTCACATCCTCGGTCGGTATGCTACGTCTACTACGCCTGAGACGTTCATGCCACGTAGCAAAGGTGCAGCAACCAACGACATTGCACGACTCAACCATCGAAGAGTCGTGTTCACTTCGGAGCCGGATGCAGGCAGTACGTTGTCTGAGTCGTTCATCAAGTCCGCCACTGGTGGAGACGCAGTCTTAGCCAGGTACTTGTACCAGGAATTCTTCGAATTCACTCCGACGTTCAAGACGTTTCTTGGTACTAACCACCGACCAAAACTGAGACAAAACGACGAAGCAGTATGGCGAAGAATCGTCTTGATACCTTACGAAAAGGTCTTCGACGAATCTGAGAGGGTAAAGGGAATCGAAGAAAAGTTCCACCAAGAAGAAGACGGAATCTTCCAATGGATGCTCAGAGGATACGAGAAGTATCGAGACGAAGACAACGGTGGATTGCTGTTGTCAACAAAGATACGTTCTGCTACGAAGACGTACAGAGCAACGTACGACACCATGCATGAGTACTTCGTAGAACGTTGCAAGTTCGAACCAAAGTCCTCAATCCCCAAAGCAGACCTGTATGCTGACTTTGTCAGGTGGACCGATTCAAGGTCAGAAGAAAGGCTGACTCATAAAAAGTTCTCTTGCACCATACACGACAGATATCCGACAGTCACCGATGCCAGAATTCAAGGCGTCTACTCTTGGAGAGGAATATCGTTAGACTCCGAAGCAGAAAAGAGTGAACCAAACAACGTCATGAAGACTGCTCAGTCGAAGATTTCCGCTCTTCAAGCGTCTTTGAGGTAATACGTCGACGATTACGAACCAAGACATGCTGTGAATGCTAGCATTGGCCCCCCTCTTTATATTTCTACGTAGCGAGAGATATATATATAGAGTTATGAGAACTGGGGCTAAATGCTAGCATTCTATGTTAGAGTGCTCCAAGTAGACACTAATATATACTATTGGGGCCCACATATATTTGTCCAACAATGGAGGCAAAAATGGCATACAAGCAAATGGTATCATGCGAAGACTGCTCCAAATGGCAGTTAGTATCGATCAAACCTCGACGTAGATGCTGCACCTGCGATGGTAAGAAGATCTCAGTCAAACAGTCGAAGAGGAACATCTACTGCGACTTCTTCGAAGACGTCAAACTTCTAGACCCAGCCATGGCAGGGTGGAGAGCATACATCGCACCATACAACGAGGAGGGTTCGAATGGACAAATTTGAAGAGCCACTCAGCACAGTCTTCATCGTATCGTCAGACAAGTACGCTGACAACTTCCGGGGGAACGCAGCAATCCGTTTGGTACAGGCAAACTTATTCAAACAACAGCAGAAAGCTCTTGCGATCAAAGAGTAAGCAGGGAAATCCCCATCCCATAGGTTTTATGGGAAGGCGTGGATAAGTGCCACGATTTCCCCCACAGTTTTTACTAGAAGGTAAGGTGGGAACAACAAAGACATTTCTATGGTACTAGGCGACGTCGGCAATACGTTCGGCGTCTTGGCATGGTATACTGACCAAGGCATAGAACCCTCAGGGCGAACGTAACCCTTTGGTCTATATGTTTAACCGGCTCCTGCTTGTTGGAGCCACTATTGCCCATGCTGTGTTACTCACGCGTGAGGCAGGATAAGTCTAATGAAATATGGACACATCAACTTTGACCACCGTCGCCAGCATATGCATATGGCGAAGATGGTAGAACGAATCGCCCCATCGACCATCTTAGACGTTGGATGTTCCAACGGTCTATTTTCTGCGTTCCTGGGTATGACAGCGAACATGTGCGTGAAGGGTCTTGACTTCGACGACCACTATTGTACAGTCCTCGGCGTCGAGGCAGACCTGGATGCATGCACCGAGGCAGACAAGTTGATCGACATAGCATACCACTACGACCTCAACGAAAAGATGCTGTCTGAGATCATGGAGCTACAGGGTCTCACGTTCGATGTCATCGTCTTCGCTGACGTCCTCGAACATCTGACACACCCAGACAAAGTCCTCGAAGACGCAGCAAAGCTATTGTCCCCCAATGGTCGTATCCTCGTGTCGATACCCAACATACAGTACTTCAGAACGAGAGCGAAGATAGCCTTCGGCCAGATGGGGTACGAAGACTATGGTCCACTGGATCGAACACACGTCAGGTTCTTCGGCTACCAGTCAGCAAAGGCGTTGGTAGACAAAGCTGGGTACGACATCGTCGACACTAAGTTTTCGGTGAAGCCGTCCAGTAGTTTGTTTGGTGCATTGACGAGGGTTTCTCCGAGCTTGTTCGCATACCAGTTCGTGTTCGAGTTGGCACCTAAAAGTAACAAATATATACCATGAGAGCCGTATACTATTGGTGACAACAATGGCCACTAAAAAAGTGATAACCACGTATCGTCTCCGAGTTCCGGTGGAACTCTGGGACAGATACAAGAGCACAGTCTCCAAGTCGAGAACGATGAACGACGCTCTGGTCGAATTAGTCCAGACGGAAGTAACACGAAACGAGAAGAAGGTATAAAATGGATTTAGAATCGATCAAGAAACAGGCAATGCAGGCAGCGGAGGATTTCGTCGCCGATTTTGCACCATGGCTGGACTTCAAGGAAAACGACGAGTTCCTCGGGACGATATCGGAAATCCGAAAGAACCCATGGACGGAAGGCAAGTTCCTCTACGAAGTCGTCGACCTTTCTTCGGCTGAGACGTTTTGCCTGAGAACACACACCGCGTTATCTTCGCAGATCGAACAGCAGGACGGGCAGGTCGGGGACTACATCTACATCAAGTACCTCGGGCTCACGAAAGCAAAGGACTCCAACTACAAGTACAACAACTACGAAGTTGGAATCGTGAAAGAAGGCAACCTCGAATCAGAAGAAAGTTCAAAAGTCCCTGGAAGGGGGAAACCACAATGACATCAAACAACTACTTCGACTCAGTCGAACAACTTCAAGAAATCGTAACGACACTCGACCAGGCAGAGGTTCGGCCAGTATTCGTCGGCGATGAACAGTCGATGGCACACCAGGGCATTTGGAACCTTGGTACCGACAGCTTAAGTGTGATCGCCAGCGACAACTACTCGCTCGTCAACCACCAGGCCGCATTCGGCTTACTGGCACACGGCTTGGAGGGTAGGAACTTCTACGGCCAGGTCTACAACTACAACGATTACGTGGCGTGCAACGTCTTCTTCCCCGAGCTCAAGGTCAAGGACGACGCAGACGGGATCGACCTCGGGATGAAAGTCGTCAACTCTTACAACCGGTCGGCATCCTTCAAGGGCTACGCGACAGCTAAGAGGCTGGTGTGCTCCAATGGAATGTACCTACGGCAGATCATCCCTGACCTCCAGTTCTCCTACATTCACGTTGGAGACTTAGACGAATCCATTGGTCCTATCCTCGATGGGTTCTTCAGTGCGTTGAGCCATTCGACACAGGTCGTCCAGGAAACCATCAAGAAAGCTCAGAAGGACAAAGTCGTCTTCGAGTCAGAGGAGCAGGTCGAGGCAACATTCACCGAAATCCTTCGGTCCCCCGTCCACGCGAAGAAGTTGATGCCATACTACGAGCCAAAGACATTCCTGAAACCATCCAAGTGGGAGTTCTACAATGCAATCACCGCGTACATATCACATGCAGAGGTCGTCCCGTCCAGAGTCGAGATCTACTCCAACTGGGCTGAGAAGGTACTGCTACCAGAGTACGAAATCAAGCCAGTCAGTCTTGAGCTTGCATCAGACAACGGTTCAGCTGCTGTCGTGGCTGGACAGGAGTAACCATGGTGGGCAACGGCCATAGGACCATCCACTACGAACACATCGTCCTCGGCGGTGGCATAACGGGCTTGGTCATCGGGAACATCACCGGTGGCCAAGTAATTTCGTCGGGTGAGCTATCACTTCCCTCACCGTTTTTCATCCATGCCACTGAGGCAACGAAGGCGTGGGCCAACTCAGTCTTCGGCCAGCTGGCAGGTCCAGTCGAGGTGAAGCAGGCGGCCATCGGGTTCGCCAAATACGACAAGCTAATCATCCCTACCAGCGACGACATGCAGAAGTACGCTCGAAAAAAGTGCCGGGATACGTACTACCCGAGCGACTTCAAATACCTCGACCTGTCGATAGGACAACTGGAAGAGGGCTTGAGGCCAACAGCCCAGTCGACCATCCATGACGTCATCCAGAGGATCGACACTGAGGGGCACATCCTCCACGGCAGGAAGAACGACTACACCTACAACCATCTGATATCCACCATCCCAGCACCATCGTTCGCGAGGCTGGCAGGTAACGAGGCGAAGATGTCGGAGTTCACCTTCATCAAGATCAAGTCTTGCCATGTGTCTTCTCCGCCATACGAGCGTCGCCACTGGTCGTTATACGACTACGTCTACTTCTGCGACAGATCGCCATACCTCAGGTTCACTCCGGATTCTGCAGGCAAGGGTGGTGTCCTCGAGTACTTATCCGCAGACTACAACCAAGTCGGCATCCTCGAAGGGAAGCCAGACCACTACAAGGGCGTAACGTTCGCCGGACGGTTTGGTAAGTGGGACGAACACTGGTCTCTCGATGACGACATCTCCAGGTGGTTTAGGTGATCGAGGATACGGTGCGACGTCGTCGTCCAGGCGTCTGGAACAAGCTGGACCGCCTATGGTCCATCCAGCAGACGTTTTACAAGAAGGTCCGTCAAGAGAAGGACGACATGACGGACGAGGAATTCGCACAGGCTTTGGTGCTACATCTTCATGTCGAGGTCTCAGAGCTTCTAGACGCTATCGGTGGGCCGTGGAAGACCCATGTGGCATCTTGTGTTGGTCCTCGGAAGTCACAGGTGTTGTCGGAAGTCGTCGACATAGTCAAGCTGTCTACTGAGGTGGCGATGGTCTATGGCGTGACGTCTGCTGAGTTCGAGAAAGCATTCGTTGACAAGAGCAGAGTAGTCGACCAGCGAAGAAGGAGCGAAGAGTTCCTGGCAGCGAAGATTGACTACCCCGTGGTGTTGGACTTCGACGGCGTCTTATCAGCTTACCCACAGCCGTTCGTCGACTTCTTAGAAGAAGAAAGTGGGACGCCTATCGTGGTAGACCACCCTGACGATGTGTGGCTAAAAGCCAACCTCGGCATCGACCGGTACGAAAGCCTCAAGCAGAAGTACTGGGAGACCAACAGACCACTGAGGGCGTTGGAAGTGACGTGCGCAGTCCTCTTGGTTCAGGAGTTGTACGACAACCACGTTCCCGTAGTCATCGTGACCTCCAGGGACCGCAACTACCTGGAGGCTACTGAGCACGCGACATATCATTGGCTACGTCAGCATAATGTCGACGTTGACGGCATCTACTTCACCAACAACAAAGCCAAGTTCATCAAGAAGAATTTCGGTCATGCGATCGTTGTTGTGGACGACGATGCAGACGAAATCTCCAGGATGACTGAGGCAGGGCTCAACGCAGTCAAGGTCGATTCCACCAAGGGAGAAGACCTGGAAACGTTCAAGCATATTCGTCAGATGATCGAACAGGCTTGCTCTCTCAAAGACTAATCAACCAATCGAGGAAACGACATGAATTCAGACGAGATCAAAAACCTTAGAACGATGATGGGAACCAACCCATCGTCAGGCATGGAACGCAAAGACGAAATCTTCTTCGGCAGCGAAGGCATCAAGGTCAAGATGCTTGACTGGCCAACAGACCCATACAGAGCAATCTTCGATGGCGTCACCGCCACCTGGGGTAACTCAGACAACTGGGAAGGCAAGTACGAAAGGGTCTCCGACAAAGGGGCACTCACAACCCTGCTGGCAGTCCTGAACCGCAAGACGTTAGCCGAAATCCTCGAGTCCCCGAAGTTCACCTTTGCCATCGAAGGGGCATCAAGAGCAGCATTCGACCAGTACGCTCGCCACAGGATTGGCGTTGGCATCAACTCCATTGGTACACGCGACAACGACTGGATGGATGCTTCGCTCAGAATCCCCAACGAAGTGGCCATGGATGAAGACCAGCTCAAAGCACACACCAAAGCATTCAAGGCAGCCAAGGACGCCTACGAAACAACCGTCAGGGGATGCCATGAGTCGTGGCAGTCGGCAAGGTTCATCCTCCCCATGGGTACCATCCACAGATGGGTCATGTCAGCTAACTACCTGGCCCTTCAGAACATGGCATTTCAGAGGCTGAAGTTCTGCGAACAGTTCGACACCGTGGCGGTGATGTGGCATATCCGAAACGAAGTCAGCAAAGAGTATCCGCTCCTGGCGGCATTCATGCGCCCGGGATGCGACTGGTCGAAGTCTTGCCAGTACCATCAGCAGTACGGGCTGTCTGAGTTATTCGGGTGCCTCTTCACTGGATGCGGCAGACACCCAGTAGCCGGTGGTGAGAAGTATGCGGAGTTCAACCGGGCTTGCTCGACATCCACTGAGATCGCCCACGACACTGGACTCCAGATACCAGGCAAGGACGACTGGGAGAACGTGGTCGTCATGGCAGTGAAGTCCGATAAGCACCTGGGGCTGGCTCACATGTCAGTCAGCGACATCAAGGAATGCATGAGACTTGTCGGAGGGTCGTTCAAATGAACACCCAACGTATTTTTAGCGTCCGTAGCATGGACGACCTCGAGTCGATGAGGAAAAACGTATGGAGAGCTGGGAAGCTGGCAAAGGTCAGAGACACTGAAACTCGCGAGATGTTCGACATCATGGTCGACGTGTCACCAAAGGCAGACCTGCTAAAAGGGATGGACCTCGACTTTGCTAACATGAGAGTCCAGCACATCCTCAACAAGGTCGAGTTCGACCTCAACAGCATCATCGAGCTTCTCAAGACTGACTTGTCATCGAGGCGGGCCAGAATCCTCGAGGCGGACTACCATCCATACAACATCGCTTGCATCCTGGCAGTTCAGTTCTTCGTCAGAGACGGAGCAGTCAACGCTGAGCTATTCCTTCGTTCGAGTGACTTGGTTGGTGTATTGCCATACGACATATATGCCACCAGAAAGCTCCAGTCCGTTGTTATGGACACCCTAAACTTGACCCCTAGGTTAATCCCTCTGGGCATGGGAAAGCTCACCGTGCACATCTCGTGTGCTCACCTATACACCAACGAGGAGAACATACAGAAATACGGGAGATAACCATGTACGACTTACGGTGGTACTGGGACAAACAAAACAACAAGACGATGCTGAAGATTCTTCGACCAGATAAGGTCGAGGAAATCCCAGCACCGTTCTTCCCATATTTTTACGTTGACGACGATAATGGTGGGGTCGAGAAAATCGAGTGTTCGTCTCCGTACAAACTAAAGGACGTCGTGGAGGATTGCAAACGACGTGGCATCGATACGTTCGAAGGGGACATACCCTTCGGTCAAAGAGTAGCCATCGACCTCGACTTACGCGTTTGCATGCCACAGCAACACCTGGTATACGACATAGAGGTCGAAGCAGGAGACGAGTTTCCTGACCCCGACGAAGCAAAGTATCGTATCCTCTCCATCTGCGCAGTAGACCAAGATGGGAACGAATTCGTCTTCTGCGACAGAGACGAAGGATGGCTCATTCAAGAGTTCCTCGACCTGGCAACTCAGTATCGTATCATTGGTGGGTGGAACTCACAGAGGTTCGACTGGCCATACATCAAAAACCGATGCAAATGGCTGGACATCGAGTTCGACGACTTCCAGATCATCGACCTGGACTTCCTGGCGATGTACAAGTTCGTCACCCTCATTGAGAAGTCTTCGTTTTCCTTGGGTAATATCGCCAAAGTCGAAGAAGTCGGGATGGAAAAACTAGACGTCGATGTGGCTAACCTCAAGGACCTCTTCGAGAACGACGTTGAGACGCTGATAAAGTACAACATGATGGACGCCAAGATAACGTCGGCCATCGAAAAGAAGTACCAGCTGATAAACTTCCTGTTCTCGATATGTCAGAGCTGCAACACCTTCCCGAGGGAGCATTTCTACCTCGACGAAAACGGGATGTCCAAAATGAGCATCCTTCGTGGAGTCGATACGATCTTCACCAAGAACGCCAACAGACGAGGCATAAAGGTCCCGACCCGAAAAGAGGTAGAACGTCCGAAATACATCGGTGGGCTGGTCATGGAACCTCCGATCAAAGGGATAGTCAAGAACGTAGCAATCTTGGATTACTCGTCGCTTTATCCCAACATCATGAAGGCGTTGAACATCGGTCCAGACACCTATATGGACGACGGCTCAGGCGACATCAAAGCACCCATTGGTTCGTTCACGTCAGATCACCAATCATACGTCGTCGACACCATCGTAGAGCTGATGCATTTGAAGACCGAAATGGGAAAGGCCAAAGCCGACGCCGACCCAGACTCATTCGAAGGGAAGGCTATGGTATGGAGGTATCATAGCATCAAAGTCCTGATCAACTCGTTGTTCGGTGCCACTGGGTTCTTCAAAGGTAGGCATTACAAGTTCGAGTGTTGTCAGAACGTCCAGTCAGTCGAGCGAGAGATGCTCCCAGCGACAATCAACTTCGTCAGGTCCAAGGGCTACAAAGTTGTGGGGTCAGACACGGATTCGGTGTTCGTTCAAATTGCGAACGTCGAGGATGCAGTCATCCTGGCAGAGGAGACAACAGACTACATCAACAAATGGGTGAAAGACCAGTACAACCTTCCCCAGGAGGGTACTTTCAATCTCGAGGTCGAGAAGTACTTCGATGCGATGATGATCATTGCCAAGAAGAAATACGCGGGAGTCGTCGTCCACGATGGGACGAAGCCAGTCAACTACCTGTACAAGCGTGGGCTTGAGTCAGTTAGGCATGATTGGCCAGAGGCAGTCAAGACGTTCCAGGACAAGCTACTTCTGAGGATGCTTGCCAACAAGAACTGGGGTGGATACATTAACGAAACCAAGAAGGCGTTCTACAACGGCGAACTCGACGGCAGGATGGCTATCTACAAGACCCTAAAAAAGCCTATCGACATGTACGCCACGTTCCCACCACATGTCAGGGCAGCATCCATGAAAGGCCCCGACGTAAGGGTTGGCAACAAAGTTGGATATCTGAAAGTCGGTGCTCAGAAGACGGACATCGTAGTGGCAAACGACGATGGGTCAGTCGACATCAAGGTTCAACATCGGTCTTACGTATGGAAGCATATGTTCGCCCCCATCATGTTCAGGTTCAACGTCCCAGTAAACCAGACATTAGACAGCTTCAGGTAGGAGAAACATATGATAGACGCACAACACGAAATCGAACTTGGGTTGACT
>Ga0172377_10009350_pt1 | contig 10042 bp, 8 predicted proteins | sample Pumphouse3metaG_FD_119749 | JGI IMG/M metagenome (GOLD analysis project Ga0172377, IMG submission 119749) | Leachate microbial communities from a municipal landfill in Southern Ontario, Canada - Pumphouse #3 metaG | ecosystem: Engineered > Solid waste > Landfill > Unclassified | place: Canada... | reverse complement strand
TTTCCATCGGAGACGGAAGTCTTGTCGAGACCGCAAAAGGCTCTGTAAATAATGATCCTTTTATGATCAATGAAGACGGCGTTGTCACCACAAAGACAAATCATTGCGGCGGAATACTCGGAGGCATTTCAGACGGAAATGATATAGTTATCGGTTGCTCAATAAAGCCGACTCCGTCAATCTTTCAGGAGCAGGATACCGTTGACGAAAACAGGCAGGAGAGAAAGCTGACCATAAAGGGCAGACATGACCCTGTCATAGTTCCGAGAGCGGTAGTTGTTGTCGAATGCATGTGTGCGCTGACAGTACTTGACTCAATGATGACCGGTATGAGCGCTAAATCGGAAAACATTATCAGGTTTTACAAAAAAACACTTTAATAAGGATATGAGGTCCCATGGCTGAATATGAACTGATAAAGACGGAAGGACAGGCAAAACGCGGCAGATTTACAACAGTGCACGGCGTTATCGAAACTCCTGTTTTCATGAATGTCGCCACATGTGCGGCAATTAAGGGCGGCCTCTCGGCTCGCGACCTTGAATCGATAAAGACCCAGGTAATGTTATGCAATACATATCACCTTCATGTCCGTCCCGGAGATGAAGTAGTTAATAAACTGGGCGGTCTTCACAAAATGACTCACTGGAGCCATCCCATTCTCACCGACTCCGGGGGATTTCAGGTGTTCTCTCTCGCGGATCTTCGCAAGATCAAGGAAGAGGGCGTCTATTTCAATTCTCATATTGACGGAAGAAAGCTTTTTATCGGGCCTGAACAGAGCATGCAGATCCAGTCCAATCTCGGGTCTACCATTGCTATGGCTTTCGATGAGTGCCCTAACGCTCTTTCGGAACGCGAATATGTCGAAAAGTCTGTCGCCCGCACAACAAGATGGCTGATCCGATGCAAGGAAGAAATGAAGCGCCTGAATGGTCTTGAAGGGACAATAAATAAGGATCAGCTGCTTTTTGGTATCAATCAGGGCGCCATATTCCATGATATAAGAATTAAGCAGGCCAAAGAAATAGCTGATCTTGATCTTGACGGTTATGCTATCGGAGGACTTGCTGTGGGTGAGAGTGCGGAGGAAATGTACTCTGTAATTGAGGACACAACGCCTTACCTTCCGCAGAACAAACCCACATATCTTATGGGTGTAGGCACACCTGAGAACATAATTGAGGGTGTGTACAGAGGCATAGATTTCTTCGATTGTGTGTATCCGAGCAGGAACGGACGCCACGGAAATCTTTATACCAATCACGGAACACTTCATATAAGGAATGCAAAGTACGAGACTGATACAAGACCGATTGAAGAAGGCTGCGGATGTCCTGTCTGCAGGGAAGGGTATTCAAGAGGCTATATCCGGCATCTTCTAAAGGCGGACGAGGCTCTTGGATTGAGGTTCTGCGTGATGCACAATCTTTATTTCTACAATGATCTCATGCGACAGATAAGAGAAGCCCTCGACAGAGGATGTTTTGCCGAATTCAGGAAAAACAAACTCGAAGAACTAAGAGATGCTGATTACGATGCAACATAGAACTTGTTCTTGTAAACAGCCGCATGGTTGTTGTATTATATTGGCATCGACAAAAAATTAACATAACATATGAAAGGTCAGGTAACACATTATGAATTTAGGACTAATGCTTACTGCTTCATCTTCTACATCTTCCGGAAGCGGAAGTATGGGGATGATCTCTATCATCTATATCGTCATTATTGTCGCTTTCTTCTATTTCTTCCTTATCCGTCCTCAGAAAAAGGAACAGAAACAGAAAGATGCGCTTCTGTCAAGCCTTGAGATCGGTGACAGCGTACTTACAAGTTCGGGTTTTTATGGTCAGGTTATCGACATCAATGATGATACAGTTATTGTGGAATTCGGCAGCAACAAGAATTGCCGCATTCCCATGCAGAAAGCTGCCATCGTTCAGATTGAGAAGCCTGAGGATGCAGTAAAGGCCGCTGACACACCTGCCGTTGAAGACAAGAAGGATAAGGTCAAAAAATAGTATCCGAAGATCCTGAATATCAGGGAGGCTGAAAAGCCTCCCTTTTTAAAAACATAAGAGCATCGAAAGGAAATCATATGACTATTAAGATCTGTAGAATAAGTGGTGACGGTATAGGTCCGGAGATAGTTGCAGAGGCCTCAAAAGTCCTCGACACTGTACTTGCCGGATCAGGGAACAGCGCTGTTTACCAGGATGTTCTTATGGGCGGTTGCTCTATAGATAAATATGGTGTACCACTCACAGATGAGGCAATTGATACCGCCAGAAAGTGTGATGCTGTCCTTCAGGGATCCATCGGCGGAAATACGACAACATCGCCCTGGTATAAGCTTCCACCTGAGAAGAGGCCCGAAGCAGGTCTGTTGAAGATCCGAAAGGCACTGGGCCTTTACGCGAATCTTCGTCCCGCATACCTTTACAGTGAACTTTCTGAGTCGTGCCCGCTCGCAGAGAAGAATGGCGAGCCGAGAAAGTTCGATCTTATAATGGTCAGAGAACTGACAGGCGGTCTGTATTTCGGAGCACGCCACACCGAAGAAGTAAACGGTATACTCACTGCGACAGATACAGATGTATACAATGAAAACGAGATTCGCCGCATTGCAAGAACTGCTTTTGATGTCGCGATGAAGCGCAGGAAGAAAGTCACTTCTGTAGATAAGGCGAATGTCCTTGATACGTCAAGACTCTGGAGAAAGATAACAAAAGAAGTCTCAGAAGAATATCCGGAAGTAAGCCTCGATAATATGCTCGTCGACAACTGTGCCATGCAGCTCGTGCGTGATCCTGAACAGTTCGACGTGATATTGACAGAGAATATGTTCGGTGACATTCTGTCTGATGAAGCCAGTATGATAACAGGTTCTATAGGAATGCTTCCCTCAGCTTCACTGTGCGAAACAAGTTTTGGTCTGTATGAACCAAGTCACGGGTCAGCACCGGATATTGCAGGCAAGAACATTGCAAATCCGCTTGCGACCATTTTGTCGGCTTCAATGATGCTCAGATACTCATTCGATATGATAAAGGAAGCTGATGCGATAGAAGAAGCCGTAAGAAAGACTTTAAGCGATGGAATAAGGACAACAGATATTATGCCCGCAGATAAAGAAAAAGCTGCTTCAATGAAACCGGTGAGTTGCTCGGAAATGGGAGATGCAGTAGCCGCAAGGATTAAATAATGCTCATGCAAGGAGGTTCAATTATGATAAGTGACAGAGTAAAGAAGGGTGTCCAGCAGGCACCGCACAGAAGTCTTTTCAATGCACTCGGATTTACTGAAGAAGAAATGGCAAAACCTCTGATCGGTATTGTCTGTTCTCAGTCAGAGATTATTCCGGGTCATATAAACCTCGACAAGATCGCCGAAGCTGTAAAACTCGGTGTGGCAGAAGCAGGTGGAATGCCTGTTATAGTTCCGGCCATAGCTGTCTGCGACGGCATAGCGATGGGACATATCGGAATGAAATACTCCCTCGTTACAAGAGAACTGATTGCCGACTCAACAGAGTGCCTCGCCAAAGCGCACGCTTTCGATGGTATGGTAATGATTCCAAACTGTGATAAGAACGTTCCAGGCCTACTTATGGCTGCGGCTCGTGTCAATATCCCGACTGTCTTTGTTTCAGGCGGTCCTATGCTCCCCGGTCACGTAAACGGCAGGAAGAGAAGCCTTTCTTCCATGTTCGAGGCAGTAGGAGAGTATGATGCCGGCAAGATAGACGCGGAAGCGCTCCGGAACTTTGAAGAGAATGTATGCCCTACCTGCGGTTCATGCTCCGGAATGTATACAGCAAATTCTATGAACTGCCTCACCGAGGCAATCGGTATGGGGCTTCGCGGAAACGGAACAATTCCTGCTGTTTACTCAGCAAGGATCCGTCTGGCAAAACATGCCGGCAACAAGATCATGGAACTTGTAGAAAAAGATATTAAGCCCCGCGATATCATGACAAAAGACGCCTTTATGAATGCGCTCACTGTGGACATGGCAATCGGCTGTTCCACAAATACAATGCTTCATCTTCCCGCAATAGCTCATGAAGCAGGTGTTGAGATCAATATGGAGATAGCAAATGAGGTCTCTGATCATACACCAAATATCTGCCACCTCGCTCCGGCAGGCCCTCATTACATGGATGAGCTCAATGAAGCTGGCGGCATATATGAGATCATGAAAGAACTTGCTGATGGCGGTCTGATTAAGACCGACCTGATCACTGCAACAGGCAAAACTGTTGGAGAGAATATCGCCGATTCAGTAAATCATGATCCTGAAGTCATCCGTACTATAGATAACGCTTATATGCCAAATGGAGGCATCGCTGTCCTCAAGGGCAATCTTGCTCCTGATACCGGAATCGTAAAGCGCTCCGCTGTTGTGCCTGAAATGATGGTCCATGAAGGACCCGCACGCGTTTTTGACTGCGAAGAAGATGCTATCGCCGCAATTACAGGCGGAAAGATAAAGGCAGGAGATGTGGTGGTCATCCGCTATGAAGGGCCTAAAGGAGGCCCCGGAATGAGAGAGATGCTCAACCCCACTTCCGCTATTGCCGGTATGGGACTTGGCTCAAGTGTTGCACTTATAACAGATGGTCGTTTCTCAGGTGCTTCAAGAGGTGCTTCAATAGGTCATGTTTCGCCCGAAGCTGCAGTCGGAGGGCCGATTGCGCTTGTCGAAGAAGGAGATAAGATTTTCATCGATATTCCGAACAACAAACTTGAACTTGAGATCTCTGACGACGAAATGGCTCGCAGGAAGAGCGAATGGAAACCGAGGCAGCCGAAGATCACGACTGGTTACCTTGCAAGATACTGCCAGATGGTGACAAGCGGCAACTGTGGCGCTATACTCAGGGTTCCCGGAACTGATTAATTCAAAATAACAGATGTACAGGCAGCAAAGGATGAATGATTATGGAACTTACCGGTGCAGATATAGTTGTAAAATGTCTTGAAGAGCAGGGTGTTGATACTGTTTTCGGTTATCCGGGCGGCACAATACTCAATCTCTATGATGCTCTATATAAGAGCAGTGACAGGATCCGTCACATACTCACAAGCCACGAACAGGGTGCAGCACATGCTGCTGACGGCTATGCCAGAGCGACTGGCAAAACAGGCGTCTGCCTTGCTACAAGCGGGCCCGGAGCCACAAATCTGGTGACTGGTATTGCTACAGCATATATGGACTCGGTTCCGCTCGTCGCCATCACCTGCAATGTAAACCTGCCTCTTCTCGGAAAGGATACATTTCAGGAAGTCGATATAGTCGGCATAACCATGCCCATCACAAAACACGGATACATCGTCAAGGATATCAGTATTCTTGCCAAAACTATCCGCAGGGCTTTTGAAATAGCTTCATCAGGACGCCCAGGCCCCGTTATAGTTGATATTACAAAAGATGTAACAGCAGCAAAATACAACTATGAACCGGCTGAACCTTTACATCAATCCTGCAAGGATAATACCAGTGAAGATCAGATCGATAAAATCATAGAGTATATTGAAAATTCAAAGCGTCCTTTCATATATGCCGGAGGCGGCGCTATAATTTCAGGCGCACAAAAAGAAGTCCGTGAACTTGTTTTGAAGGCTGATGCTCCCATTTGTGAAACTCTCATGGCACAGGGCGTTTTCGACCAGCATGATCCGCATTACACCGGAATGGTCGGAATGCACGGCACCAAGACTTCAAATTTCGGCGTGAGCCAGTGTGACCTTCTCATTACTCTCGGCGCCAGATTCTCTGACAGAGTGACCGGCAATGCGTTCAAATTTGCAAAGGACGCAAAAATAATTCAGATAGATATTGATGCGGCTGAAATAAACAAGAATGTTAAAGTCGACTACTCTATAGTGGGCGATCTTAAGGAAGTCCTGGGCAGAATAAACAGAAGGCTCCCGCAGGCAGAGCATAAGGAATGGCTGAGTATTCTCGATTCGTATAAGAAGAAATACCCGCTTACCTATGATCACAGCAGGCTGACCTGCCCAATGATAATGGAAAAACTTGACAAGATGACTGATGGTAAGGCGATAATAACCACTGATGTCGGCCAGCACCAGATGTGGGCTGCACAGTTCTATACATATTCAGAGCCAAGAACGTTCTTAAGTTCGGGAGGACTCGGCACAATGGGATATGGACTCGGCGCTGCGATCGGTGCTAAAGTCGGACGTCCAGACAAGACAGTTGTAAACATTGCCGGTGATGGTTGTTTTAGAATGAATCTCATAGAACTTGCTACCGCAAGCCGCTATAATATACCCGTAATCGAAATAGTAATAGACAACAGAGTACTCGGTATGGTAAGACAATGGCAGACTCTCTATTACGACAGGCGTTATTCGGCAACTGTTCTTGATGATAAGGTCGATTTTGTCAAAACATCTGAAGGCCTGGGGTGCAGAGCATTTCGTGTCACAAATGAATCGGAACTTGAAGCCTCACTCAAAGAGGCACTAAAGCTTGAAGGCCCTGTTGTGCTTGACTGCGTTATTGACAGAGATGATAAAGTATTTCCAATGGTTTCACCCGGTGCTTCAATTCAGGAAGCGTTTGATGCGTCTGACATAAAAGCGAACTGACCGGGTCAATTTATGTTTCAAGGGGAGAAGATATGAAAAAAATATCTTTATTTATGGCTGCCGTTTTTCTTACTGTGGCCGCACTGATGCTGACGGTTCCCGCTAAAGTCAGCGCAGCATCTGAAGATGATATGAAGAGGACTAATATCATATATGACTTCGGTGACGGATCATATTACGCTATCCAGGGAGTGACAGCAAATGCACTTCTGGCTGTCAATCCTGACGGTTCGCTATATGTCTATGCAAAGACCAGAGAATATGTTCCTGATATCAGTAAGATCCGTGTATTCGTTGAAGCTCTCGACAATCAGCACCCGCATAATTCCGATACACTTGTTTTCACAGCTACAGATGGACGTGTTGTAAATGTTACAGGCGGCACCAATAAGCGCCAATACATGGACTACAATACTGAGGCTCTCTATATATACAATGGACTGGAGACGGGCCTTCAGGAGGTCCACGCCCCCGGTTATTCTGTCGGTAACACATATATTGAGATTGATGTGACCAATCAGACCCTTTATTATTATGAAAATGGGGAACAGAAAATGACCACTCCTATTGTTACCGGTAATACTGCTGCCGGTCACAACAGTCCTGCAGGTTATTTTTATGTTCGCGCGAAAAACCTGAATCAGTCTCTTGTCGGATCCAATTACGTTTCATTCGTCAATTACTGGATGCCCATAAAGAACAATAGTATAGGTATTCACGATGCTACGTGGAGATCAAAGTTCGGTGGCTCAATATATAAGACCTCCGGTTCGCATGGCTGTATAAATGTGCCTCTTTCAAATATGGAGAAACTGTATCCTATGGTACAGGTCGGCACGCCCGTTGTCGTGTTCTACTGATCACATGTACCTGCATCCTGCAGGATGACTTAACGATCAGATAAAACAATATATCAATTAATATGAGGAGTTGAAAGGAGCTAGAATGGGACGAGTTTACAACTTTTCCGCCGGGCCGGCTGTTCTGCCGGAAGAAGTACTCAAGACTGCGGCAGCAGAGATCATGGATTATCACGGTTGTGGTCAGTCAGTAATGGAGATGAGCCACAGGAGTAAAGTCTTTCAGGGAATAATCGACGATGCTGAGGCTGATATACGCGAGCTTATGGGCATTCCTGACAATTACGAAGTATTATTCCTTCAGGGCGGAGCTTATCAGCAGTTTGCAGCTGTTCCGATGAATCTGATGAAAAACGGGAAAGCCGCGTATATTATTACCGGACAATGGGCCAAAAAAGCATGGAAGGAAGCCAAATTATATGGTGACGCAATAGCTGTGGCATCATCTGAAGACAAGACCTTCACATACATCCCCGATTGTTCCGATCTTGATATCCCTGAAGATGCGGATTATGTGTATATCTGTGAGAACAACACTATCTACGGCACAAAGTATCACAAGCTCCCCAATACAAAAGGACATGTGCTTGTAGCTGATGTCTCCTCATGCTTCCTTTCGGAGCCTGTTAATGTAAATGATTACGGTGTAATATACGGCGGTGTTCAGAAGAACGTCGGTCCTGCAGGAATGGTCATTTCAATCATCCGCAAGGATCTGATTCCCGAGGAACCCCCTGTTGCAAACACTCCTACTATGCTTCGCTGGAAGACACAGGCTGATGCTTATTCGCTCTTCAACACACCGAACTGCTGGGACATTTACATGTGCGGACTTGTTTTTAAGTGGCTCAGGGAAAATGGCGGTCTGTCAGCTATCAAGGAGCGCAATGAGAAGAAGGCAAAACTCCTTTATGATTACCTGGATCAGTCAAAACTTTTCCATGGCACAGTAGTACCTGCTGACCGTTCCGTAATGAACGTTCCATTTGTTACCGGAAACGCTGATATGGATGCAAAATTTGTTGCGGAATCCACAGCTTATGGTCTTGTAAACATCAAGGGTCATCGCTCTGTCGGCGGCATGAGAGCTTCCATCTACAACGCCATGCCTTATGAAGGCGTCGAGGCGCTCGTAAACTTCATGGACAAGTTTGAAAAAGAAAACTCATAATTCAAAAAGGAGCCTGAAATGTATAAATATGCTTGTTTGAACAACATCGCCAGTGTAGGACTTGACCAGTTCGGAAAGAACTACCAGGCTACAGAGAACGCTGATGAAGCTGATGGTATCCTTGTCCGCAGCGCAAAACTTCTTGACACAGAGTTCTCAGATAATCTGCTTGCAATAGCAAGAGCCGGTGCAGGTGTCAATAACATTCCGCTCGACAGATGTGCTGAAAAAGGAATTGTCGTTTTCAATACGCCCGGTGCAAATGCAAACGGCGTAAAGGAGCTCGTCATCGCAGGAATGCTCCTTGCCTCTCGTGAGATAGTCGAAGGCGTTGACTGGGTCCGCGGCAGCTGGGATGATCCTGACATTGCCAAAACGGTCGAAAAAGAAAAGAAGCAGTTCGCAGGCACAGAAATAGCAGGAAAGAAACTCGGAATAATAGGCCTTGGCGCTATAGGTGTCCGCGTGGCAAACTCGGCAAAACATCTGGATATGGAAGTTTACGGCTATGATCCATATGTTTCAGTCGATTCCGCATGGCACCTTTCAAGGGATATTCATCATGTGATGGATGTCAATGAGATCTATGAGAACTGCGACATCATCACTATTCATGTCCCGCTCCTTGATTCCACCAGAGAAATGATCAATGCAGAAGCATTATCAAAGATGAAGGACGGAGTTATCCTCATCAATATGGCAAGAGATGTTCTTGTCGATGAGAAAGCCGTAATTGCGGCAATTGATTCCGGTAAAGTCCGCAGATATGTTTCCGATTTCCCGAATCCGACAGTTGCAGGTCACAGAGGATGCATAACGACCCCTCACCTCGGAGCATCAACCGAGGAATCTGAGGACAATTGTGCTGTAATGGCCGTACATGAACTCAAGGATTACCTTGAGAACGGCAACATTGCAAACAGCGTCAACTATCCAAAGTGTAATATGGGTGTTTGCGAGAAGGCTGGAAGAATTGCCATTTTCCACAAGAACACAACAAACATGATCAATCGTTTTACTTCAGTCTTCGGTGAGAGTTCACTCAACATCTCTGAGATGGCAAATAAGTCCAGGGGCGATGTGGCATATACAATGCTGGATCTCGACGGAACTGCAAACGCAGAAATAGTTGACAAGCTAAGGAACATTGATGGCGTGTACCGCGTAAGGATAGTAAAGTAAAGACCATATAGCGAGCCGCCGAAATGGCGGCTCTTGTTATTTTATGATGTAGGTGTCAAAAGTATCTTTTTATCAACAAATAATATGAGAGGAAGAGTGGAATTATCCACTTTGGTAAATCAATTATGGCTGATATAAGACCGTTTGCAGCATTACGGCCTGAAAAGGGACTTGAAAGCAGGATAGCAGCTCTTCCCTATGATGTA
>Ga0172377_10009349_pt1 | contig 10042 bp, 9 predicted proteins | sample Pumphouse3metaG_FD_119749 | JGI IMG/M metagenome (GOLD analysis project Ga0172377, IMG submission 119749) | Leachate microbial communities from a municipal landfill in Southern Ontario, Canada - Pumphouse #3 metaG | ecosystem: Engineered > Solid waste > Landfill > Unclassified | place: Canada... | reverse complement strand
CTGATCCAGACGTTCTGGAGTCGCATCGACATGCCGATGAACCGCCGGCTGGTGGACAGCATCCTGGACACCTGCAACATCTGGCTTAATGGCCTGGTGGGCTCGGGGTATCTCTTGGGCGCGCGCTGCGTGATGCTGGAGGACGAAAATCCTTTGACCAGCCTGATGGCGGGCATCATCAAACTGCACGTCTACATCACGCCTCCGTCCCCGGCGCAGGAAATTGATTTTGCGCTTGAATATGACGCGGCCTATGTCGAAGCTGCGTTTGCGCAGTAAGGAGGAAACAACATGAAGCATCCGGAAGCATACATTGACTTTTCAGTGTATGAAGACAGCAAGGATCTCCTGGGCGTTGCCAAGGTGACGCTGCCCGATATCAATTACATCACCCAGTCCATCTCGGGCGCGGGCATCGCGGGCAACGTGGAAGCTGTCCTGCAGGGCATGGTGGATGTGATGAGCCTGGGCATGGAGTTCCGCAGCGCCACCGGCGCAGCCGTGTCTTTGCTCAAGCCCGTTAAGCACAACATTGACCTGCGTGTGGCTGAGCAAAATTGGGACACCGTGCGCGCGGCCGCAGGCATTGACGCGGACAAGTTTGTGCTGGTCATCATTCCCAAGTCCTCCAAGTTTGGCAGCGTGGCGCCGGCGAGCGGTGCGGACGCGAGCGGAGAATACGCAGTGTACTATTACGCCGGTTACAAGAACGGCGTGAAGCTGTGGGAAATCGACCCTTGGAACTACATCTGCAACATTGGCGACGTGGACTACCTGGCCGCCGTCAAAGCGGCCTTGGGCAAATAGGCAATAGTGAAATAAGCGCGGCGCCCGGGGGAATCCTCCCGGGCGCCTATTAGAAAGGAGCTCTTATGAGCAAGGAGATCGACAAGGAACTCGATAAAGAACTCGACGTTGCGGAGCAGGAAGCCGCCGAGAGCGATAGTGGCGATTACAAACTGACGTTTAAAAAGCCGTTCCGGTTTTCTTATGACGGGAAAGACTACGATGAGCTGCAGTTCGACTTTGACGCCCTGACAGGCAAGGACGCCGTCGACATTGAGAACGAAATGCAAAAGCTGGGGAAGATGCTGATAACACCGGCATTCTCGACAGACTTCATTATGCGCATGATCAGCAAGGCTTGCCGGCAGCCCATCGGAGTGGACGGGTTTGAGCGCCTGCCGCTGTACTACTTCAACAAAGCAAGGAGTGCCGGGCGGAGTTTTTTGCTCAAGTCGGAGTAGCCGACAACGACGGCGTGTTGCTGGTGCGCAGGCATTGCCTGGTTATGGCCAAAGTGAACAACACGCCGGTGGGCTACTGGCTGGGCTTGACACTGCGCGACTTGCACGGATGGATCAAGGCCAGCAATATTCTGGTGGATGAAGAACAACATAGGTGAGGAGGAATTATCGTGGCAAGCCGCAAAGAATATGAAACATTATTCAAGCTCAATGCGGAATTGGGCGGGGCATACAACAGCAGCTTTGCCAAAGCCGGAGGCCCGGTGGTGGATCTGCAGAACAAGATCCAGCAGCTGAACAAGACCCAGAACGATATATCCTCCTACACCAAGCAGCAGGGCGCTGCGGAAGCAACACGCAAGAAGCTGGAAAACCTGAAAACGCAATACGATAACATCCAGCAGGAAATGCGTGAGACGGGCAATGAATCAGCTGCGATGAAAAACAAGCTGATTGACAAGCAGAACCAGATCGATAAAACGAGTAATTCCCTCAAAGGCCAGACGGACAAGCTGGATCAGATGGGGAAATCCCTGCGCGATGCGGGGGTGGACACGGACAACCTGGCCGGTGCCAGCACGAAACTGTCCGGCAATATTGAGATCTTGAAGGCCAAGCAGGAAGAAGTGGCAGAGGCGTCGGAAGAGATGGGCGAAGCCGGCGCACAGGGCGTGCAGGCAATCGGGCAGGCATTGGTAGCAGCGGGCCTGGTAGTGGCATTCAAGGCCGTGGCTGACGCGATGAAGGAATGCGTGGACGAGGCTATTGCGTTTGAAAGCGCGATGGCGGGCGTGGCCAAAACGAGCGATCTGAGCGAACGCCAACTGGCGGACATTGCCGACACGTTTATGGACCTGAGCCGGACCACGCCCGTTACGGCCATTGAGTTTGCAAACATCGCCGAAGTGGCGGGACAATTGGGCATCGCGGAAGATCGACTGGTTTCTTTTTCTAAAACCATGGCGGATCTGCAGACGAGCACGACCATGACCGCTGAGGAAGCCGCGATGATGTCCGCGCAGTTTGCCAACATCACCCAGATGGATCCGTCGCAGTATGAAAATATGGCGTCGGCCATTGTGGACCTGGGCAACAACTTCGCGACAACCGAGCAGAAAGTACTCAACATGTCGCAGGGCATCGCCGCGAGCGGCAGCATTGTCGGCATGAGTGAGGCTGACATCCTGGGCATTTCCACGGCGATCAGCTCTGTGGGCATTGAAGCGCAGGCCGGCGCTACCAGCATTTCCCGTGTGATCCAGGAATTGGACAAGGCCGTCAAGACCGAGAAGGACCTCAAGGAGTTTGCGCGTGTCGCCAATATGACGGGCGATCAGTTCAAGCGCGCCTGGGAAGAGGACGCGGCAGGCGCTTTGGCTGTGTTTGTGGAAGGCCTGAATGACGCGGAACGCAACGGCAAGAGCGCCATTGAGGTGCTGGAAGACCTGGGTATTACGGAGATACGGTCGCAAAGGACCTTGTTGTCCCTGGCTGAAACTAACGGCCTTATGACGGAAGCCATCAATACCAGTAACACGGCCTGGAGTGAGAACACGGCGCTGGCAGAGGAAACCCGTAAGCGCTATGAAACGACCGAATCGCAGGTGACGATGGCCAAAAACGCCTTCACGTCGCTGAAGACGGAATTGGGCGAGGCTTTCCTGCCCGTGGTGCAAGACGTGGCCGCGGTTACCGGAGACATGTTCACTGGACTGGCGGAGTTTGTGGAAAATAATCCCGAACTGGTTCGGGCGATCGGTCTGGCAGCGGGCGCGTTTACCGCGTTTGCGGGCGGACTGATTTTGTACTCGGCCGCCAAGGCCGCGCTGCAGGCGGCGAGCGCCGTATTGCTGGGCTCGGTGCCGGGTCTAGGAACGATGCTGGCCGTGGCGGCCGGTGTGTCCATTGCCGCCGGTGCTATCTATCTTCTATCACAAAACACAGGGAACGCGGGCGTGTCCTTTGAGGAGCTGGACGAGCAGTTCGCTACCCATATGCAGGTGATCCAGGACACGCAAGCGCTGCAGGATTTATATGCTGAGTACGAATCGCTGAGCGGTCAAATCAGCGGCACGGGCGAATCCGTCGAAACCTACCAGGCAAAGCAGCAGGCGCTTTGGGAATCCTACAAATCCGGAGAGATCCCTTGGACGGATTACCAGCTGCAGCTGGCCACGCTGCGCAAAGACTACATCCTCAGTCAAGGCGCTGTTGGCGATTACATGACCAAAGAGGATGGTCTGTGGGCCCGCTACAAGGCCGGTGACATTCCCATCGGAATCTACCGACAGGAAATGGACCTGCTGAATCAAAAGTACGGCGACCTGGGCGGATCTATTGACACTTACAAGGACAGCGAAAGCAAGCTGTGGACAGCTTATACCGCCGGCAAGATCAGTGTTGATGAATACATCGATAAGCTTGAGGCATTGCGCACGGAGCATGGGTTTGGCGTGCTGTCGGCCGGTGATCTGGCCGCCCAGCAGGAACGTCTCTCCATAGTCAAGCAGGCGCTGCGCGACCAGTCCGGCGGATTGATCACGGCAACGGACGAAGAAACGGCGGCGTTTGACCGCCAGGCAGCGGCGCTTAATGCCATTACGGAGGCCAAGGAATACGAAGCGCGCCAGCAGGCGTATGAAAACATCGTCAAACAGAGCGCGGCTTATGCGGCGGCCCTCAAAACTGAAACAGAAAACCAGGTCAAGTACAACGAAACCGCTGCAGAACGGGAGAAGGTAGAGACCGCCGTGGGCGGGGGGATCCTGGAAACGCAGCAGAAGCTACGCGATATCGCGGCAGAGCTCGCCAATCAGGACCCGGCATGGTATCTTGACCCGAACAACGCGGCCTATATGCGTGAGCAACTGGACGAGGCTGAAAGACTTTACAACACCATATCCGGCGGAACTATCACGTTCCCGCGCCTGGGCGATCTGGAAAACCAGCTGCCCATGATGGAGTTTGATATCAACGCCACCAATGCGGAGGAAGCCATTCAAGCGCTTATCCGGGACATGGCGCTGTACGGGGAAAACGTACAGGACGCGGAAGCGGTGCAAAAGGCATTCCTGGACAACCTCGTACTGGGCGTGAACGCAGGCGGGATGGAAGTCGAACACCTGCGCGGCCTTCTCATGGGCGAGTTTGGCGATATGGAAGGCGGGGCGGAGATAGTGGCCGACGCCATGCAGTATGTGGAAGAGCACATAAAAGCCACCGGACAGGCTGCGACGGACGCGGCCGGAGGCACAGATGACCTGGCCAATTCTGCGCTGACGTTGGAAGACGCGTGGCAACAGACCATTGACAAGGCAAAGAAACTGGAAGAAGCCTACACCGCTTCTTATACAGCCGCTTATACCAGTATTTCCGGGCAGATGGGCCTGTTTGAAGAAATGAAGGTGGAAACCAAGCTGTCCGTCGATGCCATGACGAAATCATTGGAAAACCAGGCCCAGTATATGGGCTCCTATGCGGAAAACCTGAAAACGGCATCCGCGCTGGGCGTGTCTGACGGGTTGATAAAAGAGCTGTCAGACGGCAGCGTTGAGAGCGCCGGTTACCTTCAAACCATCGTCAATTCCGGAGAAGGCAAGATCGCAGAGCTGAATACCGCTTTTGCGAAAGTCAGTGAAGGTAAGGAAACGTTTGCTACCACTGTAGCGGAACTGGAAACGAACTTCTCGCAAACCATGACCAGCCTGCAAACGGAGCTCACCACCACTATCGCAGCCATGAACTTGAACGCGGAAGCTGCAGAGAGCGGGAGAAGCACGATCCAGGGCTTTATCGACGGCGCCAACAGTCAACTGACACCAGTCAAGACCGCGTTTGCGGCGCTTGCCAAAGCGGCAGCAAATGAGATGAAGGTTAGGCTGGATATTGAGAGCCCCTCCAAAGTCACCCATCAGATTGGCGAGTTTACAGGCCAGGGCTTTATCGGTGGGGTGGAAAAAATGACACCTTACGCGGCGCAGTCCATGAGAGATATGGCACAAGCGGGCCTTGAAGCGTTCGGCGATGAAAACATTGCTTCTCTGCTGGGGCCGGACGCTTATGCGGTTGGCGGCAAAGTCTATGTTAATACAGGACGCAGTAACGCGCCGGTCACCGTGCAGGTGTCCCCCGTCTACAATATCACCGGGTACGAGAACCCGGAGCAGATCCGGGGCGCGATCGCAGGGCAAAACGATAACCTGACCGACATGGTCCTGAACATACTGGAAAGCCGCGACATTGATACACAAAGGAGGCAGTACGATGTTTGAGTATTACCCCTATGTGACTATTCAAGGCGACAAATGGGACAGTATCGCACACGGCTTTTATCCTAATGCCAATATGACCAATCGCCTGATGGCGGCGAATCCTGAATATCTGGATTATTACATCTTTCCGGCGGGCATACCGCTCAAAATACCCTATCTGGAAACGGAGCAGACAGCCATGAACGCGCTGCTGCCTCCGTGGCGGCAGGAGGTTTAGATGGCACGACAGGCACAAGTGATATTGTCCTTTGACGGCGTGGACATTTCAAGCGACGTCCAAAGAGACCTGATCAGCATGGCCTACACGGATAATGAAGAGGATGAAGCGGACGATCTCCAAATCGTCCTGCATGACCGAACGGGACGATGGCTGAAGGCCTGGCTGGATGATGTGCTCATCGCCCAGCTCAACGCGCAATCCGCGTCCACCAAAGGCCTGGCCATTCATGCGGGCATTCTGTGTACGGACTGGACAAAACCGGGCGATATACAAAAGCTGGACTGCGGCGCATTTGAACTGGACGACATCAGCACACAGGGCCCGCCGGCTATCGTAACCATCAAGGGTACCTCTCTCCCATACAAGAACGGTATCCGTTCCACGCTAAAAAGCAAGAGCTGGGAAAGCTATCGCTTGTCCGGAATCGGACAGGAGATCGCCCGGAACGGGGGCATGGGCTATATCTTTGACAGCGGATATGACCCGGTGCTGGACCGCAGGGAACAAAACGACCAAACAGACATTGCATTCCTAAAAAAGCTGTGTCATAACGCAGGGTGCTCTTTGAAGCTGTCACATGGCCGCATCATTATATACGACCAATCAAAGTATGAACTGGCCCAGAGCGTGGCCACCATTCACATGCACGATGGAGGCTATTCGAGCTACAGGCTGCGCTCGTCGGAATCGGACGTGGCTTATACGACATGCATCGTGCGGTATATGGGCAGCGGCGGGATGATTCAGGGGCAGGCCTACACGGCGGAGTACAAGACTGAGAGCGAGAACAACAAGGCGCTGGTCGTAACCGGGCATCGTGTGGGCAGCGTTAATGAAGCCAATATCCTGGCTGAAAAACTCCTGCGGCTGAAAAACAAGTTTGAGAAGACCGCGACTTTTTCAATGGCGGGAAATCCTTCCATTGTAGCCGGGGAAGTAATGGCTTTGGAGGACTTTGGCGCGTTTAATGGGCGATACAGTGTTAAGAAGACGCGGCACCAGGTAACCGCCAGAGGGTACAAGACCGACGTGGATTTACGCAATGTGATCTAAGGAGGATGTATGCAGGAAGCGGACTATCGGAACCTGGCCCGGGTGGGCGTTGTGTCCGCTGTGGACAAAGCCAAATTGAGAGCGCGGGTGTACTATCCGTACCTGGATAACCTTGTGTCAGGCTGGCTATCCGTACTGCAGACACCGCGCGACGTGTTGATAGACGCTGATGGCTCTCATGCGCACGACGCCGCCACAAGCGTGGATGCAGTAGGAGGGCATGTGCACGAAAGTGCGGAGCCTATGGAGAGTGCGGGTAGCCACGGGCATGACGCGAACACGAATATTGGAGAGGCCGGGGAGCATGCGCACACGGCGCGCTGCGAATACTGGATGCCGCAGGTCAATGATCAAGTCGTGGTGCTGCACCTGCCTGGGTTCAATACCGACGGCTATATTTTGGGGGTGATCATGTGAGGATCGGGGCATTGGGGAACATCCCCTTTTATGTGAGCGATGGAAATATGCAGACCGTGACGGATGTCCAGTGGCGCAGCGGAGCGCGGTTTGCGGAGCATGAACGCCACGGGCAAAAGGACCTGCTGGAAAAAGTGGGCGCGGAAGCGGACGAAATCTCATTCAGTATGCAGCTGTCTGCGTTCCTGGGCGTGAACCCGATTACGATAATGGACCAATTGACCAGCATGATGAGCAAGGGTGAACCGCATCGTCTGGTACTGGGCACAAAGACGGTGGGAAAAATGTGGGTTATTACTGACTTGGAGCGAACCCTGGAACGCTTTTACAAGGACGGGGATCTGCTGGAAGCGACAGTGGACGTGAAAATGAAGGAGTATGAGGAACTGGCGCAAATGCCTATCATTACTAACCGCATAAGCTTTGTGGATAGGATGGTGTCAATGCCGCGTGTGATCCCGTCGCCCCTTCCCGCCGTCAAGAAGCCCATTGTGCAGCCCACGGCGAAGAAAGTTACCGTGAGCGCCCAGCCGGTGAGCAAGCCGGCCGCAAAACCCGCGTCAAAACCGGCAGCGAGCAAGGGCTTTGCTATTGTTAAGGCCGATTTTGTGAAAAAGGATATTGCTCAGAACAGGGCCTACAGCGCCACCGTGGTACGCAGCAGTGTTGTGGTGACCGGGTCCGCCAATCGCCCACTGCCCGTCAAAACGCGAATGACTAAGTAAGGAGGCTTTATGCGTTACAGAATTGTGACAGCGAATCCGCAAGCGTTGAGCTTGAGTTACGAATCGCGGCTGGATGAATTGGTAGGCAACTGTCGCATTCTGCTTAGTTGCGCTCAGGGCTCTGTGCCCGGATATCGTCATTTCGGGATGGACATGGGCTATCTAGGGCTGCCGACAAGCGCGGCAAAATCAGCCTTCGCGGGAGCAATTGCGGACGCGTTTGAAAAGTTCATTCCTGATTTTACTGTGCGGCAGGTAACGTTTGAAGATGATGCAGCCACGCCCGACCAACTGAAGCCGATTATTGAGGTGAGTTATAATGAGTAGAGACAATATCGATCATCAGTTTGTCGATACGGACCCGGAGATCATCGAAGCATCGCTGATCTTGTTGTACCAGGAAATGACCGGCATGAGCGTGAACCCGGCCAGCCCCGAACGGTTATTTATCGCATGGCTGACGGACGCTTGCGTACAAATATTGGCGCTGGTGAATCATGCAGCCAATCAGAACCTGCTGAGCCGTGCCGTGGATGAGAACTTGGACGCGCTGGGAGAAATGCTGTATCCCGGCATTACCCGGCCGCAGGCACAGCCCGCAGTCACGACCATGGAATTTACCATTTCCGACGTACAGGCGTCGTCGCTGCTCATCCCCAAGGGCACGCGCGTGGCCGTTGAGAACAGCGCGCTCGTGTTTGAGACGACAGAGGATGTCTATGTAACTATCGGAAATCTGAGTGTGGACGCACCGGCCGTGTGCCAGACTGCGGGAATCGTGGGAAACGGCTATACGGCCGGGCAGATCGCGGAAGCAGTGGATGTATTCCCCTATTTCCTCAGCTGCCGCAACATAACCATGTCCGACGGCGGCGCGGACATTGCCACGGACGATGAATACTATGACCTGATGGTGTCAAGTCGGGACGCCTTCACCACGGCCGGCGCTATCGGCTCTTACAAGTATTGGGCGGCTTCCGCGTCGATAGAGATTGCGGACGTTGTGGTTAATTCGCCTGCGCCCGGGGAAGTGGGCATATATGTATTGATGGATGACGGAACCATGGCTAGCGCGGAAGTCAAGGATCTTGTGGCGGCTGCGTGCAATGCGGACAGCGTGCGGCCCCTGACAGATCTGGTGACAGTGAGGGACCCGGACGTTGTGCCGTATGATATTACTATGACCTACTATATTGACAGCGCGGCATCACAAAGCGGCGTAGAGATCGCGTCGGGCGTCGACGCGGCGGTGGCGGCGTACCAGGTTTGGCAAGCTACGAAGCTGGGCCGGGACATCAATCCGTCGAAGCTCGTAAGCATGTTGATGGGTGTGCCGGGCGTCAAGCGCGTGGTGGTAAGCGACCCTGGGTATGCAGTGCTGTCCGACGGAACGGGTAATGCGACCCCCGAACTGGCGCAGGCCGGGACGGTCACCGTGACCAACGGAGGCTATGAGAATGAATAAGTACGGCCTTACGCGCGATAATCTGCTGCAGGCCATTCCGGACGTTCTCAAAAATGACAAGGGCATGCTGGCGCTGGCGACGCTGCTGGCTGACCGTGCGGCGGGACTGGCCGCAGCGCCGGACAAGACAAAGATATACGCGGCTATCGCGTCGCAGAACGAGGGCATTCTTGACACACTGGCCAAGGATTTCAAGATTGATTGGTATGATTACAACTATGCTTTGGCGACTAAGAGGGCGCTCGTTCGTAACAGCTTTTTCATCCACAATCACTTGGGAACGAAGGGCTCCGTGGTTCAGGCGCTTGCAGATATCTATCCCAACAGTACGCTGATAGAGTGGTTTGAGTATGGCGGGGACGCCTATCATTTCCGCGTCGTCCTGGACGTGACAAGCACGTCCGAGCCGGCAGACATTGGCCTGATCAAGAAAAAGGTCACCTATCACAAGTCACTGCGTTCTCACTTGGACGAAGACAATATTATTGTGCGCATCAGCTGCGGGATTACGCTGCATGCGAGCGTGAGCGGTATTGGGTACAGCGTCCCAAAGGCAGGGACCATCCCGGCCGTATCAACGCGGGGCGGCATAGATGACAGCCTGTTGTCTGCCACGGCACTGGCCGCGGGCAGCCTATACCACG
>Ga0172377_10009342_pt1 | contig 10046 bp, 11 predicted proteins | sample Pumphouse3metaG_FD_119749 | JGI IMG/M metagenome (GOLD analysis project Ga0172377, IMG submission 119749) | Leachate microbial communities from a municipal landfill in Southern Ontario, Canada - Pumphouse #3 metaG | ecosystem: Engineered > Solid waste > Landfill > Unclassified | place: Canada... | reverse complement strand
TGATATCCCCCCGAAAAACTCAGCGGGTCTTTGTCCAAATCTTCAGAGGTAAATCCCAGACCGAAGAGGATTTTTTCGACACGGTAGACTTCGTGCTCCATATCTCCGGTGAGGACGGAGGCGCACTCTTCGCGGACACTCTTATGGGTAAAGTGGAGGTGTTGGCGCAGCGTACCGATACGGTAGTTTTTCGGGATGATGATCTCCCCCGAATCATAAGGCTCTTCACCGAGGATGATTTTAAAGAGGGTCGATTTCCCCGTCCCGTTGCGTCCGACGAATCCGACTTTGTTTCCGGCGTTCAGTTTAAGCGAGAGGTTTTCGAACAGGACGCGTGTCCCGTAGCTTTTGGTGAGGTTGTTGATCTGAATCATAGAACGGTACTTATTCCTCTATTTTATGAGGAAGTTTTCCCGGCATTGCCTCTTTGTTGGAGAGCATATCTTCCATCTGTCGTTTGACTTTGTCGTATCTAAACTGCTCTTTAAAGCCGTTGATACGTCCGCCTGCTGCGTTCGGGTGGCCGCCGCCGCCGACCCATTCGCCCGCCATCTGTGCCACATCGACTTTATCGTGTCCACGCAGGCTCATTGTCCCTCGTGTACCGACATCGACGATGAAATCGAAATCGGGAAATTCGGTCAAAAAGCCGTTGCCGATGATGGAAGTATTCCCCAGCGCATAGCTTAAAAATCCGCGCCACCCTTTGTAATAGATGGTCATGGTCGAGCGTTTGGTTCCGAGCAGTGCCACGATGTATTTGGTCGAGAGGTTATCGAGTGTGTTGTCGATACCGTCTTTGAAGAACTCTTTTTTCATTTTATGGAGCGCTTCGTCCAAAACGATATTGGCCTTGGGAAGATAGCGCATGGTTGCCGCTTGTTCGAGCATGGCGAGCTTGTAGGCACGGTCTTCGTCGGCGAACATAACGCGGCTGAGTTCTTTGGCGTCGGAGATGAGGCGCATACATACTTTGCCGTATTCGAAATCCTCTTCTTCATCCTGATGCCACAGATCGACGGCATTGACTACTTTGACGAACGCTTCGAGCCAGCCGCCGCCGCTCAATCCGTAATGCTTCATCGCGTATTCATAAACGATTTTCGTCGCACATCGCTCGGTGTCGAGAAAATACCACGGATACTGTGCCGCGGTATCTTTTCCGCTGCCGTGATGATCGAGAAGGGTGATCGTAATATCCCATCCCCCCTCGTTCAAACGGGTGACCTCTTGATTGAGCCATTTTGCCTCTTCGGGATAGAGGTTGAGATCGGTGATGAGGATAGTGGCGGTTTGCTTCGCTTTTTTGATCCGTTCGATAATCTCTTCGAGGCGGTCCATTACTTCGGCACCGTAGTTGGCGTTATAACTGATCATGGTGTGTTGTGTCTGTGCCATTACGAGCTGGCAACTGTAGCCGTCGAGATCGATGTGGGAAAGATGGTAGATTGTTTTGGTCATAAATGTATCCTATTTGTTTTCTAAGGTAATGGAACCGAGCACTTCGAATTTGGCATTCGAATCGATTTCGGCATGGGAGAGGGTGACGATGTCGAGGCTGAAACGCTCATAGATTTCGGCCAGAGGGCGGCGGAGTTTCGGATCGACGATGATGATGATCGGCGAAACCCCTTTTTGGAGAAGTTCGGTCGCTTTGGCGCTGGTTGCCTGAATCAGTCCGTTGATCTCTCCGACGTTTAGGAGGAGCTGTTTGACGCCGTCGCGTTCCTGGGATTTTTCGAGCATTTTCTGCTCGCTCATGGTATCGAACGTGAGGAGGCGGATTATCCCGTCAGGACCCGTGTAGAGCTGGGTAATGATACGGGAGAGTTTGGCACGGACGTGCTCGGTGATGATATCGACGCTTTTCGTGTATTCGGCGACATCGGCCATCGTCTCAAGGATGGTGATCATATCTTTCAGCGGGATGCGTTCATGCAAGAGAGCTTTGAAAACACGCTGAATAAGACCGATATTCGCCACTTTGAGAAGATCGTCCACCACGACGGGATAGTCATTTTTGATTTTCTCGATAAGAGCTTGTGTCTCTTGCCGTGTGAGGAGCTCTTCAGCATATTTTTTGACCAGTTCGCTCATATGGGTCGAGATAACCGTTGCGGGATCGACAACCGTATATCCGTTGATAATAGCGTCTTCTTTGAGATCCGGAGCAATCCAGTAGGCATCGAGACCGAATGCCGGTTCTTTCGTCGGTTCTCCTTCGATTTCACTGATTGCCATACCGCTGTCCATCGCTAAAAAGCGATCCGGTTGAATGAGTCCGTCCCCGATATTGACCCCTTTGAGGAGAATTTCGTATTGGTTCGGTTTGAGATGGAGGTTATCGCGGATACGGACCTGCGGCATCAAAAAGCCGAAATCCGAAGCGATTTTGCGCCGCATCGAACGGATGCGCTCCAGCAGGTCTCCTCCTTGCGAACTGTCGGCCAGACGGATGAGCTGATATCCCAGAGTGAGTTCGAGCATTTCGATTTTGAGAATATCTTCGAGTGCCGCCTCTTCTTCTTTGGCAATCTCTTCGTTGGTTTTTCTGCGCGGTGCGGCAGGAGTTCCGTCTGCGGAGGCAGCAGCCGCCCCGGAAGCGGGAGAAGCCCCTTTTTTGGCAACAGAAGGTGCTGACGTGAGGACGAGTTCTCCTCTTTCGTATTTATAAAGAGCATACCCCAATGCGACGAAGATAATACCGACGAATCCCATCGAGAGTGTCGGAAGACCGGGGACCGCTGCGAACATGATCATGATGAAACCGACGATCAGCAAAATACGGGCGTTCCCCATCAGCTGATTGATACTGCCTTCGGCAAAATTGGCGTCGTCGTCGTTGCTTCCTCGGGTGATCATGATACCGGTAGCAGTCGAGATAATCAGTGCCGGGATTTGAGAGACGAGACCGTCCCCGATTGTGAGGATCGTATAGGTTTGCGCACTCGCGCTGACATCCAAATCGAATTGGAATACCCCGATCAAAAAACCTCCGATGATGTTGATCAGCGTAATGATAATCCCGGCGACGGCGTCTCCTTTGATAAATTTGCTCGAACCGTCCATCGCTCCGTAAAAGTTGGCATGTTGTAGGATTTCGGCACGGCGGGTTTTGGCTTCTTTTTCATCAATGAGACCACTGTTGAGGTCGGCGTCGATCGCCATCTGTTTTCCGGGCATCGCATCGAGGGTGAAGCGGGCTGCGACTTCGGCGACGCGCCCCGAACCTTTGGTGATAACCATAAAGTTAATGAGGACCAGGATGACGAAAACAATTACCCCGATGACATAATTTCCACCGACGACGAAATTTCCGAAACTGCTGATGATATCACTGACCGCGTCTGGCCCTTCGTTACCGTGACTGAGAATCATCCGGGTCGTCGCAATATTCAGCGAGAGGCGAAAGAGGGTGATAATCAGCAGTAATGTCGGAAAGGTTGTCAGATCGGTCGGCTTCGGGATATAAAGCGATATCAAAAGGATTAAAACGGACATCGAGATGACGACGGCGAGGAGCAAGTCGAGCAGACTGCTCGGAAGCGGGACGATAATAATCGCCAAAATCGCCATAACAAAAAAAACGACACTCAGGTCGCGTGATGCGAACAGAGCCGATAAGACCGTTTTGACGTCAGGGGTTTTATTCTTTGTTTTTGCCAAGAACTACTCTTCCAAAATGGCTTCGAGGGTCAGCGTTCCTAAAAAACCGTCGACTTTCCCTTGCAAACGGTTGAGAAACGGCCATAAACCGCAGCTCATCGCTTTGTTCGAGGGGCAGTCTTCCTGTGAGGGAGAACAGCTGAATACTGCGGGGCTTTTCCCCTCGGCCGCTTCCATCACCTCCAAAACGGTGATTTCCGAACTTTTTCGTGCCAGTTCAAACCCGCCGTTGACCCCTTTGTACGAGTTTAAAATCCCCTTGCGTGCCATGGCTTGAAGGATTTTGGCTAAAAAGCTTTTGGAAATATCGAGTTCACGCGAGAGGGTGTCGACATCCAGTGCGTGTTCGGCTTTTGCCAAAACGATGAGTGACAATAACGCGTATTCACTGGCACGGGTCATCAGCATCGGCATTCCTTCAGTATATTGGAGAGATATTATAGCTAAAAATAATTAGAGAGAGTTTTACCGCAAAAAGGAAGTTTTTCCGCTATAATTCCGGCTCTGCTTGTACGGATTGTTCTGAAACAAGTAAATTTACTATACCAATCAGGAGGCTATTATGGCTTTAGATGCGGCGAAAAAAGCGCAAATCATTAAACAATACCAAAAATCAGAAGGTGACACCGGTTCGAGCGAAGTGCAAATCGCACTTCTTTCTACTCGTATCGCTGATTTGACAGAACACCTTAAAACATTCAAAAAAGACCATGCTTCACGTCTCGGTCTTTTGAAACTTGTCGGTCAACGCCGCCGTTTGATGCGTTATTTGAAACGTACAAACCGCGAAAGCTACAACAAATTGATCGCCGATCTCGGTATCCGCGACAATATCTAAGTTTCCCGACTACTCTCCCCGATTTTCGGGGAGCTCTTCGATCTGCCTGTTATGATCCCCACTTTTAAAACAAAACTCAAAAACATTTCTCAAAACCCTGCAACCCGCAAAGCGCTGCATTCGCTTAAACCCGAAAAATCTATTTGGGGTATTTTAGGGGTTTTGGTATTTATCATTCTTCCGGAAGTTATCGGATTTATATGGGGCAGCGAGTTGACAGAGTATGCCAAAAACTCTTTAGCGACGGCACCGTTTTTGATGGAGCGAATCTATTTTAAATCTCTGATATGGCTTTTCGAAGATGGGGGAAGCTGGATAAACCTCTCCCTCGGCGTCGGATTGTTGGTGTGGCTTTTCTTTTAAAAACGGGTTAAATATCGTGGTGGTAATGCTCTAATACCCGTTTGTACTCTTCATATACCTGTTTCGGAGTCAGGGAACCTTTATACATACGCAATATTTGTCGGGTAAATTCGATAGGATACTCGATGGACAATCCTGCATTTTTGGCATAAATACGTGCCAGTGTCTCATACATCCCTTCGTAAATTTCCGGTTCTTCTTGTTTTAAGCGTTGAAGATTCTCTTCGGCCTGAATGAGTTTTGCATCGTTGAATTCGCCCCGCGCATCGATCGTTTTGCGGACTTCGACATATTCTTTGAGACTCTTTCGATTAAGAATATAGTCGGTGAACAGTTCGATAAGAGACATGGCTTTCCTTTTAACTATTTTAAAAAATTATACGTTTGAATCATAGCAATAGTGCAGCATTTAAAGCTATAGCTTTGTTTACGTTACATACCGACACGGATGGTTACAAACGTCTTATAATAAATCTTAGCAAGTTATTATACATCTATTTTAATTTAAAAAGTTAGAAAAGAGGATAAAGGGCAATACCCGATAATGGTATTGCATCTGGAATTAAAGAGTCTCTTAGAGCCCGAAAATCTTTTTGGCCCGCTCTAAATCTTCTACCGTATCGATACCGAATCCGGCACTGGCGACTTTGACCATCGAGATTTTTTTACCGTGGTAAAGGGCGCGGAGCTGTTCCAGTTTTTCGATGTCTTCGAGCGGTGCTTCACCCAACGCGCAGAAATCGTGGAGCGATTTTTTCGTAAATCCGTAAATCCCGATGTGTCCGAAATAGTTCGCCTCACCGCTGCGGTTGAACGGGATCGGCGAGCGGGAAAAATAGATGGCGTTATGGTCGACGTCGGTGATCACTTTTACGAGGTTTGGATCTTGTGCCGACTCGGTGTTGATGGCGTTGTAGCAGCTCCCCATGATGAATGGGGCATTTTGTGCTTTGAGGAGATTGAGACGCTCGATCAAGAGCTCAAGAACCTCGGTTTCGATAAACGGCTCGTCGGCTTGGACGTTGATGATGAGTTCGTCGTCGGGGACGTCGATGATCTGGGCGCACTCGTTGATACGGTCGGTTCCGCTTTTATGCGTCGTCGAGGTGAGGCGTGCTTCGATGCCGTGAGCGGCGCAAATGTCGAGGATTTTCTCATCGTCGCAGGCGATGACGACGCGGTCGATAGACTCGACCCGTTGGGCGGTACGGATCACCATCGGCAGACCGCCGATATCGGCTAAAACTTTTTCTGGGAAACGGGTTGAGGCGAGACGGGCAGGGATAATAATCATAGTTAAACCTAATATGAAGTGATATAATTGTTTAATTATATCCCAAAGGGTGAAAGATTGGGTGGTTTGGAGTTGCAGAGGGAGATTATAGAATGAGCTCAACGGAATTGGAATCTATCAACGATGGTGCAAAAAATTTATTAAAAGAAACAATTGTAGAATTATCAAAATTTGAAAAATTAGAATATATCATTATTGGTGGATGGTGTCCGTTTTTAAGAAATACTCAAGTGATTCCTCATCCTGGAACTTTGGATGTAGATATACTTTTCAAGGAAGGGTATCAATCAGAAGCGCTCAAAGATATTATTGAAGCTTTTATTAAAGCTGGATTTATACCATCTGCAAAACATAAGTTTCAACTATTAAAAAAGCAAAAAATACAAGGTAAAGATTTTATTTTTAATATTGATTTACTGCATCCAAAGATGACTGAGTATGATGAAAATAAGGGATTGTTTGTTGATCACTTGGATTTAGATGTACCTTTACAAGGGGAAGAAACAGTAAAAATGATGTCAATTGTTTTGCCTAACTCTGCTTTGTTGTTTGATGATGACTTATTTGATAAATTTACATTAGATAATTTTGAATTTAATCTTGTTAACTTTACAGGTATGTTTCTTACAAAGATGGAGAGTTGTCAAAAGCAAAAAAGAGAACGGGACTCATTTGATATATATCTTGCTTTTTTAAATGATGCTGTTGATATAAAAAAAATAAAAGCTATAGCTAAAGAGAATATTCATGTTAAAACAGCATTTAGTGGATTTGAGAAGTTTCTTAAGGATAAACCTGATATTTTTGATTCTAATATTAAATTCTTTTTGCAAGAATTTTCAGGTTCTCCGGCACAAGAAGTATTAGAGAAAATTAAATGACTGTATTCACCCCAAAAACTCTTCCCCTTCAAAAAGAGATAGAAACCACCAAAATCCTCAAAAAATCGATTAATGCCAACCGTGCTTTGGCACGTCTAAACGGTGTGGCAAAGATTATCCCCAATAGCACGATCCTCATCAACTCATTGGTGCTCCAAGAGGCGAAAGACAGTTCTGAGATTGAAAATATCATCACGACGCATGATGAACTCTACCGTTCGGGATTGGATATTTCCAGTGTCACCAATGAAGCCAAAGAGGTACAAAACTACCGTGAAGCACTGCTCCGAGGATATGAACTCGTACAAGATAACCGTCTGCTGTTAAAAAAGTATATTATAGAGATTCAGCAGGTGTTAGAGCAAAATAATGCGGGTGTACGTCGTCAAAGCGGTACGATTTTGAAAAATGTCCAAACGGGAGAGGTCATTTTTACGCCGCCGCAAGAGTATGAGGTCATACAGGCACTTTTGGATAATCTCGAAACGTATATCAATGAACCCAATGAGATAGACGATCTCATCAATATGGCGATTATCCATTATCAGTTTGAGTCTATCCATCCCTTTTATGATGGCAACGGCAGAACGGGGCGGATTATCAATATCTTGTATCTGATTTTAAAAGATTTGCTCGATATTCCTATCCTCTATCTGAGCCGCTATATCATCACTCATAAGGCAGATTATTATAGACTTCTCCAAGAGGTTAGAACCAAAGATAATTGGGAAGAGTGGATTTTGTATATGCTCGATGGTGTTGAGCAAACATCGCTTGAAACGGTTGAACTGATAAATGGTATCAACGATTTGATGATGGCTACCCAAGATAAAATATCTGCGCAATTTCCAAAGATTTACAGCAAAGATTTGGTTGAGGTGCTTTTTATGCATCCGTATACGAAGATTGAGTTTTTGGTAGACAGATTGGGTGTTACAAGACAAACCGCATCTAAATATCTTAATGAACTCGAAACTATGGGAATTTTGAAAAATATTCAAATCAAGAACAGTAAGTTTTTTATTAATATTGAGTTATTTGATATGTTAAGAAAAGGCATTTAATTTGACATATCCAAAGAGCTATGTTAAAAAAACTCAAAAAAATTAACATAGCTTTAGACCTATGTTAAAAAAACAGCAAAATTTACACATTACACAAAAAGGTTCTAAATATGCTCCTTTATCAACCCGACGGCGGCTACTGTTACAACAGCGATTCGATACTGCTGTACGGATTCATCTCCCGATTTTCCCCGCGTGGGAAGCTTTTGGACGTCGGAGCTGGAAGCGGAATCGTAGGGCTGCTGATCGGGCGGGATTTTCCGAATATCACCCTCGAATCGGTCGAGAAACAGCCGTTATACGCTGAATTTGCCCGCCGCAATGCCGCAATCAATAAAATCGGCTATATTCTGCATGAGGGGGATTTTTTAGAATTGGGGAATCACGGCAGCTATGACTGGATTGTCTCGAATCCTCCGTTTTATCATGAAAATGTCTCCCGTTCGGAAAATCCGATTCTCCATCAAGCGCGCTACAACGTCCATTTACCGATTGAGCCGTTTATAGTGAAAATTTCCAAACTTCTCAAATCGAGTGGCGAAGCGGCGATCTGTTATGATGCGCGTCAGAGCGTCCAGCTTTTCAGTGCGTGCGAACGTGCAGGATTAAGAGTCGTTGAGGTACAATTCGTCCATTCAAAAGAGGATCGTCCCTGCACATTGGTGATGCTCCATCTGAAAAAAAACAGCAAAACGATGTTGAACGTTCTTCCGCCGCTGATAACGTTTTCAGGTGATGGCTATACTCCTGCCGTACAGGCGATTTATGACAAAGCAAAGGTGCACAGTATCAAATGTCCGAGTATATGACTCAAGAAGGGTTCTCTTACGCATTCGACCCCTCCGCGTGTGCAAAATGCGGGGGAAACTGCTGTACAGGAGAGAGCGGCAATATTTTTGTCTCTGTGACTGAAATCGCGGCGATTGCAAAGCTCTTAGAGATGGAAGAGGGGGAGTTTCGCCGCACCTATCTACGTAAAGAACTCTACCGCTACTCGCTCAAAGAGAAAAAGGTAAACGGCTCGTACGATTGTGTGTTTTTCGATCGTTCACTAAACGGGTGTAGTATCTACACGGCACGTCCGTTACAGTGTCGGACCTTTCCGTTTTGGGACTATTTCCGGCACCGTATCGACGAACTCAAAGCTGAATGTCCGGGGATTATCCATGATTAAATTAATTTATCTATGTCTGTTTATTGCTTCTGTAGCTGTCGCAGCGGCTAAACCTGCAACTCATTCGAAAATAAGCGAAGATGCTTATTCCCTGTTTGCGCTGGATGCGCAAATGCGTCAGAAATACCATCAATCATCGGCTTTTTTCGCCGAGCTGTACAAACAAACGAAGAAAAAAGAGTATCTTTATCAGGCACTGCGGATGCTGGAACAATCAAACGATACGAAGCAATTGGGGCAGATGACAGCCGATGCGCTCAAAGAGTCTCCCGATGATAAAACGTTGAAACGGTTTGAGATCATTACGCTGCTCAAATCGGGGCAATTCGCCGAAGGGTCGCAAAAAGCGTTGGTATTAAGCGAAACGACGAAAGAAGCTCCCGATTATCAGCTTTATGCCGATTCGCGTTTAAAACTGAGTGACTACAGAGGGGCGGAAAATGCTCTCGAAAAAGCGTATGCTCTCACGTTCGACGAATCGACGGCTGAGCGGATCGCACTGATCCGCTATACGCAGCTCGGCGAAAAAGAGGAAGCGATCACCTTTTTAAAAGAGCATATTACGGCACAGGGAAACAGTACGAAAATAGGGAAACGTCTTGCGAGTTTTTATGCCGATCAGGGTAAATTCGACGATGCGGCGGCAATGTATGAACAAACATTCGACGCTTTCGGGGACGCTTCTGCGGCAGAAGAGGCGATCAAAGTATACGCCTATCAGCAAAATCTCATGAAGATGACGGCGTTACTCGAAAAATCGCATATC
>Ga0172377_10009339_pt1 | contig 10047 bp, 7 predicted proteins | sample Pumphouse3metaG_FD_119749 | JGI IMG/M metagenome (GOLD analysis project Ga0172377, IMG submission 119749) | Leachate microbial communities from a municipal landfill in Southern Ontario, Canada - Pumphouse #3 metaG | ecosystem: Engineered > Solid waste > Landfill > Unclassified | place: Canada... | reverse complement strand
CAGCTTCAGCTTCATTTTCTGATCAGACAAGTCTTCCTGTCTACACAGATAGTGATGTGTCTTCATTGCTGTCCTCGGATACTTCATCCGAAAACCCTGATTTTCCCGGAAGCACAGGTGTTTCTGCAGGTACATCTTCAGCTTCAGTGGGAGGGCAGTTATCCTCCGCATCTTCGTCTGCAGTCTCAGGAGGTGCAGATGTTCCGTTAAAGAGTATTGGTGACGTTTATGTCAATGTTAAAGATTTTGGTGCAAAAGCTGATGGCGTAAATGATGATTCGGGAGCTATCGAAGCTGCAATAACAAGTATCAACAAGACCGGTGGCACGGTCTATCTGCCTTCCGGACGTTACCGAATGGCGAAGGGGATACTTGTACCGATCGGAATATCTGTTATTGGTGATACTCCTACCACAAAGGCGAAATGGCATAGCATTTCTGCAACAAGCTCTGCTAAGGCTGCTGAAACAGGAGGAAGCAGCTGGATGGCTTCATCTAATTTTTCAGGAACATGGATACTGGTAGATCATGGCAAAGGAAATGTTGACAGTGCTCCGACTTTCCGTATCCAGGGCAATACAACAATTGAAAATCTTGGGTTTGTTTATCCCGGGCAGGTTCCCGCAGCCACATCCGTGTCCGAGTATCCTCCGGCGGTCGGGATCATAACTTCTGTTGCCAATCGTTTTGTTCGTGACGGAATGCGAATAGCCGGTCTTAATCTTCTGAACCCTTATGTAGGCATCGCTATAATGCAGAATCAGGATATACACAATTATTATGTAGGCGCAAGTGATACGCAGGATGGCAAGATCTCAACGGGCAGGATAACTGTATCAGACATCACAGGAAGCCCGCTTTTGAAAGGTATTTATATAAAAGGAATACTCGATACGGTAGACATACAACGTGTTCGTTTCGGATATTCTAATTTTCACAATCAGTTCGCGACATACAGACATAATAACGCCGTCGATTTTGAGGTTGCACGTGCAGATGGGATCAACATCTATGATTCCGTGTCTCTCGGTGCATCATATGGAATTAAAACAACAACGGCGTTTTCGGGTTCATCTTCGATTCGTGCAAGTAAACTTACCATTCGCAGCCGTGTTCCGGTAAGTGTTGTGACAGGTATGTATATTTTCTCAGAGTCTGATCTTTACATGTCGAATTACGGAGGATTCTGTTCTTCTGACAACTATACCGGAATCGAGGTATTCCAGGATCCGCAATGTGTTCACCAACCAATGTATCTTTTCAGCAAAATAAAACTTACGAACGAAATACGCTCTTCTTCAAAGACCGATATTGGCATGCATATCAAGATGGGTAAATCCGGTAATATTTCTGTTTATGATTCGGTTTTCAACAACGCCAGCCCCGATACTACCGACCCTGTTATACTGTTCGAACGTAATGACGGAAGCGCTATATCCGCACATTTTCTTGATTGCGAATTCACAAATGCTTCCGGCAGTGGTTTGCTTGCGCGGAATGTAACGATACCGAACGGTGCACTTCAATTTAAAGCCTGTGTCGTCGCTGATTCTCTGTACTCTTCAATGCCCGGGAATTCTAATATCTGGTTTATAGGAAGTAAACTTAAGAGCGGGGGCGCACTTAATATACGTTAATCGTGTTTACCGGATTGTTCTTTCTCTTCTTTCATCATTGCCAGAATATTTTCTGCGGTTATACGCCTTGCGTTAGCCTCTATTGACAACTCGATCGTCAGTCTGTGCATTTCCTCAGGTGTTCTGTCTGTATGCAGCACTCTCTCTGCAACATCATGGAGAGCCTTACTCTGTGAAACAGAGAACTGTTCATACAGGACCTTCTTATCCTGTTCACTTTCCTGTAACCTTGTTATATTTTGCATTGTCAGAACTTGTTTCAGCATACATATAACCAACATCGCTGCAAGGTGTTCTCTGGAGTATTTTTTCTTTTCGGGACGTGGTATAAGTCCGTCTTTAACGTAATTATTGATCATACTGGATGTAAGTAGCTTGTTTTCTTCATCTTTCTGAAAAAGCGAAAGCTGTCTGTCCATGTATGTAAGCACCTGATCCATATAAAGGTCGAGGTCGGGCAAAGCCTCCCAGTTAACTATATCGGTATCTTTCACTGATTGTGCCCATTCAATTATTTTATCGATGTTTTCCATATCATCCTCCCCCGTTCATTATATTTGTTTCTGAAGATACTGGCAATACATCCGATATCACAAAGTTATATAAGCAGTTGACGCCGTTTGCTTTATCATGTAATATAGTATTTATTACTATGTGTTACGTTTTTATAACAAGGAGAGGGCTTATGATCAATAGCAAATACAATACTTTTTACGTCTGGGGCGATTCTTTATTGAAGGGTATTATTTTTGACGAAGCAAGAAACAGATATGCTCTTTTGAAAGATAATTGCACATCAGCACTTTCACGGCTATTGAAAATCGAAATTATAAACAGAGCGAAAATGGGATGCACCATCACTAAAGGTAAGGAGATACTTCAGAGGGATCTGGAGCGGGGGATCAAATGTGATGCCGCTGTTGTTGAATTCGGGGGAAATGACAGTGATTTCTATTGGAACGAGATCAGTGATGCTCCCGACAAAGTTCATTCGCCTAAAACCGAGCTCTCTGTTTTCTCTGATCATTTAAAGAGCATGATTTCATTGTTACGTGAAAATGATATCGCGCCGGTTCTTGTGAATCTTCCGCCGATCGATAGTGTGAAATATTTCGATTTCATATCACGGGGACTTGATGCGGAAAATATACTTGCCTGGTTAGGCAGCAAAAGTGTTATACATGATTTCCACAAGCAATATTCCCGGTCCATCGATAATGTCGCTGCGGAATCAAACTGTATCCTTATTGATGTGCGCTCAGCTTTTCTGGCTCAAAGTGATTATTCCGATCTGCTATGCACCGATGGTATCCATCCCAACGAAAGCGGACACAGGCTTATCCAGGATGTTTTCATGGGATATGCGACCGACAATAGCTAAGTTTGAATACCAATAATACCAATAATATTCGGCTTTACATTCGCAGTTTTATTGCATATCGCCGGATTTTATAGTATAATTCCTTTAGCATCCGTTGTTGGGTGCTCATTTTTGCTTGGATAGTTACTTATTTATACGGAGTATAGATGAAGAAAACAAGAATAATTGAAGATTCTGAAGAAATTCGCAAAGCGAGCATGGGGCTGTTCCCTGAGATCAAGATGAACCGTGCTCTTTCTTTTGCCGTATCAGGAGTTCTTATTGTTGCTATTGGTATATTCGGTTTCTCTATTGGCTCATATTCTGCTGAAACAAAGGATGAATTGTCCGGAAGTCCCGCATATGACAAAGTTGTAGCTGATAAGATATCTTCGCAGGAGATCGTTTGTTTAGAAATAGAGTCTGTTGATAAGCAGATACAGAACGATGTACTTCGTGAAGAGAACGAATCGATCAAGGAAGAATCTGAGACCATAACAGACAAGATACTCGGAGCCCTGATGGATAACCTTGAATCTAAGAAGCTTGCCAGTCGTTCATATAATATAGACTCATATATCAAGGAAGCTAAGAACCTACTGCAGTTACAGGTCAAACTCAACACGTTCAAGAAATCCGAAGATTACGGTACTGTTGATATTACTGAATATGAGAAATCCCTTTCAGAACGTTTTACTCATATACCTACACTCAAACCGATCCCGGGAACATTCGGAGGATACGGGTGGAGGATCCATCCGATTTATAAGTATAAGCATTTTCATCCGGCTGCTGACCAGGGGGCACCTACCGGAACACCTGTCAAAGCAGCTGCTTCGGGTTATGTAGTCAGAGCTTCATATGACAGAAGCAGTGGAAATTTTGTTGTTCTAAACCATGGAAATGGTTTTGTTACTACTTATATGCATCACAGCAAGAATCTGGTATCTGCAGGACAATGGGTAAAGCAGGGTGAGGTGATCGCTAAAGTTGGCAATACCGGTTCATCAACTCATCCCCATTTGCATTTCGAGGTAACTTTCAACGGTTCACCGCTGGATCCCCGCAGAATATTGATGCAATAGACGGAGAAATCACTTAAGATGAATATAAAACGACAACTTGCTGAGTTCATGAATTCAAATGATTCAGATAAGGTAGACACTGTGGTAGGATCTACGGTTGTTATAGATGGTCCTTTGACATCTAAGAAAGCGATACGAATAGACGGGATCATACATGGCAATGTAACGACCAAGGGCAACGTTTTCACAGGACCTGACAGTGTTATCAACGGGAAGATCACCGCAAGAAATATCACTGTGTGTGGTATTGTTAATGGAGATGTCAAAGCTAAAGGCAGGATAATACTGACCGCTAAAGCACGTATATCCGGTGATTTGTCTATGGACCATGTTGTTATTGATGAAGGTGCTCTTATTAACGGAAACATAACTATGCTCAAGGATGATCCCGCTCTTGAATCAGGCGATACGGAAGAAGAGTAAGCCGATGAAACCCAGGAAAATCAAAACCCAAGATCCCAACAAGGCTATTCGCAAGTCTTACCGAAGAAATCTAAGGAAAAGAGTCCGCCATTCATCAGTCAAGGAATCTGTTGGCAAGACAATTTATGTCGTTTTCAGACAATTTTTCAAAGCCGCTCTTGTTGTTATACTTATTACTGCTTTGTTGCTTGGCGGTATCGGTTCAGGAATGATGGTAGGATACATAACGACCGCTCAACCTCTTAATGTTCTTCAGCTTCAGAACGCTAATGAAACATCCTTTATCTATGATTCAGCCGGCAATGAGATAGCGAAACTTACAGGCAGTCAGAATATCGACAGAGAATACATTTCATATGACAGATTCGAAGAAACATACATCAATGAAGCATTTATAGCTATTGAAGATGAGCGTTTTGAAACTCATATCGGAATCGATTACCGCAGAATTGCAGGCGCATTGATCAGTTTTGCCAAGACTCTTGGTAATCCGACATCCGGTGGATCTACAATAACCCAGCAGGTCGTGAAAATGATCTCCGGTGACGACCAGCGTTCAGCTCAGCGAAAGATCCAGGAATGGTATAACGCGGTAAGACTTGAGAGACAGCTAAAGAAATGGGAAATTATCGAACTGTACGCTAACCTTATACCGATGGGAAACAGTTATATCGGTCTTCAATCAGCGTCGAAAGGGTATTTTGGCAAAGATGCTTCAGAGCTGAATCTGGCTGAATGCGCATTTCTTGCGGGAATACCAAACCTTCCCGGAATTTATAATCCATTGACTGAATCAGGCAGACGAAATGCTTTTCGCCGACAGAGAATCGTACTGGGAAAGATGCTTGAGTTGGGCAGAATATCACAGGATGAGTACAACGAAGCACTGGAGACAGAAATACGCTTTGTAACTAAGACGATTTCAGATGTATCTCTTGTCGTAAACTCTTATTTTGTTGATTACACTATCAACAAGGTCAAGAATGATCTGATGAAGGAACGCGGTTATAGTTCAAGCCTTGCTCTGACAACGATATATAATTATGGTGTAAAGATACACACTACTCAGGATCCTGTTGTACAATCAGCGGTCGACAAAGCATTCAACAACGAAAAGCTTTTTGTAACAGACCCTAAATTAGTAGTTGATTTCCCGGAACATGCACAGGCTGGTATGGTGATAATCGATCCGACTAGTGTCCAGATCAAGGCAATGGCCGGTGGTTTCGGAAAGAAAGAGGCGAATTTTGTTCTAAACAGAGCAACCGGTATCGAGCGTCAACCGGGGTCTACGATCAAACCTATTGCAGTATATGCTCCGGCTATGGATATGGGACTAATAACCGGTTCGACTATAATCGAAGATAAACAGCTGTTTCTTAATAAACAGACTCCTAATGATCCTTACCCTAAGAACAGTTATACCGGATTTCTTGGAAATATGACTGTCAGAAATGCTCTTAAAATATCTTCAAACATAGTAGCTGCTCAGATATGGATGCTTTTAGGTGGTCAGAATTCTTTGGATTACCTTAAGAAAGTAGGGATAGACAGACCTTCTGAAAACTATGTTTCTATAGCGCTTGGTGGATTTAACCAAGGTATGTCACCCTTACTTATGGCTTCCGCCTATACAGTTTTCCCCAACAACGGTCAATATTCAGCCCCGATCTGCTATACAAGTGTGACTGATGTAAGCGGAAGTGAATTACTTGTGAGTGCTCCTAAATTTTATCAGGTTTACCGACCTGAAACTGCCGCTATAATGAACGATATGCTTCAGGAACCTATGACTCCATCAAATACTGCTTTTGGAAGAAACGGAACAGCAAACGGTTACCAGATCAATAACGAAAAGAAAGAACTGATCACGACCTGCGGTAAAACAGGTACTGCTGACGGAAACAGAGATAAGTGGTTCGTAGGATACACCCCCTATTATGTTGGGGCTGTATGGTACGGATACGATGGTCGGCTTAAGACAATAAACATCCCTAAATCCGATCAGATGAACAGTGTTCGAATCTGGCATGATGTTATGACGAAGATCCATGCAAAGCTTGAACCTAAGGATTTCTATATGCCTCCGACAGTTGCTGAAGCTGAAATCTGTATCTCCTCAGGAAAGCTTGCGACAGATGAATGCAGGGCTAAAGGAAATCATGTAGTAACTGAATACTATATGGAAAACTCACTTCTTATACCAACAGAGTTATGTGATATACATTTGCTTCCTACTCCGACACCGGAAACATCTGTCGCACCGACTCCAACTTCAGCACCGACTGTTGAACCAAGTGTACTTCCTACGGCACCACCATTATCTTCCCCGGGATCCTCATCAGAGGTTCAGGAAGAAGGATAACAATAACAGAGCATTTAAATCTCTGTTATTTGATTGTACCTTGTCCTGAGTCGCAAATCGTCACCGAAGAATTTATAAACTGAGAAAGCTCCATAAATTCTGGATATCAATCTCTCATCGTAGAAGTTCATAAGATCTGTCATTTCCAGATTTGTTGTAATGATCATCTTCCTTGCGCAACCGGTTCTGTGATTGACCACAGCAAGCAGTTCGGGTTGCCTATTGGAATTGAAAGTCTCTGTACCAAGATCATCTATTACCAGCAAGTCGCTGTTAAGCAAGTTTGAATAAGCCTCAGAAGCACGCTCAAGACGCTCTTTATCCGGTGAAAAGGCAGCAGAAGCAGTTCTGTACTCGCTAATTACATCAAACATTCGCGGAGCACTAAGATAACATACACTTCTGCCCTTCCTGACAACTTTATCAACTACGCATCCCGCCATAAAAGTCTTTCCTGTCCCCGGACTTCCAATAAAAAACATATTCGGATAATGTTCTGCGTCGATATTATCGGCGAAACGCATCGCTGCATCCCTGATCCCCAGAATCTGCTTTCTCGGTGAATTTTTACTTCTGTTTAGTTCTTCATTTGCATTATCTGAGAAAAGCTCCGTATTAAAACTATCAAATGTATATTTGCTTATCCCGGGAAATCCTGAATATTCAAATAGTATCGGTACTATAACATCATAATAACAACTGCATCTTCCTTCAGGATCTGAAATATCAAATCCTGTGTCTGAGCACTTAACGCATGTGTATACCGGCGAGTCATAATCTGCCGGAATACGATTTCGCGAAAGAAACTCTGATCTTTCCTGATTGATATTGTCCCTTTCAGGAGACCCTTCTCTGGCAACACCGTCTGAAATGATGCTAAGTGCTATTCTTGCATTCTCAGCTGATAACTTGTCCTCGATTTGTCTTAGTTCGGGATATAAAGAAAGGTATTTTTCCTTCCTCTCAATGGCAATATCTTCACTGCGGGACCTTCTCTGTCTGTAGATTTCTGCTACTATCTTATCTGTTCTTTTATTCATCATTTCCATCCTTGCCTTCTACGTCATCAGATTTGATATTCTCAACAGCCAGATCATCAAGCATCATCTCAAGGTATTCTCCTGAGTATTGCCGCTGCTTAAAGTTACCTACATTGCTCTTCGCCGCAGATGAACGCTCCACAGCATTTGAAGTCCTGTTTCTGGAATAACGGGCAGACTTATCCGCCTCATAGGAAGCAACTTCTGAAGCTGTTTTCAGGCCATTTGCAAACCACTCTTCAAGAAGTTTATTTGAATACTCAAGGTTTGGATTAGCAAGTTTCGATGTTTTCCTTAGCGCTATATCGATAACATCAAAATCGTAAGCCATCTTCTCTACCCATTTCTGTATTATTTCCTCATCGTATTCAGTTATCTTCTTACGCATTTTCTGCCCGACCTTCCTGCCAATCACTCCTATCTTGTCATATGTTACAGAGTATTTATTCAAATCATCATAAGTTCTTACTCCGTGTGATGACCAGTTGGCTGCAACCTTCGAAATATACGCTTTACTGTCAAGCTTCTTACGCCTTTTACATTCATTAAAAAGCGCATAAACGACCTGAGCCTCAAACCCATATCTGTCAAACCAGCTCTCTATTTCATAATACCATGACGGCGACATCAGCCCTGAAAAGAACGTTTTACTGATGTCCGCCATCATCTTTTCTCTTTCATTTCGAACTTTCTCCGGACGTATTTCATCAGGGTCAGCCGATGTTCTTGGTTTAAATATCTTCCTGATCTCATTATCTTTAAGGTCCTCTATCATGAAGCCTCTTTCAGTGAACGTGATGATACCATATGACGCGAGTTCTGTAAGAGCTACCTTTATACCTTCTCTGTCTGTACCCATTCTTGACTCCAACTCCGCTTCAGATATGACTTTCTTGTTCTTTATCAGAATCAGCGAGTACACATAGAGTTTAACGGCCAGCGGTGAAAGAGAAGGCAAATATTCAGTTATAAAAATATCCGGCACAAGTGTATCAGAATAAATAAGTTTTAAATTTTCATCGATCTGCATCAGGAATCTCCTTTGCATATATTATAGCAAATGCCTTCATGTTATTATGCACATCTTATACACAGGATATAAACATCTCGGTACACAAAGAAAAACCCCGGATCATTTGTGTGATGCCGGGGTCTCTGATTCTGAGTTATAAATCTCCGCTATTCCTTATCCGCGCTCATATCTATTGCCATTCTCTTGTAAGAATCAAGCCTTTCATCAGCATCTTGTTGTGCCATGTCAAATATCGAGTCGACTCTCTCCTGAGAAAACTTGCGCATCAACGAGGTGTAACGAACCTCTGTCATCAGGAAATCCCTGATTGGTGCTACAGGCTCCTTAGAGTCAAGTGTAAACGGATTCTTACCTTCTGCTTTGAGAGTCGGATTGAATCTGTAAAGATGCCAGTAACCGGTTTCAACAGCCCTCTTCTCCTGTGTCTGAGACACTGTAAGTCCGCCCTTGATCCCATGATTGATACACGGGGCATAGCATATAACGATCGAAGGCCCCGGATATGATTCAGCTTCAGAAAAAGCTCTGAGAGTCTGGAGTTGGTTCGCACCCATGGATACCTGAGCTACATAAACATATCCATATGACATCATCATCATGCCCAGATCTTTCTTCTTGATCGGTTTTCCACCTGCTGCGAACTGTGCAATTGCACCTGTCGGAGTCGACTTAGATGCTTGCCCGCCGGTATTGGAGTACACTTCAGTATCGAAAACACACACGTTGATATCTTCACCGGTCGACAGAACATGATCAAGTCCGCCGTATCCGATATCATAAGCCCAGCCGTCTCCTCCAAAGATCCAGGTCGAGGTCTTGATAAGATAACTCTTCTGATCCATTATCTTGGCAAGAAGTGCTTTGACCTCATTATTGTTCTCGCATGTGCACTCTGTTATTGTCTTAATGACATTATCACTGACTTCCCTGGTCTTCTTTCCATCTTCTTTCGCTTCCAGCCATTTGGTGAATGCGTCCTTGATCTGATCGCATACACCCTTATCCATAGCTTCTTGCATCAAAGCCGCAAGACCTGCTCTTATCTGCTTGTATGCAAGATGTATTCCGAGACCGTGTTCTGCATTGTCTTCAAACAACGAGTTG
>Ga0172377_10009335_pt1 | contig 10050 bp, 9 predicted proteins | sample Pumphouse3metaG_FD_119749 | JGI IMG/M metagenome (GOLD analysis project Ga0172377, IMG submission 119749) | Leachate microbial communities from a municipal landfill in Southern Ontario, Canada - Pumphouse #3 metaG | ecosystem: Engineered > Solid waste > Landfill > Unclassified | place: Canada... | reverse complement strand
GTTGCCTATAAATTGGCTCAGAGAAGATTTTTCCTATAACACTCATTGCGGGTTCACTTACACTAGAAAACCTTGCTCGTACAGAATAATCACCGACACGGATGAAATGATTGAGGATATCTTGGTTTTTAGATAATCCGATTTGTGCTCCAATTCTAAATCCATACATTGAGAATGTTTTTGACCCAGAAAAAACAACAACTGCCAAAATGTTTTCATGAAGGTCTGTATATGTAATAAAATTATCTCTTGAAAACTCTGTCGATTTCATTTGATAATCAATATATGCTATATCTTGAATAAGAATAACAGGAATATTTCTGCTTGCAACATCATTTAAAACAGAAATTACTAGCTGCCAATCCTCTTTTGTCATACATAGACCAGTAGGATTATTACATGGGTCATTTAAAAGTACACAAAGCCTGTTTTGTTTCTTTGCAAGTTCAAAAGCTTGTTCTTTAAAATCAATCTGGTTGAAGCGATTCATATCATCGTACATTAAAAATGTTTTTAATTCGATATTAGCTTCATATGCAAAATTTTCATAAGGCGTCCAATAATGATTTGGAATTAATACTTTTTGCCCAAAATCATTGAAGTTAAAGAATGTATTACTAATTGCTCCGCTTCCTCCAGTAGTTGGAATGACACAATATTTAAATTGTTCTCTCATTTTTTTAGCGAGAGGTCCAAAAACCCAATCAAATACCCCTTCTGTAAAAGCCTTTGTTCCACGAACAGGAGCATATTGATACATCTCAGGATCACTTAAATGATGAAGCAAATCATCCACAACACTAAATTTAAAAATATTTCCTTCTTCATGATGCAACATTCCAACGGTTCCATCGATAACGTCTGTATATTGCTTTTTTAATGCCTTTGCATCTTGTGAAATTTGTAGAATATTCGATTCTAATTGTTTGTCTCTTGCATGCTTACCTACGATATGATCTAACATAATTCACACTCTTTTCTAAAAATTTATTTTTTATTCAAAGTATCTTTTTAAACTTACTGTTTGTTTACGATCAGGTCCTACTGAAAAAATAGTTACCTTGACTCCCGTAAATTCTTCAATGGCAAACAAGTAATTTTGACAATTTTTTGGCAATTCTTCAAAACTTGTCACATTACTAATATCTTCACTCCATCCAGGATAAGTACTGTATATTGGTTTGCATCTTAAAAAATCACGATAATTTCCTGGAACATTATGAATAATTCTTCCATCAAGTTCATAACTTATACATATTTTAATTTGTTTAAGCCCTGACAGCACATCTAATAACATAATGCTTAGTCCTGTAATTCCATTGATTCTTCTAGCGTGTCTTAGGATAACTGTATCAAGCCACCCAATTCGACGAGGTCTACCTGTGGTTGTTCCATATTCATGTCCTACTTCTCGTATTAAAGCGGATATTTCATCCTCAAACTCCGTTGGAAATGCTCCTCCACCAACTCTTGTTGTATATGCTTTTGTAATTCCAATAACTTCGCTTATTGCTTGAGGTGCAATTCCAGATGCAAGTGGAACGGATGCTGCTGTTGGTGAACTACTTGTTACAAATGGATATGTTCCATGTTCTATACAAAGCATTGTTCCCTGAGCACCTTCAAATAAGATTTTTTGATGATAATCAAGCGCGTCCTGTAATAATAATGATGTATCAGTAATGTATGATTTCAATTTTAAGCCATACTCAAAATATTCATCTGCAATTAAGTCTGCATTAAAAGTTTCTCTATTAAATGTTTTTAAAACAGGATTTATATAATTAAGTGCCATTTTAATAGATTCTAGTAAAGATTCTTTATATAATAAATCACCAATTCTAATACCAAATCTCGATGCTTTATCTGTATATGCAGGTCCAATTCCTTTTTTTGTTGTACCTACTGCTTGATCTCCCTTCAAGGATTCCATCAAGTCATCAAGTTCAAGATGATATGGCATAACCACTTGCGCCCGATCAGAGATATACAACTGGTAATTAGTAATTCCTCTGCTTTCTAAAATTGATATTTCTTCAAATAGTGCTTTGGGATAAATAACCATTCCATTGGCCATAACATTTTTAATGTTTGGATTAAAAATACCAGAAGGTATTAAATGAAGTGCAAACTTTTGTTTGTCGATTTGAATGGTATGTCCGGCGTTATTGCCACCTTGGCTTCTGACTACTACATCTGCTTTCCTAGCTAGAAAGTCAGTAATCTTACCTTTTCCTTCATCGCCCCACTGTGTACCAACGACAACAATTGTATGATCCAAATTTGCCAGCTCCCTTCAAAACATATTAATTATATCATAGGTGACTCTTATTGAAAAGACACGAAGTGATGAAAGCAAAAAAGACCTTTTTTCATCAGTCTTTTTTGTTGTTTTTATAAAAAATATTTCAATTTTATTTCTTTGATATGATATCTCGAGCAATCCAAACACCGTTTGCGCCAGCTTGTGCTAATCCTCGTGTAATTCCTGCACCATCTCCACCAAAATATAACCCTTGAACTTTTGATTCAAATTGATCATTAACTTCAGGGCGAGATGAATAGAATTTAGCTTCAACGCCATAAAGAAGTGTATGTTCAGATGCAACACCTGGACTTACATGGTCTAAAGCTTCTATCATTTCCATTAAAGATTTCATTGTCTTATATGGTAAAACTAATCCTAAATCACCTGGAACAGCTTCTTTTAATGTAGGTGACACAAAACCTTCTTTAATTCGTTTTTCCGTTGAACGTCTTCCTTTTTTTAAATCTCCATATCTTTGGACAATAACAGCTCCATTACTAAGCATATTTGCTAGTTTAGAAACAGAATGAGCAAATTCATTCGGTTGGTTAAATGGTTCCGTAAAGTTGTGACTGACGAGAAGTGCAAAATTAGTGTTTTTAGATCCAAGTTTGGAATCTGCATAAGCATGTCCGTTTGCTAGAACTGTTCCACTATGATTTTCAATAACGACATGTCCAGAGGGGTTAGAACAAAACGTTCTTACTTGAGAACCACTACTTGTACGGAAAATAAATTTACCTTCATACAAATTAGTATTTATTTCTTCCATAATTTCGTTGTTTGTTTCAACTCGAACGCCAATATCAACGTGATTTGCAGTGAGTGGAATTTTGTGAGTTGCACAAATATTTGCTAACCATGTAGAACCATCTCTACCTGGAGTAACTACAACATATTTACTGCCAATCTCATCCCCATTTTCTAGTAAAACTCCTTTTACAATTCCTTCTTCTACAAAAATATCGTTCACTTCAGTTTTATAAATCATATCGATTCTTGAATTTAAGTGTTCAAATATATTTTTTAAAATTTGCAAGTTAATTTCTGTTCCTAAATGACGAACTTGGCCTCTTAATAGTTTTAAACCAACAGCCAAGCCTCTTCGCTCTATATCTTTCACTTTTTCAGTTGTAGGATCAGTTATTTCTAAAGGAGCACCAAATTCAAGGTTAATACTATCGACATAATGAATCAATTCTTCTAAAGTATCAGAATCAAGATATTCATCCATCCATCCGCCATATTCGCTTGTAATATTAAATTTGCCATCAGAATAAGCACCAGCCCCTCCAAATCCATTCGTAATAGAACATTGTGGGAGACAACCAATAAAACCGTTTTTTTGAACGGGACATTTAATTATTTTTTTTTCAAGGATAGGACAACGACGATGATAAATATCATTTCCTTTATCCACTAATAATACTTTCATTTCAGGATTTTTTTTAGATAATTCAAAAGCGCACATTGTTCCTGCAGGTCCAGCACCAACAATGACAACATCATAATACTTTTTCATAAGAAATCCCCCTTTGAAACCGATAAGATAATATCACTAAATATTTAAAAATGCAATAAACCATCAAATTAAAAATGGAGTTAAAAAAACTCCATTTTATATTGATATACTAATTTATTCGGTTCTAACAGGAAGTATTAATTGAATTAAACCTAAATCGTCATCACCCTCAATAACAAATGGACGAATTTCACCGGTAAATTTGACATAAACTTCATCAGAATTGAAAGTTTTTAATGCATCCATGAAATATCTTGAACTAAAGGCAATTTTGATTGGAATACCAATTGCTTTTTCAATTGGATAAACTTCTTCAGTAACTTTTCCTATTTCTGGAGAATTTGATGTTATTTCTACAAGATTATCATTTCTTAAATGCAATTTAACAATACTTGTCGATCCATCTTTTTGAGATAATAAAGATGCTCTATCTATTGCCACAAATAAATCATCTTTCTTAAATTTAATAATAATTGGAAATTCAACAGGAATTAATCTAGATGTTTCAGGAAAATTTCCATCTAAAAGACGAGATTGGAATAAAACATTACCATATTCAAATAAAATTGATTTATGATCTAGATGAACTAAAATTTCATCTAAATTTAATTCAAGAATTTTTGATAATTCATCTAAGCTTTTTCCTGGAATAACGACGTTCATATTTTCAAAATTCTTAGGAATATCAATCATTTTTTGACTTAATCTAAATGAGTCAGTCGCAATCGCAACTAATTTTTCACCTTCAACGCGAATATTCACACCAGTTAATATTGGGCGATTTTCAATTGCAGAAGTTGCAAAAGTTGTTTGACGTATAATTGCTCTCATTACTTTTGAATCTAGCTTAATTGGAGTATCGTTCATCACGAAGTCTAATTCAGGATAATCTTCTACATTAAGAAGATTTAGTGTAACATCACTATTTCCTGCTTCAATTCGAAGGATATTATTTTCAGAAGTAGTTAATTTAGTTTTTTCACCACTTAACTTACGAATAATATCTACAAAGAACTTACCAGGAATTAAAACTTCACCGGCTTCTAAGACTTCTAAACTTTCATCTTTAATCGATAACTTAATCGAGATATCTGAATTAGAAGTAACCATAATGATCTCTTTTGAATAAACTTCTAATTTTATACCTTGTAAATAAGGAGCAGGTGTTCTTGTGGATAAAGCTTTTTGTGCAATAAGCAAGTTATTGAGAAGCACTTCCGTTAAAATTGTAAAATTCATAAACGACCTCCTGTTTTATTGATTTAAATCTTTTAGTTTTTAATTATTATTGTTATTAGTGGTGTTGAAAAGTGGTAAAACTTTCCAATGAAACTAGTTATATTATACCACATTTCGCGCTAATAGTATACTTAATTTAGTGTTGATATGTTACTTTATGAGGCTTTTTTTCCACATTTAACTAACAATTTTTCAATATCATTTTTTTTCTCTTTATCGGTTTCTAAATCATTTGATATTTGTTCAATACTATATATAACAGTAGAGTGATCACGACCATTAAATATTTGTCCGATTTTTTTATAAGTAAGGTCATATAATTCCTTTAAAATGTACATAGCTACTTGTCTCGGAAATACATATTGTTTCTTTCTTTTACTAGACAACAAATCACTAGTTGTAATATTGTAGTATGAACTTACAATATCTAGAACATTATTGTAATTACTTTTTTCAATAGAATAATTAGAAATATTTTTGGAATTAACTAAAGTTTTTAGAGCATCCTCTGCATTCGCAATTGTAAACTTATAATCAAATGCAGTACAATAAAATAATACTCGTTTTAGTGCGCCTTCTAGTTCTCTAACGTTATTTTCAAATATGCTTGCTATGTACTCAAGAATTTCATTTGGAATCAAATCAGGGTCTGCAGTTTCAGCATGTAACTTCTTTTTTAAAATAAGGATTCGGTGCTCTAAATTTGGACGATTAATGTCTACTGATAACCCCCATTCAAAACGAGAAGTTAATCTAGACATAATATCATATAATTCAGAAGCAGGTCTATCAGATGTAATTACAATTTGTTTATTACTTTCTTTTAATTTTTCAAAAATTTTAAAAAATTCAAGTTGTGACTGAGTTTTTCCTGATAAAAATTGAATGTCATCGACTAATAAAATATCAACATTCTCATACTTTTTTGAGAACTCATCGAAGGTTTTTCTTTGAGCAGCTTTGGCATAATCCTCAATAAATTGATCGGTTTTTGCGTATAAAACCTTTTTATTTATATCGTTTTCTAAAATATAATTACCAACGCATTGCATTAGATGAGTTTTTCCTAAACCAACATCTCCAAATATATATAGAGGGTTCGCAAATACTCCAGGTTGATCTGCAACTTTCATCGCACTGGTATAGGCTAATCGGTTACTGAGACCAACAACAAAATTTTCAAAAGTATAGATATTATTAAGCCCAGTTTTATATTTGTTTCCCAAATCTTTTTCGGGTGTGTTTATTTCATATGAAGCAGCTTTTGCGAGTTCTTCAGCAGCTTGTTCTTTGGTTATAATTTTAAACATGTATTTATCGGTTGTATATTCATTAAGCATTCCATTTAATCTATTTAAATAGAATGATTCGATTTTGCTTTTAATAAAAGAATTGGGCGCAATCAAATAAACTGAATTATTTACAACCTTAAAAATGTTGCTAATATTCGCAAAATGTTCGTTATATACATCCTCTTCGAGGTTAATTTGTAACTGGTTTTTAATTTTGTTCCAAATGTTTTCAAATTGATCCATATGAGTACCCCGATATCTTATTACTAAATATATCACATATCACAAAAAAAACATCAATCATTTCTCCACAAAAAATGTGGAAAACTTTTATTTTTATTTTCTATATAAACACAGCAATGTGGAAAACAAACGACTAAACAGCGCGATTAAATATAGTTTTCCACATTATGTGAAAATGGGCTTTTCAACACATTTGTGGAGGAGTAATAAATCGCTTTTTGTTCCCAAAACTTAGCCGTTTTGAATTGTGGAAAAAAATACAAAAAAATCCCTTTTTCAAACAAAAAATGTTGACATAATATTTAAAATCACTTATAATGATGTAGCATGGTTTTTGGATAATATTGTTAGGAGGTGTTGAGGATGTCTAGAACATATCAACCAAGTAAAATCAAAAGAGCACGTACGCATGGATTCAGAGCAAGAATGGAAACAGCGAACGGACGTAAGGTATTAGCAAGAAGAAGAGCAAGAGGACGCAAGTCATTAACTGTATCCGACCGTTAAAAACAAAATAAAATCACACCTATATATATATTCGTACTTGTAATCACCGGAGTAATATATCTTTGGTGGTTTTTTGTTTTTTTAAGGAGGAAAATTCTTGAAAAAAGCTTATCATGTAAAAAAAAGCGCTGAAATTGAAGCTATAATGAAAAATAAGTCCAGCTTCAGCGATGGTTATTTTGTTTTATACAAAATGGACCATTTAGGGTTGGATCATTTTCGTTATGCTATTAGTGTTCCAAAAAAGTATGGAACTGCAGTAAAAAGGAACCTAATGAAAAGAAGGATTCGCGAAATTATTAAAGTAAATGCCTTTAATGATAATATTGATTTTTTTATTATAACTAAAGTAAAAACGAAGGATTTTTCTTTCGAAGAGATTAAAATTGCATTAGAAAAATTATTCGCTCGCGCGAAAATATTAAAAGGGTAGGGAAAAATGAAAAAAAATAAAATTGTATCACTCTTTTTAATGTTATTACTTGTATTCACATTATCATCTTGTGGTACAAAAACCGGTGTAGTAAGTTACAGTAACTATACAGCAATTGTTGTTGAAGCTGAAGGTGTTGATCAAGCTACTGTAACAGGCTATTTTGCTGTTTTAACTTCTTTAGGTACCCCAGATGACTTATCTACATATGATACTACTTCTGGTGATGGATACCTAGACTGGACGTCTGAAGATTATAGTGTCCATATTACATTCGTTGCAACTTATGCAACAGAAAAAACACAAACTGGGTTATATGCATCAGTATATCAATCACCTATTGGTGTTAAAACAGGCGTATGGGAATGGATTATTGTTCAAATTGGTACGTTCACATTCCACGCTAGTAACTTATTTGGATTACTTGGAGATACATACTACTATTGGATAGGATTGTTATTAATGACATTAGTCATTAGAACAATTGCTTGGCCAGTTTATGCGAAAAGAAACGATTTAACAATAAAGATGCAAATGGCACAACCTGAACTTGATAAATTAAAAGAAAAATATGCTGGGAAAAACGATCAAGCTTCTCAACAAAGAATGCAAATGGAAACAATGGATGTTTATAAACGATATAAGATCAACTTCTTAGGTTGTTTGATGCCAGTATTACAAATGCCGATTTTTATTGCGATGTATCAAGTTGTTCAACGTTTTCCTTTAACCGATACTGCAGTTTTTGGAAACGATGCTGTTGTACTTAATACAAATTTCTTATGGACAACACTTGGAAATACATTTTCATTCTCTAGTTTTGATATGACAGCCTTTCTTTCGAACCTTCCACTTGCAATTATCGTAGGTGTTACGATGTTCTTAAGCCAATGGTTGCTACAAAAAAGACAAAAGAAAAATCAAAAACGTGTTCGTTATCAAGATCCAAAAGCGCAACAAAGTCAAAAAACAATGCAATACTTTATGTATTTTATGGTATTGATGATGGCTTATATCGCACTTGGTAATGCAGGTATCGCTTTCTACTGGATTATTGGTAACTCTTATCAATTATTACAAAGTTACATTTCACATCGTCAATCTGGACAACGTGAAGAACAGCTTCGCAAGCAATTTTAGTAGGGGGAAACAAGATGAAATCAATTCGATTTGAAGCAAAAGCAATGAATGATGCAACATTAAAATATGCTGCGAATGAATTACGCGTGAATAAAGATTTTATTGATTTGACAGTTGTTGAAGAAAAGAAAAGCATTTTAGGGTTAAATAAAACATATATCGTTGAAGCAGTAGTTAATTTTGATGTGATTAAGGATTCAATTGCTTACTTACAAACGATCCTTGTAGATATGGAAATTGAGGCAATTGTTGAGGCAAAACCGGGTGAAGAAAAACAAATCACGTTCCTCATTGACGCCAATGAAAATCCAATCTTAATTGGAAAAAATGGAAAAACTTTGGCTGCTGTTCAAGTCCTTATTAAGAATTATATTAATTTATTTACTGACGAGTACTATATGGTACTAGTTGATGTTGGCGGATATAAAGCTCAAAGAAAAAAACAGCTTGAAATATTAGCCACAAAAACAGCGAAAGATGTCGCTAGAACAAGAATTTCTGTTAGACTTGGCAAAATGAACGCTTATGAAAGAAGAGTCATTCATACAAAACTTGCTGATTGGCGAGATGTTCAAACAGAATCAGAAGGCGAAGAGCCTAATCGGTTTGTTGTGATAAAACCAACACACAAATAATATGGCGCGCTTAGTAGTTGGACTCGGTAATCCGGGGAAGGCATACGAGAAGTCTAAACACAATATTGGCTTTATCTGTCTTGATCAATATGCCAAGCATAAAAAATTGAAATTCAAAAAAGAACCTAAGTTTCAAGCAGAGGTTTTGATTAATGAACATGATTTATTAATTAAACCGAAAACATATATGAATCTTTCGGGAAGTGCAGTAAAAGCAATTGTGGATTATTATAAAATTTCGATTGATGAAATTTTAGTAATTTCTGACGATATGGATCTTCCTTTCGCAAAAGTTAGATTAAGAGAACAAGGTAGTGCTGGCGGACATAATGGATTAAAATCTATTATCTCATCACTTGGAACGAGTGAATTTAAAAGATGTAGAATTGGGATAGATCGCAATGAAGCAATTGATCCCAAAGAACATGTTTTAAGTGATTTCTCAAAAGTGGAAATGAAAAAATTAACGGATCTCACAATTTCAATATCTTCGTTAATTGATGATTTCTTAACTAATGTGCCTTTTCCAGTAATTATGAATAAATATAATATTTTATAAATAAAACCGCTAAATTTAGCGGTTTTATTTATTATATAGAATTTTAAATGAATAAGGACTCAGTGTAACTTTTTTTCCTAATAATAGTTTTTTATTTTCAAATAAGTCTAATACATTTTTTTCTCGAATAACTGCAGGAACCTTTTCATCAACTGTATAATTATTATTATTT
>Ga0172377_10009334_pt1 | contig 10050 bp, 10 predicted proteins | sample Pumphouse3metaG_FD_119749 | JGI IMG/M metagenome (GOLD analysis project Ga0172377, IMG submission 119749) | Leachate microbial communities from a municipal landfill in Southern Ontario, Canada - Pumphouse #3 metaG | ecosystem: Engineered > Solid waste > Landfill > Unclassified | place: Canada... | reverse complement strand
CAGAGCCACTAAGCTTATCAGGTTTGGGCTGTTCCCCGTTCGTTCGCCACTACTAAGGGAATAATGTCTTTTCCTCGGGGTACTGAGATGTTTCACTTCCCCCGGTGCCCTCCAACCGGCCTATGTGTTCAGCCGGAGGTGACCAGGTTTTACCTGGCCGGGTTGCCCCATTCGGAAATCCCCGGTTAAGTTTGCTAGACAACCAACCGAGGCTTATCGCAGTCTTGCCACGTCCTTCATCGGCCCTTGATGCCAAGGCATCCACCGTGTGCCCTTTACCGCTTGACCTGTTTCAGGCCTGGTATTAGCCTTTGGACAAAAAAACTTATATTCAGTTGTTAATGTGCCAGAACATAATAAAACGCCCTGGCAGCCTGCCACCAGGACGTTACCTGGCTTAATGCCGCTAATCCTATACTATGTTCCTGCTCCTGACATCTTTCCTCACTTCTCTCGTCACGAGAGCAAAGAAAATAATATCACACGGTGACGGCAGATGTCAACTTCAAAAAAAATACGGTTTTTATTCGTATACCGGGTGCGAAATATCCCCGCAAACCTCCCAAAAGCCTGAATTTTTATCTCATAAATTCTTTCCCTGCTCAGAGGTTCTTTATGGTATACTTTTTACAATGTTTCTTTACTGAGGCCCGGATTATGTGGAATTGGTTCATGCACAATGGAATATGGATTCTCAGTGTCGCGTCACTAATGTTATCGCTGGTCCTTGTTGGCCGCAACTTCATGCGGACGCGCTTGATAGGTAGCAGGAGCCAAAAAACCACCCAGCGCCTTGAAAAAATTCTGCCCGTCGTATTTTGGTCGCTATGCGCTTTGCTACTTACGGTAATTGCTACTGCGATTGCCGCTATTTTGGCATCCGAAGAGGGCGCCAGCGCAATCATTACATCGGAAAGTATTCAATTATGGTTGCTTGAACACGGGATGCCTATACTCCTTATTATTGTACTTTCATTTCTGATATACCGCATTTTTGCATTGGCAATTCCAAATCTGGTTGAGCGATATCTGCAAATGAAGGGCAAAGGCCGGCATTCCAAATTTTGGTACCAGAATCGCGCACAAACACTCAGCAACATCCTCACAACTACCACCGGCGTGATTATTATCATAATCGTTGTATTCTTGCTATTGGACAAATTGAATATTAATATAACTCCTTTCCTCGCCAGTGCAGGAGTAGCTGGCATCGCTGTGGGCCTTGGTGCTCAAAGTTTGATCAAGGATTTTCTAAGCGGCATGTTTATCTTTCTTGAAGATCATTATAATAAGGGCGATGTGGTCGAGATAGCAGGGCGCATGGGTAAAGTTGAGGAAATTAACCTCAGACGCACCGTGCTTAGAGACCTGGACGGTATCGTATACTCAATTCCGAACGGGGAGATAACCGTTGCTTGTAACTACACCAGGGATTGGGCAAGGGTCAAGCTTGATGTACCAGTACCTTATTGCTCCGACCTGGACCTGGTTATCGATGTATTAAACAGGGTGGGTAAAGAACTGGCAGAGGATAAAGATTATTCTCCCAGAATTCACACCCCTCCTCAAGTGCTCAGGGTTCAGAGCTTCAACAAGTATTCTATTGATGTAAGAATGTTAGGTGACGTCAAGCCAAATGAACAATGGGCAATAACCGGAGAGCTCCGGCGAAGGGTAAAAAAAGCCCTTAATGCCGAAGGCATTGATCTCGCTATTCCGCATGTTAAAATGCACTTTGACAATAAAGAAACAATTAATCACGACTCTATCTCTTGCCCTGGTTGTCAGATACAATCCCCAGTGGCAAGTAAATTTTGCAGCAATTGCGGCAAGGAACTTGGGGGTGGCCAAACCACCGAATAACCAGTTTTCGCCTTGCTCAATTCCTGCTATGAATGTATAATCCAACTTCAAGAAAGGAGTGACACAATGCCATCTTACGTTTTTTTCCAAGGGAATACTGTCCCGCTAGAGGAAGCCAAAATCGGGGTAATGACCCACGCCCTTCATTACGGAACCGCTGTATTTGAAGGCATACGCGGCAACTGGAACGAAGAGGCAGGACAGATATACTTATTCAGGCTGGAAGAGCATTACAAGCGCCTGTTGAGCGGTGCCAGGATACTCAAAATGAAACCCGATTATCTTCCTGAAGAGTTATGTAATATAACTATTGAGCTGGCAAGAAAATGTCAGTTTAAAGAAGATATATATATAAGACCGCTGGCATATAAAAGCACACAGGCATTGGGTGTTCGCTTGCACAACCTGGAAGACGAACTTCTTATAATAATTATACCGTGGGGAGCGTACCTTGATGTCGAAAGTGCCCACCTGGGCGTATCCTCCTGGCAGCGCTCAGCAGATAATGCATTGCCCCCTTCAGTCAAACTTGCAGGGGCATATATCAATAACGCATTTGCAAAAACCCAGGCCATTGAAAACGGCTTCGACGAAGCAATAATGCTTACTCCTGGCGGACACGTAGCAGAAGGTAGTGGAGAAAACATATTTATTGTTATAGATGGAAAGCTGGTAACGCCTCCCATCTATGAAAACGTCCTCCCTGGAATTACCAGAGATTCAATCATAACTCTTGCCCGCGAAGAACTTGGTGTTGAAACGATTGAGCGCACTATAGACCGTATTGAGTTATATAATGCTGAAGAGTGCTTTTTAACTGGCACGGCGGCACATCTGACACCGGTGTCAAAAATAGATAATTACGAAATCGGTTCAGCTAATGTCGGGCCATTAACCGAACAGTTAAAAAATCTTTATTTTGATGTAATCAGGGGAAAGCACAAGAGCTACATGCATTGGTGTACCCCGGTTTATTAATTGCAAAAATTGGTTTTAGACTAACGAAAAGTTGGGTTAGGACACTAACAACCGGATACCGGCAGGTTCTTAATCCGAATTAATGCTTTTCAGAAGGCAAAGAACTTTGGAGGCTTCCTCCAAAACCGTAGTCAGGCTGAATGCTTCTTCTAAAAGTGGCCCAATTGCAAAACTGCCATGGCCATACAGCATGACGACTTTCCGCTCTTTAAGCTCCAGTGCAATGATTTCGTCCAGCTCGCCCGGTTTGAGGCTCCGCCCCCAACCAAGAACTGGTACCTTCCCAATCACATCGTACCACTCATCCCTGGGAACTATTTCTTTTTCAGCTAGAGAAAGAGCAGTTGCATAGGGCGGATGAGCGTGCACAATCGCCTGAGCGTTAGTAGCCTGGTATATGGCCCTGTGCACCGCCAATTCTGACGACGCCAGCGGAGTGTTGCGGTCATTCTTGTTGATGCCAGTCTCAATAAGGTCTTGTTCAGTAAGATTGCCAAGCATCGAGCCGCGGCGAGTAATGTACACCCGCTCGCCAAAACGAACGGACATATTACCAGAATGTGAAGTAACAAGCCTTCTTGTACTAAGCTCTCGGCCTATGGTTTGGAACTGGTCGAACAGCATATAAACCCCTCCCCCAGAGCTATTTCCACAATCAGTTTATACTGAGTTTGATAAAAAAGGCAAATTGTATATTGCTTGTGTCAAAACAGTTCATATATAATGTGAAACACCAGCCCGGTTAAACCTCTTGGTATCGGTAATTGGTATCACATTAAATTATGGAGGTTCTCAACTATGGAAGAAATTGTTTCTGTCATCCCATTGGTTTATCGGCCCAAATCTTTCGGTAGAAGGGACTCATTTACAATCATTTGCACCAACGAGAGAACAGTATTTGCCAATTTCACCGGAAAAATGATGAAGGAAGCGGTTAATGAAGCGCGCGCCCAAGCTAAAGAAGAAGGAAAGGGTTTCTTCGGCCAGTGGGGCGCACAATTAACTTCAACATCAAACTATCATCAAAGATACTGGGAAATGAAACCGGACGAAATTCTTGCTCAAACCGAAAGTAATTTTGACCTGCCTCACAATCAACTTGTTAAGCTGAAGGTAAAAAAGAAAGTTTCACATGATGAAGACGATTTTCAGGTAAGAACTGAAATGCAATATGAAACTGCCAATTCGAAATACAAGTTTATGATTGATTCCTACTCCAAAGATTCCGTAGAAACCCTTAAGCGGATTTATGGAGAAAAGGTAAAGACCTAAGCTGGAGAAAACCTGCCTCTATCGGCTTGCCTGAGCGTGTGTTTTACACATTAATCCTGGCAGTCATAAGGTTCAGGCATAAATAACGATCTGGCAATTCGGTATATTCTGTTACTACACCAGCCAGATTTTCCGCTTTCCCATGCCTGGCAGCATGCCCTTTATCTGCTGGACTCGTTGCAATTCTTATTCAAATCAGGCCGATTAAGGCGGCCGACAGAACAGGGATGCTATGAATGGCAACGGCGCGAAGCGTTGTGCTTCCAGCCAAATAACTATCAGCAAGTTCCATGATAATTGAATTCGCGATAATACTGCCGCTTTCTTTTTAGGGGAAAAGTCTGTTTTCCCAGTTGTGTGTTCGGCGATAACTTGCCAGGCCTTCTGTTAAAGTCAGGTTGACCTGCATATGCCGACGGTGCACCAAATAACCGCTCTGAAGTCCAAGGTTATTTTATAAGGATTCCGCGCCCCATGATATTGTCGGGCCTGAAAGTGCTAAAGTTAGAGCAATTGTTGCGCCTGTCAAATCCAGTTGCTACAATTAACGCGCGACGGACGTCGTACACGCAAAACAGGAAGAACTTATTAACGGAGGGATAGATGGTACCCGACTATAACCCACAAGAAATAGAGCCTAAGTGGCAAAAAAAATGGGCCGATGACAAGCTCTACAACGTTACTGAAGATCCTTCCAAGCCTGAATGGTACGCACTGACGATGTTTCCGTACACATCTGGAGACCTCCATATCGGCCATTGGTATGCGATGGCACCTTCTGACGTCCATGCTCGTTTCAAGAGGATGCAAGGTTTTAATGTGCTTCACCCAATGGGTTTCGACGCATTCGGCCTGCCAGCAGAAAATGCGGCTATCAAACACGGAATTCATCCTTATGAATGGACAATGAAAAATGTTGAAAACATGCGCCGACAGTTGAAAACCATAGGCGCTGTGTACGATTGGGACCGTGAAGTAATCACCTGCCAGCCTGAATATTATAAATGGACACAATGGCTCTTCCTCAAACTCTATGAAGCAGGCTTGGCTTATCGCGCAAAAGCACCAGTTAACTGGTGTCCAAAATGCCAGGTCGTACTGGCAAATGAACAGGTGGTTGAAGGAGGATGCTGGCGTTGCAGTACTCCTGTCACCAGACGGGCGCTCAGCCAATGGTTTTTCCGGATTACCAACTATGCAGACGAACTGATGACACACGAAGGATTAGACTGGCCGGAAAGAATTAAAACCATGCAAAAAAACTGGGTGGGAAGAAGTGAAGGAGCTGAAATATACTTCAAGACTGACTGGGAGGAAAGAACAGAAGAAAATATCAAAGTCTTTACTACTCGCCCTGATACAGTATACGGGATCACTTACATAGTGTTAGCTCCTGAGCATCCGCTTGTAGAGAAAATAACCACCCCAGACAGAGCCGATGCGGTAGCTGCTTACGTTGAAGCCGCTAAAAAAAGCACGGAAATTGAGCGCCTTTCTACAGAAAAAGAGAAGGACGGCGTCTTTACTGGTGCCTATGTTACAAATTATGTTAATGGCGAACGCATTCCAGTCTGGATTGGGGATTACGTTCTTTTGGGCTATGGGACTGGAATTGTAATGGGCGTGCCTGCTCATGACTATCGGGATTTTATGTTTGCCAAAAAATATGGCTTGCCTGTAAAAACCGTCATCACTCCTCCAGACTGGCAGGGTGAAGAACTGACGGAAGCATACGTTGATGAAGGGTTGATGATTAATTCGGGTATTTTCAATGGAACTCCATCAACCGAAGGCCGTGACAAAGTTGTTGAATACCTGGCTTCAAAAGGCTGGGGTAAATTTACCGTAAGTTATAAATTGCGCGACTGGTTGGTATCCCGACAACGTTACTGGGGAGCACCCATCCCTATGGTTTATTGCGAGGATTGCGGCATCGTCCCAGTACCTGAAGAAGAATTGCCAGTTGTCCTGCCTGCCGATATTGAATTTACAAGCAGTGGAGAATCACCGCTGAATCATCACGAAGGTTTCCTGGGGACCCAATGCCCTGTATGTAACAAACCTGCAACACGAGAGACTGATACAATGGACACTTTTATGTGTTCTTCATGGTATTTCCTCAGGTATACCAGTCCTGATTTCACCGATGGTGCCTTTGACGAAAACAAAATGAAATACTGGATGCCTGTGGACCTATACACCGGGGGCGCCGAACATGCTGTGATGCATCTGTTTTACTCCCGCTTTTTCATTAAAGCATTGCGAGACATTGGCCTTGTTCAATACGACGAGCCATTCACCAAACTATTTAACCAGGGCACGATTATTGTAGATCGTCAAAAAATGAGCAAGTCACTCGGAAATGTGATTAATCCAGACCATTACGTATCAACACTGGGAACAGATGTTGTGCGCGCTTATCTGATGTTCGTAGCTCCCTGGGAACAGGGAGGAGAATGGAATGACAGTGGCATATCAGGAATCAGCAGGTGGCTTAACCGTGTTTGGAATATGTCTCTGGACAAGTATCATCCGTGCGAAACAGCCAACACCGATGTTATTAAAGATTTCGAAAGGCATCTCCATCAAACGATACGCAAGGCTACTCATGACATTGATTCTATCCACTTTAATACCATGATCTCGGCCTTGATGGAGTTTACTAATTATCTTGGAAAAGCGAGGGAAACCTGCTCGGTTCCAAGGGAATACTGGGACGAAGCTATTAAAACACTTTTATTGATGATGGCACCATCCGTCCCTCATATTACCGAGGAGATTTGGCAAATAAAAGGGTATCCTTATTCAATCCATAATCAGCCATGGCCACAATTTGATGAAAAGAAAGCACGGGAAGAAGAAATTACTATAGTTATTCAAATCAACGGAAAAATGAAAGACAAAATAAAAGCTGCTGTCGGCACCCCTGAAGAAGAGGTGCTGGAAAAGGCAAGGACAACGAAAAAGATAGCTCCACATCTGGAAGGGAAAAAAATAGTTAACGCCATCTATGTTCCCGGCAGGATAGTAAATTTGGTGATAAAATGAAACTCGCAATAGTTGGCGCAGGTAACATGGCAAAAGCCATAATAAAAGCACTGCTGGACGGCGAGATTACCATAGCGGCAAACATCACTGTCAGCGACATAAACGAAGAAGCTCTTGCAGAACTAAGTGCCACCTTTAACGTCAACACTGTGGCAAACAACCTGGCCGTAATCAGCTCTGCAGATACTGTAATACTGGCAATAAAACCTCAAAACCTTGATGATATCTCTCCAGAAATCTCGGACATGTTTACCCCCGAACAGCTTGTCATTTCAATCCTTGCAGGGACACCTATTAACCGGCTGGCTAACAAACTCAAGCATGACAAAATCATCCGGGCAATGCCCAACACTCCAGCCCAGATCGGACAAGGCATGACGGTCTGGACTGCCTCTAACCTGGTTTCCCCTGAACAAAAGCAACAGGCCGAAGAAATATTATCATCAATGGGTCATACCCTATTTGTAAATGATGAAAAGTATCTTGATATGGCAACTGCAATCAGCGGCAGTGGCCCGGCTTATTTCTTCTTGTTTATGGAATATTTAGTGAATTCGGCAATTAAGCTTGGCTTCGATACGGAAGCGGCGCGTGATTTGGTGCTTCAAACAGCACTCGGCTCGATACAATATGCTTTATCCTCAAAGATTAGTCTGGCAGAGTTAAGGCGCCAGGTCACTTCACCCGGCGGCACAACTGCTGAAGCAATCGCCTCTTTTAACAACAATAATATTGAAGAAATTATAAACGAAGCAGTGATAGCCGCGTACCAAAAAGCAATTGGAATGAGCACGAATTGAACTCATATATGATTGTGCTATAATAAAAATTGTATGAACTGGCTTGACGTTATATTGTTAATACTTTTAGGGCTTAGCACCTTCAATGGCCTGAGACGTGGGCTCGTCAAAACCGTGTTTTCTATTATCGGTGTCATAGTTGGAATAATACTTGCCAGCCGGTTTTACGATACCGTCAGTTCTTGGTTCGGCTTCGGCGATAGTGCAATATTTAATATATTTGCTTTTATCCTTATCGTAATTATTGCCATGGCTGCTGCTGCATTTCTGGCCAAACTGGTCAAAACAGCCGTCTCAGCAATTTTGCTGGGATGGGCAGATCGGGCTGGCGGCGCAATATTTGGACTTGTCGTCGGCGCGCTATTACTAGGCGCGCTGCTGTCCCTGCTCGTAAGGCTTTTTGAACCTGCCGTTATAGCTGATTCCGCTGTTGCCAGTTTCCTGGCAGGCAAATTCCCTTTTCTGATTGCCCTGCTACCATCAGGTTTTGACTCAGTCCGTGATTTTTTTACCTGGCTTCTTTTTTAGCTGGCTACTAGTCCAGCTTAGGCTCTTCTCCAGGATGAAGTGTTTTCCACTTTTCAATTAAAACATCCCGACTCTCTTCGTGGTCAGGATCAAGAACAACTGCTTCTACTGGGCAAATATCAACACATTGCGCAAAATCAAAACTGCCAACACATTCTGTACATTTGGCAGAGTCGATATCATATTGCGTTTCCCCTTCGCTGATAGCACTGTTGGGACATTCCATTTCACAAGCACCACAACTAATGCACTCATCAGTTATTTTGTATGCCATTCGGTTATTTTTCCTCCTTGAGTAATCGTCACTACTATAAATTCACGTTATTTATAAATTTTCCGGGTTATTATAGATTATTGCATTCTCTTGTTTTTTGCCTGACCGCTTTTTCTATGTGCGCGGGGACAAAATCACTAATATCTCCATTTAAATGTGCAACTTCTTTTAGTATTGAACTACTAAGAAACTGGAACTTGGGACTGGTCATCAGGCACACCATTTCAAGGTCCGGATCGAGCTGCCTGTTCATCATCGCCATTGAAAACTCAAATTCAAAATCACCACTGACTCTAAGCCCTCTAACCAAAACCTTTGCACCGCACGTACGAGCAAATTCAACGGTTAAACCAGAATACGGCTCAACACTGATATTGTCATACTCTTTAACGGCCTCCCGGGCAAGAGCCACTCTTTCTTCAAGCGAAAACAACAATTCTTTTCTAGGACAATCGAACACGCCGACAACAACTTTATCGAACAAGCTGGCAGAACGAACAGCGATATCGATATGTCCGTTCGTGACAGGATCAAATGTTCCTGGATAAAATGCAGTAACCATAACTAATTCTCCACCATAAAAAATGAGGCAGTACTATCCCCATGCTTAAGCTCTTTGAACATTTTCATGGAAGAATAAAACTGCCGTAACGGGCGACGAGACGAATGTGTAGAACACACAACAGTACTGCAGCCTACGAGAGGCGAATTTGCCAGCTGTTCTAGAATACTGTCTATCTCAGGACTAGGATAGGGTGGGTCCATCAGAATTAAATTGTACTCCTTATCCATCAAACCTATTGCCCGACTAACGTCCAGACAATACACTTTGGCTTGGTCACAAAAACCCAGACTGACCAGGTTTTCCTTGATTATAGCACAACATCGCTTATCGCGGTCAACAAAATCAACCCACCCCGCTCCACGACTCAATGCCTCAAGCCCAAGAGAGCCAGAGCCAGAAAACAAATCAAGCACAACATCGCTTGAAGCTCCCAAGCTATCAAGCGCGGAAAATATAGCCCCCCTGACCAATTCTGTTGCCGGGCGCGTTGGCGTTCCTTTGGGCATTTTGATCCGATGCCCTTTCACTTCTCCACTAATAATTCTCATAATTGTAATTATAAAGGATTGGGACTATCTCCCGAAATCATCTTCTTTTGCTTCATCACAAAACTGGCTTCTTGTTTATTATTTTTTCTTCTTTTATCCTGGTTCTGTATAATACAACCAGCCAGATTGAAAACCTCGGTTGCAAGTGTCAAACATGGCAAACACCTGTTTTCT
>Ga0172377_10009333_pt1 | contig 10051 bp, 10 predicted proteins | sample Pumphouse3metaG_FD_119749 | JGI IMG/M metagenome (GOLD analysis project Ga0172377, IMG submission 119749) | Leachate microbial communities from a municipal landfill in Southern Ontario, Canada - Pumphouse #3 metaG | ecosystem: Engineered > Solid waste > Landfill > Unclassified | place: Canada... | reverse complement strand
TGTCAGAATTAAGGAAATATCGAGACTTCTTGAGGAGGCCGGTGTTCTTTCAGAGCTGGGAAATGATGCCGAAAAGCAGGAGAGAGCTGCGATAATAGCATCGTCCGGATATAAAGATGCAAGAGATGAGTATGAAGCTGAGAGCATGAAATATTCTGCTATGAGAAGCCGCTTTCTTGACGGACAGGCAGGGATACTTGCCAGGGGACTGGTGGCGGGAAAGCCCTGCCCTGTCTGCGGTTCCATGGAGCATCCTTCACCGTGCCTGATCTCAGGCAATGAAGAGAGCGTGAGCGAGGATATGCTTAATGCGGAGGAAGAAAAGCAAAAGGGCCTCGGGAGCAAACAGGAGGAAGCGTCGGTAAAGGCGGGATCGGCCTCTGCTGCCCTCAAAGAGAAAAAGAACAGATATGATGATGCAGCAAATGCGCTTGTGAAGCAGATAGGAGAATACTACAAGGGAGAAGCACCTGAGGAAGTCAGCACTGCGTCATCTCCGAAAGAATACAGCAGGATCCTGTCAGATTCGAAGGCTGAGCTTGAGAGGAATGAGACCCGTCTCAAAGCTGCAGCGAAGGAGAAAAAAGAGCTGACTGAAAAACTGGCGGGCGCAGACAGCGAAAGAAGCAGGCTTAAAGAGGTCTTTGGTAAACTGTCTGAAACAGCTGCTATATCATCAGGAGAATACGAGCGCGCAAGGAGCGCACTTTCGAGCATTGAGGGAACAAAGGATTTTGGCACAGAGCAGGAAGCTGCCGATGCACTTAAGGCGGCAGAACTTGTTTTGAATGAAAAGGATACTGCCTTGAAGGCGGCAAAGAAGGAGCTTGAAGCTGCAAGGAACGCAAGGGATTCCGTGACGGCTCTCATTGAGCAGTATAAAAAGGACATTCCGCTTCATGAGCAGGAACTTTCCGGACGGCAAAAGTCATATGAGAACATTATGAATGAAAAAAATATGACAGAGGTCGAATGGAAAGAGATAACAGCGAAGCACGGACGCGAAGAAACAGAAGAACTGAGAAAAGAGTGCGCGGATTTTGACAGAAGGAAAACTGCGGCGGGCACGCTGAAGGACGCAGCGCTAAAGGCCATAAACAAAAGGCCGAGACCTGATATGGAACAGATCGCAGGAGATGTAGCCGCGGCAGATGCTGCCTATAGCGCAGCCTCTGACAGCGCAGCCGCGCTTGAAGCCGAAAGACGAAACAACAGGAGTATTTATGAAAGACTCTCTCCGGGCGGAGAGAAGATAAAGAAAGCCACAGCTGAATATGACAGGGTGAACCGCCTGTATGGAAGGGTGTCGGGAAAAGTCTCAGGAAGCAGGATGGATCTGGAGACATATGTGCAGCGCTATCATCTTGAAAGAATACTGCGCAGCGCGAACAGAAGGTTCACGGCAATGACTGCCGGCCAGTTCGAGCTCCGCATGGTAGATATTGAAAGAGCCGGAGAGGGCAGGAACAGAGGACTCGATCTCATGGTCTATTCATTTGTCACCGGGACGGAACGTGATGTTATGACACTTTCAGGCGGCGAATCATTTATGGCGGCTCTGTCACTGGCTCTTGGAATGGCTGACAGGATAAAGGAGAGCTCGTCCTCGGTAAACCTTGACATACTGTTCATTGACGAGGGTTTCGGGTCTCTTGATGACAGATCAAGGGAGCAGGCGGTAAAGGTGCTTGTTGAGATGGCTGAAGGATCAAAGCTCATCGGGATAATCTCACACGTGACGGAACTCAAGCAGGAAATCGAAGATCAGCTGATCGTGACAAGAGATGATGAAGGCAGCCACACTGCCTGGAGGATCAGTTGAAAATGAAGCTCCTTTTTGCACCAATGGAAGGACTGACCGGGTATACGTACAGGAACCTGCATCACACCTGTTTTGGAGGCGTCGATGCCTACTATACGCCGTTTATCAGCGCCGGACAGGATTTTAAATTTCAGAACAAAGAGCGGGCGGATTATTCTCCGCTCAATAACAAAACTATCATTGACGATGGCATTCAGGTGATTCCCCAGGTGATGACCAACAACGCCGAGGCGTTCTGCTGGGCAGTAATGAAGCTTTCGGAATCAGGATACAGGGAAGTAAACCTGAACCTGGGATGCCCGTCGGCAACTGTCGTATCACGCGGGAAGGGCGCGGGGTTCCTCAGGAACACTGACGCGCTGGATCTTTTCTTTGAAGAAGCTTTCGACGGTCTGTCGAAGGCCGGCAATACTGACACATCCATAACTGTCAAAACAAGGATAGGAGTGTCTGATCCATCAGAGGCCGGAGACATAATAAGAGTTTACAATCGTTACCCGATATCAGGAGTCATCATTCATCCCAGAGTCATGAAGCAGGCATACGAAGGAACCCCGGACATCGATTGTTTTGCCGCATGTCTTGAGGAGAGCAGACATCCTGTATGCTACAACGGGGACATAAGAACTGCGGGGGACTATGAGTGGATATCAAAGAAGTTCGGAGACCGTATTTATGCTGTCATGATGGGACGGGGACTTATTGCGGACCCGGCGCTCACGCGTGAGATACGCGGGGGCGAAAGGCTTGGCCGCGGGGAGCTGATGGCATATACGAATAAGCTGTACGCCGGATATAAAGAGCTGTTTGGAAGCGATGTAAATGTGCTCCATAAGATGAAGGAAATCTGGACATACGAGGGAAGATCATTTGAAGGCAGTGAGCCTTATGTGCACAGAATACTGGTGTCAAAACGCGTAGATGATTATGAGAATGCTGTGCGAAGACTCTTCGATGAGTGCGGAATAAAGGCGCCGGGAGAGCACAGTGATGCATGGAAATACGATATATACAGGTAGCTCCGAAGAGATTGATATGCTAGAATAATTAACAGGTGCAGTCAAAGAAAACCACTGCATAAAAGCTCCGTTCAGAGAGGAATTTAAACTATGAGATTATCAAAGAAAACTGTGTTCGGTATACTGCTGGGAGCAATACTTTGCCTTGGAGCGGCATTTGCTGCGCCGGTTTCAACTGTTGTGGTTGAAGCGGCGGCAAGGACGGTGTCGATTGACAGCTGTCTTATATCAGGCGGCAATGTAAATGTGACTGTATCATCGAGCAGCATTCCATCCAGCGATGACGGGAAATATTATGTTTTTGCTGATGAGGTGTATGAGGACGGACCGGTCGGCGAGGTCGTCGCGACTGCAAGGGTCGGCAGCACGGCAAGCTTTTCTTTCCCGCTTAATCTCAACGTCTCGGGCGATAACCTGAACCGCAAATTCATAATCGCCGTCAGGCAGGGCGGAAGCTATGCTCAGGTCAGCAACGAGCATTACATAACGAACCCGGAAGCGGCATCAACAACAGGAGCGGTAAGACTTGACCATGGCATAAAGGGCCTGCTTCCTTCGAATGTGGGGATGGACTGGCAGCTTGAAGACCTGGGAATTCAGCAGGTCGCGTACAATGTTTATCTCGGAGACATAGTCGGGGAGACGACGGACGCATCCCACCCTACGATTTATTATGATTATGACGGTGCTACATATTCTTTCAACGGTGCTGAGATATACAAGCTGGATGCAATAATCTGGTGGTTTACATATAAGGGATTTCAGACAAATCTGACGATCCTGAATTCGCTCGGGGGTCAGGGCGCGGATCTCATACATCCGCTGTCACGTGACAAACTCTCAATGGATTGCCCGTGCTATGCATTCAATACCGCTGAGAGCGGCGGGGCAAAACATCTTAAGGCCGTCGCGGCTTTCCTTGGCCAGCGCTATAACGGGACGCAGGATCACGGGCAGGTAGACAACTGGCTTATCGGGAATGAAGTCAATGCCCGTTCAGAGTGTTTTTACATGAGCAACACTGATCTTGATTTTAACGTGAGTGCATATAATAAGGCGTTCAGGATCTTTTACAACGGGATCAAGAGCATGAATTCCACGGCGCAGGTTTATATCCCTCTTGATCAGGAATGGGGACGCAAATCGAACCCGGGGTGCTTCCTTTCGAAGGATTTTCTGGATTCGTTCAATTACTACATTACACGTGAAGGCAATATCGACTGGGGTCTTGCTTTCCATCCATACAACGCGCCGCTCTTTGATGCGTATACATGGCAGCAGCAGGCAATATATGTAAATCAGACCGTGAGCACTCCATATATCACGATGGAAAATCTTAATGTTCTCACAGATTATATGCAGCAGGCTTCAATGCTCAGCCCGACAGGCGCGGTGCGCAGTATAAGCCTCTCTGAGATAGGCTTTACGTCAGCTGAAGGCGAGGATCTTCAGGCGGCTTCAGTTGTATATGGCTACATGGTGGCAGCAAACAATCCGTTCATAGACGGCTTCATACTTTACCGCGAGACAGACAACGAGAAAGAGATGCTCACAAATATCATCCAGGGACTCTGCAATACAGATGGGTCTCCCAAGATGGCGTATGATTTTTACAAATATATTGATACCGCCCAGGCGGCCACATACAAGCAGAAGGCGAGCAATATCATAGGGGCTGATGTGGATACGCTGGTCGCGAATCATGTATTCATGACAAGAAATTAATGCGAAAGGCTTTGCCTTTCGCATACGAAGTGAGGTGACACAAATCATGCTTCCGACTGATCCGAATATTTTATACAGTTATCTGAATACAAAGCTTCGCAATGATTATTCGTCCATCGCCGCACTTTGTGATGATATGGATGAGGATGAGAGCGAAATAATGAGGCTGATGGAAGCCGCAGGCTTTCATTATGACGCGGGAAGAAATCAGTTCGTATAGATTTCCGGTAACTTACTGGTTTGTCATGAGATTGGTGATATTTACTATGCGATGATGCAAAGTATTAAAAAAATCTAAAATATTTATTCAATTTTGCTAAAAATATGCTTAACCGAACCGGCATCAGATGGTATATTGACGATAAATGGATTGTTACTGCGATGCAGGCAAAACCAAATTTTACATTTTTTGTAAAATTTGGTTTTTTTTATAGGTTTTTATGAAATTTGTTTTGAGGTTTTGAATGATTATTGAACATGTGATCAATAACAACATAGTGAGTTCACTTGATGGAGACAATGAAGTTGTTGTAAGCGGAAGAGGAATCGGATTTGGCAGGCGCCCAGGAGATCCTGTCGATGATTCAAGGATAGAGAAAATCTATCGTATGGATACAAAGGAGCAGATGGGAAAATTCAAGGACATTCTTGCCAGTGTTCCGCCGGAGTGTCTGAAGATCTGTGATGAGATCATAGCTGATGCTACCAAAGAATTAAATGTAGAGCTTAACAGAAATATATATGTGACACTTACGGATCACGTTAATTTTGCTCTTGAAAGATACGACCAGGGAATGGATTTTGAGAACATTCTGACAGAGGAAGTCAGTAATTATTATCCTAACGAGTTCAGGATCGGACTCAAAGCTGTTGAGCTGATCAAGAGAGAGACAGGGAAGGATCTGCGAAGAGACGAGGCGGCATCAATAGCTCTGCATATAGTCAGCACGGAGCTCAATACAAAGATGAGCGTAGCTTATGGATTGACACAGATGGTGAAACAGATCCAGACAATCCTCGAGCGTGATATAGATATGAGCAATGAAGAAACTCGCAGAGGATTTGAGGAGATGGTTCCAAGCTTCAAACATTTCGCATACAGAGTCATTGCTGATCAGCAGTACCAGTCAGAAGATGACCAATTGTACGAGTTTATCAGAGATCATTATCCAAGACAATACGAGTGCTGCACACAGATTGAGAAATATGTAAATGATATGTTTGGAAAAACAGTATCAAACGAAGAGAAGAATTATATGGTCATGAAATTCAGACGTCTGGATTTCAAAAATAAAAGTAGTTGAAGAGGAGCAAGTATGGGTCTGTTTGATAAGTTCGTTAACAAGAAAACTGTAGAGGGAATAATTCTCGGAGCTCCTGTATCTGGAGAGATCATTGATATAACAGAAGTCAGTGATCCGACATTTGCGGAGAAAATCCTGGGCGATGGAATAGCAATAAGACCGTCTGAGGGAAAGTTCTACGCACCATGTGATGGAACACTGGAATCTCTGTATCCGACTGGACACGCTTATTCAATCAGCAGTGAAGACGGCGCTGAGCTCCTTGTCCATATCGGAATCAACACTGTTGAGCTTAAGGGCAAGCATTATTCAGTACATGCAAAACAAGGACAGAAAGTCAGGAAAGGTGATCTGCTTGTTGAGGTCGATCTCGATGTTGTGCGCGGTGACGGATATGATGTCGTGACGCCAATGATCATCATGAACAGCGGGGATTACAGCAAAATGAACAAGGCCAGCGGCGAAGTCAGGGCGCTCGAAAACGTGCTCACTCTCATAAAGTAAAAAGGTAAGGGACTTATGGAAGAGATAAAGGGACAAAGCGCAGCAGAAGGAATTGCGATAGGGAAGATACTTGTGTATAAAAACCAGCAGATTTCTGTTGATGAACACAAGGTGGATGATCCTGATAAAGAATTTGAAAGATTTATTACGGCAAGGGATAAGAGTGTTAATGAACTTGTAAAGCTGAAAGAACTTGCTGATTCCAAAACCGGTAAAGAGAGTGCGCAAAATTTTTACCATGCAGAAAATGCTGTTGCTGGATCCTGATTTTGAGGATGCAGTGAAGGATGAGATCATAGGACAACACAGCAATGCAGTGTTTGCCGTCAAGAAAGCAGGAAAAGATCTTGCTGATTTCTTCTCTGCCATGGAAGACAACGAGTACATGCAACAAAGATGTGCGGATTTTCTTGATATTTCGGACAGGATCGCACGTGTCCTCGAAAATGCAGATTGTAATCTGAGCACTATAGATGAGCCGGTAATCCTGATGGCTGACGATCTGACACCGGGAGAGACCATACAGATGGACACGACAAATGTTCTGGCATTTGTCACAGGCGGAGGATCAGTAAATTCACACACGGCAATTCTCGCAAGATCAATTGGCATTACAGCAGTTGTGAACACAGGCGTTGAGGCTGACACGAAGCTCAACGGACACATGGGAATCGTTGACGGAGACATGGGAAGGGTACTGATCGATCCGGAAGACGAAATTCTTGAAAAGTACGAAGAAAAACTTAAGAAATACAATGATGAGAAAAAGTCACTGGAGGAATTGAGAACAGTAAGTACAGTGACCAGGAGCGGCAGGAAGATCGATCTTTATGCCAATGTCGGAAATATTCAGGATGTCGTAAGAGCCGTTGATTCCGGAGCTGACGGGATAGGCCTTTTCAGAAGTGAATTTCTTTATATAGGAAAGGCGGATTTTCCATCAGAAGAAGAGCAGTTTGAAAGCTATAAAAAGGCCGCTGAATTAATGAACGGCAAAGAAGTCATCATCAGGACACTCGATATAGGAGCTGACAAAAAGGCGGATTATCTGAATCTCGGTAAAGAAGAAAATCCGGCGATGGGAATGCGGGCAATAAGGATCTGTCTGAAACATCCGGAGATATTCAAAACTCAGTTGCGCGCAATATATCGTGCCAGCGCATTCGGCACAATATCAGTAATGTTCCCGATGATAACATCAGCCCACGAAGTTGAGAGAGCTCTGCAGATAACAGATGATGTAAAGAAAGAGCTCAGCGATAAATCAATCAGATATGGAGAAGTGAAGAGGGGAATAATGATAGAAACTCCCGCTGCCGCTGTAATGAGCGATATTCTGGCAGAAAAAGTCGATTTCTTCAGTATCGGGACAAATGATCTTACACAATACACGCTCGCCATGGACAGACAAAATCCTGAGATGAGCGAATTTTTGGACATGCATAGCCCGGCAGTCTTGAGACTGATTAAGATGACGGTAAGAAATGCGCATGAAAAGAATGTGAAAGTCGGCATCTGCGGTGAACTTGGAGCAGATCCGAAATTAACAGAGTTTTTTATAAACAATGAGGTAGATGAACTCTCAGTTTCCGCGCCTAAGATATTGTCACTCAGGAAGCACATAAGGGAACTGGAGTAAAAAGGGGAGAGGAGGTGCTGTAATGGTTCAGTTTTCATACGTCATTAACGATGAACTCGGGCTTCATGCAAGACCTGCAGGATTGCTGGTCAAGCTGGCTTCCGGATTCACAAGTACGATCACACTCAAGTGTGAGAATGGCGAAGCCGATGCAAAGAGACTTATTGCGCTAATGAAACTTGGAATTCAGAAGGGCAGTAACGTTCAGTTTACTGTTGCCGGTGACGATGAAAAAGAAGCAGTAGCTGCATTGGAACAGTTCATGAAAGAAAAACTGTAGTTTCAGATCAGATTTCAAAACTAACTTATAAGGAGAACATGGGATATGATGAAGTATCTTCAGAAGATTGGTAAATCTCTTATGCTACCTGTTGCCTGCTTGCCGGCAGCTGGTATCCTCTACGGTATCGGTTATTGGATCGACCCCTCAGGATGGGGCGCAAACAGTATATAGCAGCGTTCATGATCAAGGCTGCATCGGCAATAATTGATCAGATACCGATCCTGTTTGCAATTGGTATTGCTGTTGGTATGGCAAAGGACAGAGATGGCACATCAGCTCTGTCAGGCCTTGTTTCATGGCTGATGATCACGACTCTGCTGTCAACAAATGCAGTTGCCATGTATCTGGGTGTTGATGCAGCAGAAGTTCCTGCAGCTTTCGGAAAGATCCAGAATGCGTTCATAGGTATACTCGCAGGTATCATCGGTTCAAGCTGCTATAACAGATTCAAGGATACAAAACTTCCAGACTGGCTTGCTTTCTTCAGTGGGAAGAGGTGCGTGGCAATAGTTACGGCACTTGTATCTATCCTTGTTTCAGTATTACTGTATTTCATATGGCCTGTAATCTACGGCGGACTTGTTTCATTCGGAACAGCTATCGTAGGACTTGGCGCAGTGGGCGCTGGCATCTATGCAATGCTTAACAGAGCACTTATTCCTTTCGGACTTCACCATGCTCTCAATGCTGTTTTCTGGTTTGATACAGCAGGAATCAACGATCTTGGCAATTTCTGGGCAGGCACAGGCGTAAAGGGCGTGACCGGAATGTACATGACAGGATTCTTCCCTGTAATGATGTTCGGTCTTCCTGCAGGAGCACTTGCAATGTATCGCACAGCAAAAACAACAAAGAAAAAGGCAGCAGCCAGCTTGCTTATGGCAGGAGCTCTTGCTTCATTCTTCACAGGTATTACAGAGCCCCTTGAATTCTCATTCATGTTCCTTGCACCCGGACTCTATCTTGTACATGCAGTACTGACAGGTGTTTCAGCAATCGTTTGTGCACTGCTTCCTGTAAGATGCGGATTTAACTTCAGTGCAGGTCTTGTTGACTGGGTACTCAGCTTTAAGGCACCTATGGCAGAGAACCAGATCCTGATCCTTCCTATAGGTCTTGCGTTTGGTGTCATCTATTACTTTGTATTCAAATTCTGCATCCTTCACTTCAATCTCAAGACACCTGGTCGTGAAGATGACGATCTTGAATCTGATGAGTTAAAGATCGAACTCGCAAATGATGATTTCACTGCTATGGCAGCAAGAATTCTTGAAGGCCTTGGCGGAAGTGAGAACATCGCTGATCTTGACTATTGTGCAACAAGAGTCAGAGTGGAAATCAAAGACTATGCGGCAGTTGATGAGAAGAAGATCAAGTCAGCAGGAGTTGCCGGAGTCATGAGACCGTCCAAGACAACTGTACAGGTAATAGTAGGACCTAAGGTACAGTTCGTATATGACGAAATGAAAAAGATGATATAATATTGACTTACCTTCGATTTATGAGTAAACTTGTTTCACCGTCAGACGTTGAAGAAGAAGAGTATCCGCGGATCACCTGAAAGAGAAAAAGCCCTATGGCTGAGAGGCTTCGCAGGGAGAAACGGCAGAAGGTCGCTTTGGAGCCATGATGGCGAATAATGAGGTGATACGCGGGTAACAGATGCGAATCATGAACAAAGGTGGTACAGCGTGAACAACACGCCCTTTGGTTTTCGGTAATACCGGAGCTGAAGGGCGTTTTTTATGCTAAAGC
>Ga0172377_10009331_pt1 | contig 10053 bp, 12 predicted proteins | sample Pumphouse3metaG_FD_119749 | JGI IMG/M metagenome (GOLD analysis project Ga0172377, IMG submission 119749) | Leachate microbial communities from a municipal landfill in Southern Ontario, Canada - Pumphouse #3 metaG | ecosystem: Engineered > Solid waste > Landfill > Unclassified | place: Canada... | reverse complement strand
GATCATAGGCGCAGGTGGCGTGGGCAATGTTGCCGTGCGCAAGTCCGCCAGAATGGAAGACCTCTATGAGGAGCTTCTTTTGGCCAGCCGGACACAAGCAAAGTGTGATGCCATCGCCAAGGAAGCAGGACCGGTGCCGGTACAGACAGCACAGGTTGATGCGGATAATGCCGAGGAACTGGCCAAGCTGATCAGAAGCTTCAAGGCTGATGTTGTGCTGAACGTAGCGCTTCCCTATCAGGACCTTTCCATCATGGAAGCCTGTCTGCTTGCCGGAGCCCACTATGTGGATACGGCCAACTACGAACCCAAGGATGAGGCTCACTTTGAGTACTCCTACCAGTGGGCTTTCGAACAAAGATTCAAGGATGCGGGATTGACAGCCCTTCTGGGCAGTGGCTTCGACCCTGGGGTCACCAACGTGTTCACAGCCTATGCGGCCAAGCACTACTTTGACGAGATGCACTATCTGGACATCGTGGACTGCAATGCAGGTGATCATGGCAAGAGCTTTGCCACCAACTTCAATCCTGAGATCAATATCCGTGAGATCACGCAGCATGGCCGGTATTATGAGAAGGGGGAGTGGGTCAGCACCGAGCCGCTGGAAATCCATCAGAGCGTTGACTACCCACGCGTGGGAGCGAAGGAGAGCTACCTGCTCTTCCATGAGGAACTGGAGTCCTTGGTCAAACACTTTCCCACGCTCAAGCGGGCGCGCTTCTGGATGACCTTCGGCCAGCAGTACCTGACCTTCCTCCGTGTTCTGGAAGAGGTCGGAATGACCAGTATCACGCCGATCAATTTCCAGGGGATGGAGATCCAGCCCCTGCAATTCCTCAAGGCTGTATTGCCGGAACCTGCCTCACTGGGAGCCAACTACCAAGGACAGACATCCATCGGGTGCCAGATACGGGGTGTGAAGGACGGAAATCCGAGAAGCCTGTACATCTTCAACAACTGCAGCCATCAATTGGCGTATCAGGATACGAAGTCCCAGGCTGTCTCCTACACAACCGGGGTCCCTGCCGCGCTCGGGGCAAGTCTGGTTGCACGGGGTGTCTGGAACCGCAGCGGGGTGAACAACATGGAGCAGTTCGATCCCGATCCGTTCCTTGCCGAGCTCGGGCCCATGGGCCTTCCTTGGGAAGTCGTGGTTGACGGCAAGCTTGCCTTTGGAGTCTGAGCATGATTGATCCACAGGCAATCACCCATACCCCAGCCTTTGTGCTGGAGTATGAGGCTCTGCAAAACAACCTGCGCCTTATCAAGGGACTGCAAGAAGAGTTGGATGTCTCGTTCCTGTTTGCACTGAAGGGGTTCGCCATGCATGCAGTGTTCCCGGAACTTGCTTCCTGCGCTCATGGGGCAACTGCATCCTCACTCAATGAGGCACTGCTTGCCTCTCCCTACTTTGCAGAAGTGCATGCCTATGCACCGGTCTATCAGATGCGTGAATTTGAAGCCATAGCACGCATTGCAAGTCATATCACCTTCAACTCGCTGTCCCAGTATGAGAAACATCGCAAAGAGGTATCCCATGCTTCTGTGGGATTGCGGGTCAATCCCTTGTACAGCACCGTCTCCACAGCGCTCTACGATCCCTGCAGTCCTGGATCCCGGCTGGGGCTCCTGCCGGAAGATCTCAAGACCCTTCCAGAGGGGATTGAGGGCCTGCATGTGCACAACCTGTGCGAGAGTGGTGCCCAGGATACTGCCTCCACGCTTGCTTCGCTGGAACAGCACTACGGACATCTGCTGGACGGGCTTGTGTGGCTGAATCTTGGGGGAGGCCACCTGGTTACCCGAAAAGGGTATGACCTTGACCTGTTCCGCGAAACAATCCTTGCTTTCAAGCAAAGACATGCCAACCTCACCCTCTACTTTGAGCCCGGGGCCGCTTTTGTGTGGGAAACCGGGTACTTGGTAACCACCGTGTTGGATGTCGTGAAGAACCGGGGATATACGACCCTGATGCTCGATACCTCGTTTGCAGCTCATATGCCCGATTGCCTGGAGATGCCCTACGCCCCGAATGTGGTGGGAGCCACGGTAGGGGAGAGCGGGATTCGGCTGGGTGGCTGCAGTTGCCTTGCCGGCGACTGGGTGGGTTCCTACACCTTCGGGGAAGAACCGAAGGTGGGTGACCGTCTGGTCCTGTTGGATATGATGCACTACACCATGGTCAAAACGACCATGTTCAACGGCATTGCCCTGCCAGATATCGGCATCATGCAAGAGGGGAAGTACCGCATCGTCAAATCATTTGGATTTGATGACTATCAGCGAAGACTCAGCTAGGAGATGACGATGGACCATTGGTTTCTCGATTCCGAATTTCCCAATAGTGAAGCACACAATGCTGCGTTTCATGTCATTCCCTTCCCGCTGGAAGAGACAGTCTCCTATATGGGGGGTACCTCACAGGGTCCTGCCGCACTCATCGATGCATCCTCGCAGCTCGAACAGCTGGTGGAAGGCTTCGGCAATCCCGGTAAGCTGGGAATCCATACCACACAGGCCATCGATTGTGCATTTTCGGCTGAGAAAGCTCTGGCACAAGCAACGCAGCGCATGATCGAAGCAGGAAAACATGGGTCTCTGCCTGTCTTGCTCGGAGGTGAGCACTCGGTGACCAACGCAGCCATAGGGTTTCTCAGGGAGCAATATCGCCAGGAGGAGGTCGGTTTTCTGCAGTTCGATGCCCATATGGATCTGCGTGACAGCTATGAGGGGAGCAAACTCAGCCATGCGTGTGTCATGCATAGGGTGGCAGAAGCTGGCTTTCCCTTGTTCCAGGTTGGTATCCGAAATTACAGCGAAGAAGACCTAGAGGCAAGGAAAGCGTTCGATATCGGCCACTTTGATGCTTCTGCACTCTACAAAAGCAAGCTCGATGGGAGCTTTCTCTCTTTGTCCCTGCCACCGAAGTTTCCCCGAAAGCTCTACATCACCTTTGATGTGGATGCTCTGGATGCAGGTCTGATGAGTGCAACCGGCACCCCTGACCCAGGCGGACTCGCCTGGTGGGATGCCATTATCCTAGTGGAACAACTGACACAAGGCCATACCATCGTAGGGCTTGATGTGGTGGAACTTGCACCCTCTGTCTTGCATCATCCTGCGTATACTGCTGCCAAGCTCACCTATTTTCTGATGGGCCTAGCTGCAAAGCGCAACGCCAAGCTCACGTGAGGCTGAGAGGGCCTCTTCATCGGGGGAATCGAGTGCGATGACAGGAGAGGCAAGCAGCTGTGCCCCCGCATCGAGGGCTGTCTGTTTCCAATCCTCCATCCACTGGCCGTCCCCCCAGCCGTACGAACCGAAGAGCACGAGCTTGCGACCGGATAGGTGAGGAAGCAGTCCTTCGAACATGGGTTCGAACACTTCATCCTCCAAACCTTCTGAACCCATGGCCGGACATCCAAAGGCAAAACCGTCGTAGCTGTCCAGCATGTCTGCAGAAAAGATTCCTGCCTGGATGATCACAGCCGTTCCTCCGGAGGACTTCACTCCTTCGATGAGGGCATTTGCCATCGCTTCGGTATTTCCCGTACCGCTGTAGTAGATCACTGCAATTTTGTTCATAGAGCCTTCCTTTGCACCGTAAGCCGTTCAATGCTCCACCCTTTGTGGTGGAGTTCGAGATAGACCTTGGTGCAGTGTTTGTATTGTGCAAATATGCGTTTTGCTGTGTCTACGTCATTGTAGACTTTCCAGCACCCGTCACACAGTCCTCTGCAACCCTGATTCTGGATGAATGCCTTTACATCCTGGGTAGGGTAGCCCAGAAAGAGCCCGATCTCATGGGGAAACGTTTGCTCCTTCTGGCTATCAAGCCTTTCCTGCAGATGCTTCAGCAAATGAGGACAGGAACCGATGGGATACCCCAAGGGACAGAGCAGCGTCTGCACATCCTCGTCTTTCAGTTTTGCATCAAGCAGGTGTGGACGATGCACATACAAGAGATGCAGATCATCCTTGCTGGACAAGAGGGTGATGGCAACCCCTTTGTCGTTGAGCATCCGGTTCCAGGTTGCAACCTGTTCGACAACCGCCTGTGTATCACGGTACCGGTAACTGATCAGGTTGCCCACCTTCAGTGCGGCAAGCGTTGGGGATGCATAACGCACCAAGAGTTCGTCTGACACGGCCTTCCTCAAATCAGAAATGAATTAGCATACGCTAACATATCTTTGATACACGAAAGAAGGAGGCTTGGTCAATACCTAGCAGAAAGATAAGAATTAAGCTTTGTTCCCTTCACTCATCTCGATGAGACGTTGCATTTTCTGTGACAAGGAGGAAGCCTTCCCGAATTGGGTATCAGCTTTCTTCTGTGCCCAGCGATAGATGAGCTTTGCATCCTCAAAGTTGCCGATCTTCCGATAACAGCGGCCGATGTGCACCATCAGGCCGATCAACTCTGCCTGGGTGGCGAAATCTTGCTCAGTTTCGAGATACGAGCGGACAATGATGTAGTGCTCCAATGCTTCCCGGTAGTTCTTCATCCGCTCAAGGCAGAAGCCAAGGGCACAGCGGGCCATGATGGCCTGGTTGGAGACAGAACCACTGAGCTCCTCTAGCAGGCTGAGCACATGCCTGCGGATGACCACCTCCCGGGTGTACTCTTTCTTGGCGTGCATGATGTCTGCCTGAAGGCAGAGGGCGTCGATATAGAGATCATACGATGGGCCGTTCTCCTCAGACCACGGCAACGCAAGCAGGGAGGCAACGATTCCTTCCGCTTCCTCCAGCTGGCTGTTGTCCAGATAGGACTGTCCCAAGGCCAGCAGGGCTTCCAAGGTGAGATCACTGCCATCCCCATGGAGTGCTTGGTTCGTCTGGTAAATCTGCTGGGCTACCTCGAGCTCGCGCTCACTCTCTTTTGCCTCAAGGTATGCCATATTCAGTTCACTCATCAAAAGTACATAGTGCTGATTCATCGGCCCATGTGCATTGAAGTGAGCAACCCGCTTCTTCTCCAGGTCCGCAATGTTCTGTTGCACTTTTGCAAAGTACACCGGGTCATCGAGCTCGCTGGTCAAAAGCAATTTGGCAAAATAGTTTTCCATACTTGGATTATATACAGCCTGCGGCTCTTGCTACAAGCTTGTTCCAGGTTTTCTGCAACGCAACGCCAGATAGCAGTCTTGGATGTAACTGTCCAGCATCATTGCACCCGAACGATCGGTATAGAGGTCTGTTATCACAAAACCTGCCTGCGTGAGGCCTCCAAGCAAATCACCCAAGGTGTGGCTGAACTCGACGGTGTCGTGTTTGGAGAGTCGCTTTTCAAGTTCTTTCTTTCCCAGGCTGGTGAGATCACTGTAGGGAAGGGTGTATTTGACGCAAAGCTTGTCGTGCATGGCCTTCTTCTCGTCAAAGATATAGAGCACCGGATTGGTGACCGAGGTGAGGAAGCAGCCCCCCTGTTTGAGTATCCGATGGCAATGCCGGTACATGGTGTGCACTTGGTCGATGAAACAGGTGGATGTCGGATTGTAGATCAGGTCAAAGCGCTCGTCAGCGAACAAGGAGAGATCACGCATATCCGCTTGCACGCATTCCATGTCCAGTCCAAGCGAGTCTGCATAGGACTTGTCCTGGTCAAGTTGTTTTTGTGAGATGTCCAGCACGGTGACATGTGCTCCAGCAAGACTCATGAGGACTGCTTGCTGCCCACCTCCACAGGCAAGGGCAAGCACTTCCTTGCCCTCAAGATCTGCCACCCAATGGGGGGGGACCTGTTTGAAAGGAGAGAGGACCATATCGAGTTCCCCGTTGCGGGCCTTCTCGATCTGTGCTTCAGTCACCCCATCGGTCCAGATATTCTTCTGCCCGACTTCCCAGTCCCAGGCTGTGGCATTGTGTTGTACGTACGATTCCATGGCCAGACCATAGCACGGAAGGCATAAGTATGCAACCAATGAAAAACAACTGTATTTATTGTAGAAATTTAGTTTCCAGAGGAGTATAGGTGAGCAACCCTTTTTCCTGATGTGAATGCATAAGGGCGAGCGCACATTGTTTGGTGCCAAAGGGATGAACAGGAACGAGTTGAGGGCATCGTGCACGGCGAAAGAGGGTCACATGTGCTTGGAAGGAGGTGTCTTCGACAGGGATATGCTCGCGCATCAGCAGTGATACCAAGTGGTGTTGCAACTCATGCAGTACCTCTGAATGAGAAACCCCAGCCCAGATGACATCCCCATCCCGTTTGGCGAACCTGCCGAGGTGTGTGAACGTCAGATCGAGCGGGGATAGGGGAATCTGGGAAAGCAATGAAGCGAGTGGTTCAACCAAGGATGGGTCACGTTCTCCGAGAAAGCACATCGTGAGATGCAGATTTTCCCGACGGGTCCTTGTTCCTTTGGCAAGGGAAGGCTCGAGGCGATCCTGTACCTTGTAAAGGTTGTCTTTGGTAGCTGCATCGAAGAGTACGCCATAGAAGAGTCGCATGTCTTGAGTATAGGAGGGAAGTGCGTTTTTGCCAAGAAGCAAGAAAGACCTCCCTGGTTTCCCAAGGAGGTCTTCTTTAGCGGCAAAGGGACTCGGACCCCTGACCGAACGGATATGAGCCGTTTGCTCTACCAACTGAGCTATGCCGCCATAACAACTCTTGCACTATAGCCAAGCGTTCAACCTTAGTCAAGAGGGTTTTTCTCACTTTTTTCCTACCCAATTGTGTGCTATGCTCACCTCTATGGAAAAGAAACAGTATGTGTGTCCCAAATGCGGTTGCACTCACTATGAGAGCGATCGCTTCCAGGCTACGGGTGGCAATTTTGCCAAGATCTTTGATGTGCAGAACAAGCGTTTCGTTACCGTTTCCTGCACCCAGTGCGGATACACCGAACTGTACCGGCAATCTGAGCAGATGGGGTGGAATATCTTCGACTTTTTTACCAATTGAAGAAGCCCGTTTCACCAAATCTCTTGCTTTCATCGCACGGTATGAGTACTCTAGGTGCATGACTGGATTCTTTCTGAAAAAAGCGTTTTTCGATGGCTGGGACAACCTTATCTCGATGGTTGTGCATAATCTTGGGTTTCTGCTTGTATTGCTTGCAATCATGGGCAGTATGTCGCTGATGGGCATCAACGGTCCGCTTGGCTTTCTTGCCCTGCTTGCCAGTGCTGCTCTCTTCTCCTTCATGAGTGCAGGAACTGCTGCATCCGCCCACTCCTATGCAAACTACGAGCATGCCGGGTGGGAAGGGTTTCGCAGGGGAATCAGGGAGTCATGGAGACATGCCTTGCTGTATTGGCTGCTCCTGATCCTGGACATCAGCCTCATTACCTTTGTCATTCCCTTCTATCTCTCGTATGGCTCGATCATCGGGACCTTGTTGAGTGTCCTGCTGTTCTGGCTGTTTCTGGGCCTGACGTTTGCCCTCTTCTATTTTTTCCCGCTCTTTACCGTCATGAAGGGTGACAGACCGCTGAAAACGTTGAAGAAAAGTTTCCTGTTGGTCTTTGACAACCTGTTCTTCACCTTGTTTCTTGCTGTCTACCAGATGATCAACCTGGTTCTTTCCCTTCTGTTGGCAGGACTTGCGCCATCCTTTGCCGGTGTCATGCTGGCAAACAGCGATGCGGTGAAACTTCTGATGCTCAAATACGACTACATGGAAGAGCATCCCGAGGTGACGAGAAAGGAGATTCCCTGGGAAGAGTTGCTCTATGAGGAACGGGAGTGTGTAGGACATCGGTCACTGAAGAACATGATTTTCCCCTGGAAGGACTGATATGGCCATTGAGGTGGAACTGAAGGCTCATGCAACCGATTGGCAACTGCTCAAGGACCGGATCGAAAAGCAAAAAGACCTTGCAGGGCCTCTGTGTGAGGTCAAGGATGACATCTACTACTGCAGAACAGGCGAAGATGCGCTCTTTCGCCTGCGCTTGGAACAGTCAGGGCCGTCTTTTTCTTCCTTGCAGGGGCAGGTGGTGTTCACCCGCAAGTACAAGCAGATGCATCAGGGCATTGAGGTCAATCAGGAGCTGGAATTCTGCTGTGAGGCAAAAGAGTCGGAAAAAGCACATGCCTTCTTTCTCAGTCTGGGCTTCGAGCAGTACATACGGAAAACAAAGAAAGGCTACTCCTATACTTGGAATGTGGACCAAAGCCTCCCTCCCTTGCACCTTGAATTGGTGGAAGTGGGTACCTTGGGATGGTTTCTGGAAATGGAGTTTGTCCTTGCAGACGAAGAGAAGGTCCCGCTTGCCAGGACCTTCCTTCGAACCGTGCTTGCCCAGCTTGGGGTAGCGGAGCAACAGATTGAAAGCAGGTACTACATGCACCTGCTCAAGAATCAGACCACAGGATAACGAGGAACGCTCTCCACCCCAAGATAGCGGCTGATGCAGCTGATCAGGACATCATGATCCTCGACATCGGTAAGACCGCTGACCATGGCAGCCCCAATACAGCCGACTCCTTCCACGAAAATCGGGAAGCCACCACCGCAAGCGACAAACTTGGATGGATCCAAGCCGCGCTCAGCCAGTGTGGCTCCCCGCTTCTTCAGAAAGAGGGCATATCTGAGCGTACTCATCTCAAAGTGCTGGACCGTGCGGAACTTGCGGTCGATCCAACCTTCGTTCCCGAAATTCGTACCTTCCGCAGCATATTGGAAGAGCGTCAGACCGCTGAGAGACCGAATGGCGATGGCAATCTTGAGGTCTTTGTCCATAGCTTCGGAAACAAATACTTTTCCCAGCTCCCAAGCATCCTCGTGGGTGAAGGTTTCGAACTTCAAGAGCTCTTCCTGGGCACTTACGATTGCATACCGTTCTTCCAATTCCATACCTTACTCCCCTGGATAGTGGATACCCCATTGCTCCCTGAGCGTATCCATGACTTCCATTACCTTGATGATCTCACTGTGCGGCATTTGCTTGCACTCGAGCTGTCCGTCCTCTATGGCTTTTCTGCAGGCTTCCACCTGATGCTCAAAGCCGGTGATGTACTTGAATGGCTTGTACGTCTCCACCAGATTGTAGTCGCGGTCATAGACATTGATGCCCTCACAGTTGTTGATGTTGAGGAATTCTATGAAACCACGGCTTCCGAATATGGCCCCTCTCCGGTCAGAGGTACTGACCATGGAAGAGTGCAGCACCGCCATCTTGCCACCCTTGAACGTCAGGGTCATTGAATTTGATTCATCAACCCCGCTGTCCGTCTTGATGCAGCTTGACTCGATGCTCTCAATCTCGTTGCCGAAGACCATCATGGCAAAGTTGATGGGATAGACACCAACATCAAGCAACGCACCTCCTGCAAGTTCAGGATCAGTCAGTCGTTTGACACCCTTGATGGGATAGCAAAGATTTGCTGTCAGGGAGTGTGGTTCCCCGATGACCCTTCGTTCGAGTATCTGGTCCAGCACCAGGCGCATGGGCAGGTACCGCGTCCAGATTGCCTCGGCTACCAACAGCTTTTTCTCTTCTGCATAGGAGAGCACCTTGCGTGCTTGCTGTGCATTCATCGTAAAGCTTTTCTCACAAAGCACATGTTTTCCGCTTTTCAGTGCAAGCATCATGTGCTCATAGTGCAGTGAATGCGGCGTACAGATATACACGAGGTCAACCTCAGGGTCGTTGAGCATCTCTTCATAGCTGCCATAGGCCTTGCGGATCTTATACGTTTGGGCGAAATCACGAGCCTTCTGGATGTCGCGTGACGCGACGGCGTAGGCTTCCACATGTTCCATCTCAGCAACAGTTGCTGCCATCTTTCGGGCTATGTTGCCAGCTCCTAGAATTGCCAGTTTCATAGGCACCTCCTCTCCTCCATAGTATAGGCTGTGTCCAGAGGAAATGCAAAGTCAAATCATGCGCAGTTCAAAGGTGAACAAAACAAGGCCTATCAGGGCAAATATGGAAGAGCTGTGCATTCTTGACTCTTTCCTGAAGAGCAGGGCAACCAAAGACCAGAACGAGAAGACGAACACCCTCAACAGGGATTCCATGCCAATTTGGCTGAGCAGGCTGACGAAAGGCAAGAGGGAAGAGAGCAGGTAACTGACCCGCTGGCTCAACTGG
>Ga0172377_10009330_pt1 | contig 10053 bp, 7 predicted proteins | sample Pumphouse3metaG_FD_119749 | JGI IMG/M metagenome (GOLD analysis project Ga0172377, IMG submission 119749) | Leachate microbial communities from a municipal landfill in Southern Ontario, Canada - Pumphouse #3 metaG | ecosystem: Engineered > Solid waste > Landfill > Unclassified | place: Canada... | reverse complement strand
GCTGGCGACCGTATCAGCGTTGATGTTATAGTTCTGACCATCCGGTCCGATACCGATGGGTGCAACGACAGGAATATACTCATCACCGGCAAGCATCTCAAGAACCTTAGTATTTATCCGAACGATATCACCGACAAAACCCAGATCAAGGGCATTCCCATCCTTATCTCTGTCAAGTTTTCTGCATTCTATAAGATTGCCGTCGATCCCAGATATTCCTATCGCCTTAGCACCTTTCTTATTCAAAAGAGAAACTATTTCCTTGTTAGTCTTTCCGACAAGCACCATACGCGCAACATCTACTGTCTCTGCGCTTGTGACCCGCAGACCACCACGAAATTCCGAAGGTATGGAGAGCTTATCGAGCATGCTGCTTATGTCAGGTCCGCCGCCGTGAACGATAACCGGATTGATCCCGATAAACTTCAGAAGCGTAACATCATCCATCACATTGTTCTTAAGCTCTTCATTTATCATAGCGTTTCCGCCATACTTTATAACGACAGTTTTACCTGCAAGGCGCTGTATGTAAGGAAGTGCCTCTATCAGGATCTCTGCTTTGCCGATGAGCTCATTCATTTTAACAATAGTCATATCACTATTCATATCAATATCCATATCTGTCACCTGTCAGATCAACCCTTCCGTTTCATTGAAACCAAACATGATGTTCAAAGCCTGCACAGCCTGCAGCGAGGCCCCCTTGCCAAGATTGTCTATCGAAGACAACAATGTTGCGCGTCCGGTTCGTTCCTCGAAGAAAACCGCTATATCGGCAAAATTCGAGAATGCGACATTCGCCGTATCAGGGCTCATGCCTTCAGGAAGAAGTCTTACAAAGAACTCATTATCATAATCCTCAGCATAAGCGTTACGCAGAGTCTTAAGATCGCATCCCGAGGAAACATCCGCATAAATAGTTGCAAGCATTCCTCTTTTCATAGGAGCAAGATGAGGAGTAAACGTTATTGCAGTCTTCACACCTGTCTGAAGGGTCAGTATTTCTTCGATCTCGGAGGTATGCCTGTGTCCTGTAACGCTGTATGCGCGGAAGCTTTCGGCTGCTTCGCAATATTGATAAGCGATATCCGATTTTCTTCCGGCACCGGATATCCCTGAAGCAGCACTTATGATCAATGAATCAGGATCGATCAGATTTCTTCTGAACAAGGGTGTCAGAGCAAGTAAGGAGCAGGTAGGATAACAACCCGGATTCGCAACCAGTCTTGCCTCTTTTATCTGTTCGCGATAAAACTCAGGCAAACCGTACACAGCCTCGGCAAGCAGATGCGGAGCAGGGTGCTTCAGCTTATAAGCGGTTTCGTAAATGCTCCGGTCCTTATAACGAAAATCACCGCTGTGATCCAGGACCCTGACTCCCTTGCCAAGCAGAACCGGTACGACCTCTGACGAAACGCCGTGTGGAAGAGCAGTCACAACAACATCGCAGGAAGATGAAACAGCATCTATGTCAAGCGGAGAGCAAATCATATCGGTTATACCTTTTAAAGCAGGATATATATCGGCAAAAGCTTTTCCTGCATAACTCTGAGAAACTAGTGATGTTATCTGAAATCCTCTGTGACGGGAAAGTGCCCGGACAAGTTCTGCTCCGACATAACCGGTTGCTCCGATGATACCGACTTTTACATTTGTACTCAAATCCAAAACCTCCTGATCTATATGCGCATCGACCACGATATATTATGCATAAAATTTAATAAATATACACTATAATGCATAATAACTAAAATAGCAAGTCTTCATGTGAACCATAAGCGCATTCTTTCTGTATGTTACATTATACTACATGCGATCAAGCCATTTTAGTGCATAAAACCGAAAACTTACCGCTCAATCTACAAATTATAACTAAAACATTTGTTGATTTGAGATATGGAAAAACATTGGAAACTCTGATATATTTGAGTAGCAGAATGACAAAATTCTGCTTGCTGTTAATGCGAGCGGAATAATGGAGGGAGTTTATATGGCTAATGTAGTATTAAAGAATGTAGTAAAGAGATATGAGGGCGGAGTTGTTGCCGTTAGTGATTTTAATCTGAATATCGCAGATAAGGAATTCATAATCCTTGTAGGACCTTCAGGATGCGGTAAGTCTACCACTCTCAGAATGATCGCAGGACTTGAAGAAATAACAGAAGGCGAGATATACATCGGAGATAAACTGGTCAATGATGTACAGCCTAAGGACAGAGACATAGCGATGGTTTTCCAGAACTACGCGCTATATCCGCACATGACTGTTTTCGACAACATGGCTTTCGGTCTGAAACTTCGTAAAGTACCTAAGGATGATATCAAGAGAAGAGTTACAGAAGCAGCAAGGATCCTTGAGATCGAGCATCTTCTGGACAGAAAACCTAAAGCTCTTTCAGGAGGACAGAGACAGCGTGTTGCTCTTGGGCGTGCTATAGTCCGTGACCCTAAGGTCTTCCTGATGGACGAACCTCTTTCCAACCTCGATGCTAAACTTCGTGTTCAGATGCGTATCGAGATCACAAAGCTTCATCAGAGACTTCAGACAACCATAATCTATGTTACTCATGACCAGACAGAAGCTATGACGATGGGTACCAGGATCGTCGTTATGAAGGATGGATTCATCCAGCAGGTAGACGCTCCGACAGCTCTTTATCAGAAACCTGTCAATACATTTGTTGCTGGATTTATTGGTATGCCTCCGATGAACTTTTTCAATGTTACACTTAATCAGGAAGGCGATACATTCAAACTTCAGGCTGAAGGACTTGACATCAAGATTCCTTCGGAGAAAGCAGAGCATGAGCGTTTGAAAGATTATATCGGTAAAGAAATAGTTATGGGTGTTCGCCCTGAAGCTATCTCCGCAGAAGCTGAAGACGTTGCGGCATCGCCCGATACAACTTTTGAAGCTTTGCTTGAAGTTGTTGAAATGCTTGGTTCTGAAACACTCCTTTATCTCAACATAAAGGGCTTGAGTGCAACTGCGCGTGTCAATCCTTTGACACAAGTCAAAGCCGGAGACACAATGAAACTTGCGATCGACTCAAATCGTATCCATTTGTTTGATAAGGAAACAGAGAATATCATCGCAAGAGTATAAATCTGAACGGGTTTTATATCACATAAAGGGCTGCCGAGTAATAACGGCAGCCCTTTTAGCGTAAAGTTATTTACTTGATGATATTATTTGTTATATTATTAAAGTATTAGTGTTAAAATAATAAGATAGATATGGTATCAGATCATCATTTCAGGAAGGTGAATTATGGAAGAGATCAGGAAATGTATTAAAGAGGCAGGTAAAATTTTCAGTAATGTGGCAGGAGTTCTGGATTATGACGGAAGTGTAATAGCATGTACTGATGAGAAGCGTGAAGGAATTGAAGATCCTTCAGTTAGAGCTGTATTCATGTCCGACGAGAAGATGTCGATCACTTCCGGAAGGACATACATGAAACTGGCAATAGGAGACAAGACCAACTATGTTTGTTTTATTGACGGAACGGACGCGGTAAGCAGAACATATCTGGAACTGCTCGTAAACTGGATCTATGCAGCATTGAAAGAACGTAATACTGATGCTGAAAGAGAATCATTTCTGAAGAAGGTTATTCTTGAAAATGAACTTCCGGGTGATATACCGCTGAAAGCAAGAGAGTTCAAGATCCCGTATGCTGCTACGAGAGTTGCTTTTATCGTTAAAGTCGATCAGAGTGAAAGCCTTGATTGTATTGAGATCATGCAGAGCATGTTCCCCGATAACAAGGTCGATCATGTTTTTGCTATGGATGAGGAAACGATCGTACTATTGTCTGAGATAGGACGTGATGAGGCTGATAAGATAAGCAGTACAGCGAAAATAATACAGGACAATCTGAATTCTGAATCGATGACTAAGATTCGTATCGGAATAGGTATGTATGCTGATACTCTTAAAGATACCGCTAAATCATATCGCGAAGCTGCGCTGGCACTTACGGTAGGCAGCATTTTTGAGACAGAAAGTTGTGTTATGAGGTATGACAGACTGGGTCTTGGGAGACTTATTTATCAGCTTCCTTCAACTCTCTGCAATATGTTTCTTGATGAAGTTTTCACCAAAGGGGCATATGAATCTCTTGACAACGAAACTCTTCTGACCATTCAGAAGTTTTTCGAAAACAATCTTAACGGAAGCGAAACATCGAGACAGCTTTTTGTACACAGAAATACGCTTGTCTACAGACTGGATAAGGTGCAGAAGATCACAGGGCTGGATCTGAGAAACTTTGATGACGCAGTTCTCTTTAAACTGGCCTCAATGGTCAGAAGATACCTTGAAAAGCAAGAGAAGGGCACTTATAAACCATCAGCCGGTAAATGGTGGAACAATTGACATAAATGTTTATAGAGTTCAACAATGTCAGTATGACATATAAGCCCGGAATACATGCTCTTAAGAATGTCAGTTTTAGAATAGAGAAAGGTGAATTCGTTTTTATTATTGGAAGAAGCGGTTCAGGCAAGTCCACGATAGTGAAACTTCTGACATGCGAGGAAAGGGCGACTTCCGGAAATATATTTCTTGAAAACTATGATATAACCGATATCAGCAGACGAGATGTGACATATCTCCGTCGTAATATCGGTATGATTTTTCAGGATTTTCGTCTTATACAGTCTAAAACAGTTTACCAGAATGTAGCTTTTGCCATGGAAATCATCGGATTTGGCAGAAGTGTGATAAGGAAACGTGTTCCTATCGTGCTTAGTATTGTTGGACTTCGGAACAAGGCTAATATGTATCCGAACCAGCTGAGCGGAGGAGAACAACAGAGAGTTGCTATCGCAAGGGCTATGGTAAATGGTGCAGCACTTATTCTCGCTGATGAACCTACAGGCAACCTTGATCCGATAAATAGTGAAGCTGTTATGGCATTGCTTCAGGAAATCAATGATAGCGGTACAACAGTAGTTGTGTGTACACATGATGCGACTATGGTCAATAAGCTCAGACAGAGAGTTATTGAGATATCCGGCGGAAGACTTGTAAGGGATGAGAAGCTGGGTGAGTATAATTTATCCTGCGAGATCAAGAAAAGCAAGGGGGCCGGAAGCGACACAACAGAAAGAGCTGTGAGAGGAAGACCTGCAGGAGATCGTCATGGTAACTCTGCCGAGTCTCCGTTCGTTAGAAATGTCAAACTTAAACTGAGTGATTTTGAACTCGTATCCGAAGATGAGCTCGCTTCAGTTATTACTGAAGAGAAGTCCAAAGAGGAAGAGCAGATCATGGCTTTGGTCGATAAGGCTGCCGAAGCATCAAAGGATGCATCACAGCAGGAGGATGCTTATGACAGATCGTCTCCCGATAATAGTGCTGAAGAAGCGCTGAGGATAGCGGTTGAGTACTATATGAGGAAAGCACGAAAGTATCAGGATATCGAAACAGAATGTGTTCCAGAAGATTCGAAACCGGATATAGAACCGGATCCGGAGAAAGTTACTGTGCAGGATCCTGAGATAGGTGAGCCCGGTCTCGATTTTATCAATCTAATCAAACCGCGAAGGATCCGCTCTGATGATAAAACGGAGAGAAGAAAATGAGGCTTGCTGCAGCAGTACATTCCCTGAAAGAAGGTATCGTCAGTATCGTCAGACACCCTTTGGCTTCGCTTGCAACAGTTAGTACGATCACACTGATGTTGTCTGTCATGGGTGCTTTCCTTATTTTTTCTGAAAATGCGAAAGAACTTGCCAAAGGAGTAAGTCAGCAGCCGCCTATACTTGTGTGGGCTGAGTATCATGCTGACGAAGATACAATTACTGCTATCGATTTGGCGATCAGCGGTGATGAAAATGTTAAAAGTTATTCGATGCAGACCCCTGAGGAGAATTTTGAGATGTTCAGGGAAGAGCTTGGTGAAAATGCCGGAGTACTTGACGGATTTGACCCGAGTCTTTTGCCGTATACTTTTACTGTTCAACTTGAAGAAGCATCACTGGCCGATGATTTTAAGCTGGAGCTGGAGGGAGTGCCCGGTGTTCGTAAGGTGGAATACAGTCAGCCTGTTACAGAATTTCTCAACAGTATCAGATTGGCCGTGAACTCGATAACGCTTATTGCTTTTGTTATACTTTGCGGAGTAACTCTTTTCATTATATCCAATATGGTCAGGGTAACTGTTCTTGCGCGTGGTGAGGAAATTGGGATCATGAAATATGTTGGCGCTTCTAATCTGTATATACGTGTTCCTTTTATTATCGAGGGCAGTATTGCTGGTTTTATTGGAGCTATGGCTGCCTGTGCTGTTTCGCTGGGTGTATATTCGTCGATTCTTAACAGAACTGCTGAAACAATGAATGGGATTTCTTTTCTGAAACTTATGCCTGTGGATCAGATATCCGGTAAAGTCATAATGATAAACTTCCTTCTGGGTATATTGATTGGTGCATTGGGCAGCGCTATTTCAGTCAGAAAGTACATAAAGGTCTGATAGGCCGGATACTATAAATGTAAAACAAAGGTAACACAAGATAAATCGTTCTGTGATAAAGTTATATATGTGCTTATTCAAGTGCTCAGTGAATATATGAGGATGGTCAGCAAACATATGAGGAGTTTCGTGATCGGGAGAAGAGGAGACGGCAGAAATATTTGGGCCGCAATACTTATATTGTCTTTTGTGGTAACTGCAATGACGCTCTTTTCCGTAGAAAACAGACAACTTCATGCTACTTCATCGATCGCTGACCTCAACGGAAAGCAGGAGGAGATCGCACAGAAACTGGAACAGATCAAGAAGGAAAAGGAAGAACTGAAGAACAAGACAAAGGATCTTCAGGGAGAACTTTCATGGTTGAATTCCAAGACGGAAGCTGAGAGGCAGAAGTATTCTGAACTTGTCGAAGAACTCAATTCGGCTTATTCTGAGATGGATGCCGCGTTGACAGAGGCTTCTGAATCAGAGAAGGCTCTTGAAGAGAAAAAGGAGCAATACAGAGACAGGCTTCAGGCTATGTTCGAGAACCGTAACAAGAGCACACTTGAAATGCTCTTTGAGGCTGAAGACATGTCAGAATTCTTTGCCAATATCCAGTTGATATCAATCATTGCCGAGAATGACCGTAATACTATCGATGAGCTTGATTCAGCCAAAGCTGAAGCTTTTCTTAAGAGAGAAAAGGCTGAGACTTATTGCGAAGAAATGCAGGAATATGTTGACGAAAAGAAGAATGAGATAGAAGCATTGAAGAAGAGTATCTCAAGCGCAGCAAATGAGCTTGATACGAGGAAACAGGAGCTTTCTGTTGCTGAAAAGGAAGAAAAGGCCTTACTTGCCGAATCAGAAAAGATAAAAGATGAAATCAAGAAACTTCAGACTGCAGCTGCCTATTATGGCGGAACTATGGTTTGGCCGACACCCGGGTATACGGGAATCAATCCTACGAACTATTTCGGCATGAGACTTCATCCTGTTTATAAGTATTGGAGAATGCATAACGGAATAGACATAAATGCTCCTTTCAATTCTAAGATCGTATCAGCTGCTGAAGGCAAGGTGATACTTGTAAGGACGATAAGCGGATACAATTCATCGACAGGAAATAATTACGGCGGATCAGGCTACGGCAATTATATTATTGTTGATCATGGCGGAGGGATATCGACTCTATATGCTCACTGTAAGCTTTTGAAGGTTAAGACCGGTGATGTCGTTAAAGCAGGGCAGTGGATCGCTGTTACCGGAAGTACGGGAACTTCTACAGGAGCACATCTTCACTTTGAAGTGAGAGAAAATGGTTCGCCGGTAGACCCTCTTCAGAAGAAATACCTTGGAGTCAGAAAATAAACAGATGTATAAAACGGTGCTTGTGCTATTATATTCCTTAAGGCAAAGGCTGTTATGGCGTGTATGTCTGATACGATATTGAATAAATATTTATATATGAGGGAATATGGATACAAATTATACTCACAAGGATCTTGATCCGAGCAGACCATTAGATCCTATTGCGTTTCAGGGGGTCTCACCGGAAGAACACAAGAAAGCGCTTTCGCGAAGAACACTGGCAGTTTCTTTAATAAGCATATCTCTTACATTCATACTTACTCTTGCGATAATTGCTTTCATAACGGTTCCGATCTATAGGGAGATGTTGAATAACAATGATCATGGTGCTGCGCTGGAATTTGATGATGATCCTGATACAGCCGGTGCATTGGATAAAGCTAACGGAATAATCGATCTTATCAGAAGTGAATATTACATTGAGCTCTCAGATGCGGATATTCTTGAAGCTATTTCATCCGGTTTACCCGGTGCACTGGGAAGTCCTTATACCTATTATCTGACTGCTGAACAGAACAGTATGATAGAGGAGTCTATGTCAGGTCACTATGTCGGGATAGGGTGTACCGTTAGTTTGTCTGCTTCAGGGGAAACAGAAATCGTTGAAGTTTACGCAGGTAGTCCTGCTGAGGAGGGTGGTCTGAGGACCGGTGACCTTATAGTCAAAGTTGATGGTGAAGATGTTACCGGTGCTGTTGATATAGCTGAGGTAGCAGCCAAAGTTAAAGGCGAAGAAGGTACGCAGGTAGTGCTTGAGATCTTTAGAAGATCGGATGCCAGTACTTTTGAAGCAAAACTTACCAGGAGGACCATAGAAGTTCAGAATGTCAGGCACAGGATGCTGACACCGGAGATAGGATATGTCCACGTCAAAGGTTTTGTTAACGGTGTCAATGATGATTTCCGAAGTGCGATGAATGATCTGCAGTCGCAGGGTGCCAAAGATGTCGTTTTCGATTTGAGATTCAACTCCGGGGGAAGTGCTGCAGTAATGCTGGATATGCTGGACTACCTTCTCCCTAAGGATACTTTGCTCTCTACAATTAAAGGAAGAGAGAAGGGGAAAGAATTTACTGTTGAGTGGAAAACGGAAGCTGATATGAGTGTTCCTGAAAGCATGAGATACATGATACTGGTCAACTCATATTCTGCAAGTGCGTCAGAGTTTTTCTCGGGAGCTCTCAGAGACAACGGCAAGGCTGTCATCATAGGAGAGAAGACTTTCGGAAAAGGTTCAGGAACATCGACTTATAAGCTTCAGGATGGTTCTGCTGTTAATCTAACGATATTTCAATACTATCTCCCCGGTGGTGTATGTGTTGAAGGAACAGGTATAGAACCTGATATAAGCGAAGTCCTGGCTGATGAGTTTATATACATGTCTGTTGAAACACTTACTGAAGAGCAGGATACGGTGTTGCAAAGGGCCGTCACGGAGCTGAAGGGGGGCTCCTGATATGCTTTGTGAGAGTGAGGCATACGACGTTTTGGCATCGGTGTATGACAGATGGCAGGAAGAAAGTGATCCTGGTACATGGGCATCGTATACTGATGATCTTATAAAACAGTATTCCGGTATCAATGAGGGACAAGGAAGAGACGGCAGGCTGCTACTGGCAGATCTGGGATGCGGGACAGGCAAGACTTCGGCACTTATGGCTGAGCGAGGGTATGATGTTTTAGGGATAGATTCTTCCCCGGAAATGCTAAGGAAAGCAAAGGAGTCATATCCTGACACAGGAATTGAATTTATATGCCAGGACATTTCATCGATGGAGTTGTTCGGAACCGTTGACGTGATGATTTCTCTTATGGATACGGTGAATCATATTACCGATATAAGAAAGCTGAAATCTTTCTTCAGAATGTGTAAAAGATATTTGAACCCCGGAGGGATACTTGTTTTCGATATAGCATCACTGAAGCATTTTGCCGTAACACTCGGAGAGAATACTTTTACAAATGACGAAAAGGACTTTACTTTGATATGGCGTAATTCGTTCGACAGGCACAAAGCAGTTAATCTGGCTGAAATCATCGTTTTCCTGAGAAATGAGCAGGACAAATATGACAGACACGAGACGATAATCCCGGAGAGGTACTATGAACCCGAAAAGATAGCAGGTATTCTTGCAGAAAATGGTCTTGAAATCGTCAAAATTTTCGCAGATCTTAAACGAAGGAGCCCCGATAACACAAGTGAACGCATTTTCTT
>Ga0172377_10009328_pt1 | contig 10054 bp, 10 predicted proteins | sample Pumphouse3metaG_FD_119749 | JGI IMG/M metagenome (GOLD analysis project Ga0172377, IMG submission 119749) | Leachate microbial communities from a municipal landfill in Southern Ontario, Canada - Pumphouse #3 metaG | ecosystem: Engineered > Solid waste > Landfill > Unclassified | place: Canada... | reverse complement strand
CTGAAGACCAGGCTGAGCGATCTCGTGGATGTGGGAAAACCCGCCATTGTGATCTCACTTGTAAGTATCGCGGTCCCGTTCCTCGGAGGATATGCCGTATACTATCTGTTCGGCAGCGATACCAATGTTGCCATAATGGTCGGAACTGCTTTGTTCGCTTCCAGCACGACCATCACGGTCAATATGCTGAACTACTTCGGCATTTCGGAGACCAAAGAGGGAAAACTGATCGTGGGAGTGTCCATCATAGTGGATATCATCTGTCTGGTGATCCTTGCCGTGAACACCAGCATAGTCAGCCCGGTACACGAACATTCCTGGTGGATGAACATACTGGTCATCCTAATATTCGTGGCATTGGTATTCCTGTTCATCGCACACACAAAACACAGAAGCGAAAAGAGAAAGGATCTGATGGACCGCTTGGATCTCGAATTGGAAGATATCCGCAAAGGCCTGTTCGTCGTTGCGATAATAACCTGTTTCGGGCTGACCGCGCTCTCCTACCTTGTAGGATTATCGGTATTGTCGGTGCGTTCCTTGCAGGGATGTATTTCGCGGAATTCGAGACCTCCAGTCACATTCACGAGAAATTCTATACGCTGACGAGATTCCTGCTTCCGTTCTTCTTCATCTATGTGGGCCTCAGACTTCACTTCGATGTCATGGGCATCAGCACCCTCACGATCGCTGTCGCGTTGATAGCGGTCGCAATAATCACAAAATACCTCGGCGGATTCGCCGGATGCAAGATTTGCAGGATGAACAATACCGACTCCAATTTCGTAGCCTCATGCATAATCGCAAGAGGGGACATAGCCATCATAGTTGCCACACTGGCACATACAATGGGATTGTTCGATACCGACATGTATGCCGCGGTCATAATCATGGCCGTGGCCACTCAGATCATCGCTCCCGTAGTAATCAACAAGATGTACAGGAAAACGAAACTGTGTGCGGATACAGAGAAAAAAGAAGAGGCCGAAGCAGTTTCAGAATGACCTTCATTCCTTTCCGAGCCTTTCCATCATCCTTTTGATGGATTTCTCGTAACCGTTATCTGACGGCTTGTAGAACTTCGTACCTGCGATGGCATCGGGAAGATACTGCTGCTGTACATAGTTGCCTTCGTAATCGTGAGGATATTTGTAGCCCGTACCTCTTCCGAGATCCTTGGCGCCGCCGTAGTGGGCATCTTTGAGATAAGAAGGAATAGGTCCCGTAGGAACCTCTTTGACGCACTTCATGGCGCTCATGATCGCAACACAGGCCGAGTTGCTCTTAGGTGCACATGCAACATATGCGGCCGCCTGTGCCAGTATTATCTGGGACTCAGGCATTCCGATGCGTTCCACAGCCTGTGCGGCAGACACCGCAACGACCAATGCTTCTGGGTCTGCATTGGAGACATCCTCTGCGGCACAGATCATTATCCTGCGTGCTATGAACTTCACATCCTCCCCCGCATACAGCATCCTTGCGAGATAATAGATCGCTGCATCCGGATCGGAACCGCGCATGCTCTTGATGAATGCGGAAATGGTATCATAGTGGCTGTCCCCGTCCTTATCGTATCCCAAGACCCTTTTCTGAATGCATGATGATGCTGTATCCAGATCGATGTGGATCACACCATCAGCGCCGGGATCCGTGGTGAGCGCACCCAACTCCAACGCATTCAATGCTGACCTGGCATCCCCGTTGGAAACGTCTGCCAGGAAATCCACGGCATCGTCATCGATAGCCAGCTTCATATTTCCGAGACCTCTTTCCCTGTCAGCGACCGCTCTTCTGATGATCTCTGCGATGTTCTCGGGAGACAATGCTTTGAGCTCGAATATCCTGGACCTCGATATCAGCGCCTTGTTGACCTCGAAATACGGATTCTCCGTGGTAGCTCCGATCAGGATTATGGTGCCGTCCTCGACGAACGGAAGCAGATAGTCCTGCTGCCCTTTGTTGAAACGGTGGATCTCGTCGATAAAAAGTATGGTCCTTTTCTCCTGCATACCGAGAAGGTCCTTGGCGCGTTTGACCGCATCCTCCATATCCTTCTTTCCGGCGCATGTTGCATTAAGCTGACGAAAATCCGCGTGAGTGGTGTTCGCTATCACCTGTGCCAGCGTTGTCTTTCCGGTACCGGGGGGACCGTAGAAGATCAGCGAGCTTATCCTGTCTGCGCGTATAGCCCTTGAAAGGAGACCGTTCTTTCCGAGTATATGTTCCTGACCTACGACCTCGTCAAGGGTCCTGGGCCTCATACGGCTTGCCAATGGCGCCTGTTTGCTCAGAACATCCTTTCTTGTGTACTCGAAAAGATCCATCGGGACACCATCATTTTAGACCTTATAATAATCGCGCCCGACCGTTGCGGTTATAACTCCGATACGCTATGTGCATGCATGAAGAAACTCACATCGAACCAGTATCTCGTCATCGGTATCCTGGTTTTCATAGTGGTACTAACATTGGGCCTGTACGCCGTCTATCAGTTATGAATCGGCCTTAGCGCTCTCGGCCTTGGACAGACGTTTTATGATCAGGGCCGCTACGAATGCTATTCCCACTGCGAGTACTACCGTGGCTCCCGGAGGAGAGTCCCATGCAAGGCAGAGGAACAGTCCCAGCACCGACAATATCACAGACAATACCGTTCCCAACAGCATCATGCTCTTCATATTGTGGGTGAACAGATTTGCCATTGCCGCAGGTATCGTCATCAATGCTATGATCATGATGATACCGACGACGTTTGCCACCATCACGCATGAGAGTGCGACCAGGATATACAGCACTAGATCGACCAGAGTGACATTCATTCCGGAGATCCGGGCATGGACCTGATCGAATGTCAGGATCTGGAACTCCCTGTACATGAATGCCACTATGATGAGTATCACCGCAGTCACGACGGCCATCGTGAGCAACGTGGACCTGCTTACGAGAAGTACATTTCCGAACAGAATGGTCTCGAAAGATGCGGGAACGACCACGGTACGGTCCATGAAACACATGAATATCACACCGATCGCCATTCCGACCGCCCAGAGGACACCGATCATCGTATCCTGCCTCAGGTCCGAGATCCTTTTGCAAACTACCATTATCACAGCTGCAACGACTGCGAAGATCACTGCGCCCAACATCGGTGTCATCCATCCCACCATGAAGACGGACATGACATAATATGCGAATCCCACTCCGCCGAATGTTGTGTGTGCTATTCCTCCGGTGGATGCTACCATACGGTTGACGACGACGTACGTACCTATCACTCCGCAGAGTATGCAGGCACAGACCGTCGCCATGAACATATTCTGTACCAATGATATCGAGAGGTAATCGAGAATGCTGGTCATTCCTTATCCCTCCCGCATCCGCACCCGCACTTGCAGGTACTTCCGGAAGAATGGGAGAATTTCAGGAACTCCGGAGGACAGTGGAATCCCAATTCGACCATTTCTTCCGTTATCTCCGGACGGTCGTTGCAGATGATGCGCCTGTTGATACATGCAAGTCTTTTGACATCATGCGATATGCTTGCCATATCATGAGTGATCAGCATAATGGAAACCCCTTCGCTGCTGACCTTCTTCAGTATATCGTATGTACAATCCTTCATGGACGGGTCCAAACTTGCGGTGGGCTCATCTAGAAGTAAGATCTTTGGTTCGGGGGCGAGGGCCCTGGCCAAAAGGACCCTCTGAAGCTGTCCCCCGGAAAGATCGCCTATTCTCTTTCCGCGGAACTCCTCCATCCCCGTATATTCCATGGCCTTATCGGCCATGGCCTTCTCTTCGCATGAATAATAGGGACGATAGCCCTTGCGGACCCTCATCCCCATAAGGACGACCTCCTCGGCGGAGATCGGATAACTCTTATCGAATGCTCCGAACTGAGGAACGTAACCGATGTTCCTGACGCCTTTGGAAGGTTCTTCCCCATAGATCTTGATGCTGCCGCTCATGGGAGGAATTAAGCCCAGGATCGAACGGAAGAGGGTGGTTTTTCCGCCTCCGTTCGGACCGATCACTGCCAGGAAGTCGTTGGGCCTGAGTTCGAGACAGATATCTCTCAGGATCGCTTCGTTGCCGTAACCGGCGGTAAGACCGCGTATCTCTATGGGGAGTTCATCCATTGTTTTACGCACGCTCCGTAAGGTCCTCTTTCAGATAGCTTACGAACTTGTTGAGTTCGGAAAGCATATCGTCGGTCGTGGGATTCACGACGTAGACCGTGATCCCGCTCTCTTCGAGAGTGGCCTTCCCTTCGTAACCTTCATCGGTTATCGATACGTAAATCGTATTTCCTTCTCCGAGGACCATCGCTACAGCATCTTTGACCTCTACCTCTCCGTCCGCTTCGATAGCGTACATGTCAAGGTTGAGTCCGTATGCAGCAGCATACTGCTCCAGGAAGTATTGCCAGGCAGGGTGCCAGACAACGACCGTGAAGGTCTCGTCACCTACAAGCTCTGCAAGTTCCTCGATTGCATCTCCGACCGCATCTGCCTCGCTCTTGAAGGAAGCCAGGTTGTCTGCGTATTTGTCGGCATTATCGGGATTCAACTCCGACAGTTTCTCCGCAATCACCTCTGCCATCTTGTAGAGGTTATCGGGGGACGTCCAGATGTGGGGATCTTTTGCATCGCCTTCTCCGGATTCGGGAGAGGGTAGTGCAGTGTATGAGATCTCATCTGCAAGGACAACGATATCCAATGTATCGGGGATCTCGCTCTCGGCCTCTTCCAGGAATGCTACTTCCCATTCGACTCCGGAACCGATCTCGAAATACACATCGGAAGTGTAAAATTCATTGATCTGAGATACCGTTATGTTTACTTCATGGGGGCTTACATTGGCTCCCACGAGTACGTTCACGTTGTATTCATCACCGGCGATCTCCTCAACGAGATAGCCTTCCCAAGCCATGGTAACACAGATCGTCTGTTTGGAATCTGCATCTCCGTTGTCTTTGGTGATGACATAGACGGCTGCGCCTGCGACGACGATTGCCGCTACGATTATTGCTGCGATAGCTGTAGTTTTCATCAATTTTTTCAATTAGAATTTTATTATTAATATATTCTTATATTGTTAATAATATCTCCCTAAATAGTTATTGAATATTATTAACATCAGATAATGGAATAAAAGTATTATTATTTCGACAGAATAATTTAAGATGTGATAAGCAGTTTAACAGCTATAAATAACAAGGTCGTGATATCGATCGCGGTCGTCGCAGCGATAGTTGCCGTATCTCCTGCGCTTTCCTGATCCTTGACAACAACAAGGAAATCGCCGCGGATCATGATAATGAGTATTGGTATCAGACCGGATACAGCGGGTACGTGGACAGGACCTATGACAGCAGCCTGGCCGAAGATCCGTATATCCCGTTCTTCTACGACCTTTGTATATATGAGCAGCAGGAAAGCATATTCACAGGCAGCTACTGCGGATCGGCTGTCCACGGAACGATCACAAATTCGATCATAGCATTCTCGGGTAACTACAACGGCAACGAGATATGGTTCTACGGAGAATTTGACGATGATGATGTTATGTATGCATCCGTCATCAACTTTGACAGCAAGGGCCGGATGAACTCTTACTACACTTACTACTCCACAGATCCTGAAAAGGAAATGGTCATCGGAGACTATGAGGACATCAGAGGCGACTGGAGTGTACAGTATTCCAAGAGGATCACATCAGAAGGGGCCGAGGATATATTGGGAACGGACCTTACCATTCTCAGACAGCGCGGACCTGTATTCTACGGTAATATGGAGATGATGTTCGACGGAGCAATAGAGACCATCGATATCACGGGCATGTTCACGACAATGAGCGACAACGGTCTGGATGTCGCATTCATGCTTGACAGCAGAGGCACAGAATGGACCATGGAGATAGATACCGCCAACGATACCTTTGACCTGTTCTCCAACGTTCGTCTGTCAGACAACAACATGATCTGCAACGAGAGATTCTACACCCGCGGGGACGGATCCGATATCGACAAGGAGATCATAGATCTCAAGGGGACTACATGGTACGAGAAATATTCATTCTGTACGATAGGCATAGGACAGTTCACAGAATTGTTTGAAAGATATGAGATTAACATCACCGAACAGGTGGGGTCGCTAATCTACGGAAAGATAAATCTGAAAGGCGAATACTGCGATGTGTCCGGATACATCATGAGCTGCGATCATATCAGACTGTCGGGTTACAGCGAAACAAGTGGCAACCTGTACGGATACGGATACATCGAAGACGACACCATGTACCTGTGCGAATCATATTATCTCGAATATCTAGGAGGAACTACCGCTTCAGTTTGCACTTTCTCCCAGGATCCCGAGATCCCAGAAAGCGCCGACGATCTTATCGGCGTCTGGATGCCCGCATATGCTACAGGAATGAAAGAGGACAATATCATCCTGACAAGCAGCAATCTACAGGACGACATGGACCTCCTTACATACCGTCTCACGGTCATAGGTACGAACGGAAATATGTTCTGGGGAACGTTCGGAGGGACCGAGATAACCGGTACATACATCAACGGTACATTGACGTTCGCCGCCGATCTGGAAGACAACTATTACAACTACTCCCACGTCTCGTTCTTCGGCCTGTATGTGAACGATCATGTGTTCCAATCGTGTGAATTGTTCACCGAAAAGGATGGTTCGCACTCCACATGGCAATGCATTTACTCCAACCGTTCGCTTGTCGCAAACCCCAACATATCATCATACGGATTCGAAGAGGATTGGAGTGTACCCGATGAGTAATACAGATTCTATTTTGACGGGAACACTGCCACCACACTGATGGGCAGTTTCATCGAGATCTACAGAAGCGATAACTTCGTATACGGATCTATCGAAGAACAGAACGGTTCCACCACGAAGATGTTCGGATTCATCGGTTCGATCTACGCCAGCGCAGACAACTATGTGTTCAACGCATTGATCACGGATACTTCCGGAGATCTGTTCTACCTCTATATGAACAACGATGTCCTTTACATGAACGGCATCGACAAGGACAACTCCATCGGCAGCGGCACCACACCTGTACTGTTCCGCGCATACACCAGCGACGGCCATGAGCCCGAGATCCCTGAAGTGCCCGACTATATCGGCAGCTGGACCGGAGAAGGATGCACATATCTGTACTCCGACGGATCTACATCGACTGCACCCCAGGTCACTGTGGAGATCACCGGACAATACGAAAATCTTGTCACCGGGGTCATATCAACGAAGTTCGGAGATTACGACCTCTTCGGATACATCACATTGTTCCAACCCAGCGTTATGACGTTCTACATGGAGAATGATCTGGGCCGCCTGACATTGAGGATCGATGACGAAGGCAACGCTACGATGTTCGTGTACTTCAACGAAGATTCGCGTATATTGACCTCGTATCTCGAGGAGAACTGATCAAAGGTCCCTGATCTTTCTCGCAGGGTTCCCTGCGACCGCTACATTGTCGGGAACGTCCTTGGTGACGACCGATCCTGCGCCGACCACGGAATTCCTACCTATGGTAATGCCCGGAAGAATGGTCGTATTCGCCCCAATCCACGCATTGTCTTTGATAACAACATGATCGGAGATGAGAGTTGTGCGGTCGTTTGGATCCAGAGGGTGATTTGTCGTCAATATCTTTACAAACGGACCGAATTTGACATCGTTTCCGATGGTTATTCCTCCCTGATCGCAGAAACAACATCCGAAATTCACAAAGACACGTCTGCCGAAAGAAATGAACTAGCCCCAATCGGAATAGAACGGGGCGATGATCACCGTATCTTCCGATATCTCGGAACACGTAAGTTCGCTGAGGATCCTCCTTACTTCAGAATTACCCGAATATCCTGTATTAATCGCAGCGGTCAGCCTTAAAACACGCTCGTAACCGTCCGACAGCTTCTGATGTTCGGGATCGTCGGCCCTTATGGGTTCCCCTGCCTTCATGCGATCGTAAAGATCCATGCGGACAGGACACCGATGGAACGATTTAATTACTGCGTTCCCTGACCGGCATCCTTCTTGTTGAAGGAACCGCTCTGACGGACAACCCTTGCGCATTCTTTCTGCGAATAGGGGACCTTCTTGGGAGCCAACTGAAGGAAGAGCTTCTTTCCGTTGTATGTGCTGTTGGAAACGGCCTTGGCTGCCATATCGGCGTATTTCTCGTTTACCTCGATGAACGAGGTCATATTTCCGAGACCGACCCTTCCGACAAGATCGTCCGAGAGTTTCGCTCTGCTTTTGACGATCTCTGTTATCTGGACCCTTCCGCAGGCATCTTCCTTTCCGAGGTTAATCTGCATAGCGACCATGGTAGACCTCTGTGCAGGGGTCTTGGAAGGGATGACCCTGACGGTCTTCCTGACGGGCTCCGGTTTGTGCATGGTGCTTCCGGAAAGGATGGACATGGCGTCCTCGATCCTGATCTTCGAGATCTTCTTGCCGGTCTCCTGCTCGTACATCCTCACACGGCGGTCCTCGACCTTGGTAACAAAGGAGATCGCAATACCTTCCTTTCCTGCCCTTCCGGTCCTTCCGATCCTGTGAAGGTATGTCTCTGCATCCGGAGGAACGTCGTAGTTGACGACAACATCAACATCGTTGATGTCGAGACCCCTTGCGGCAACATCTGTTGCGATGAGGATCTGGAATCTGTCGTTCCTGAAATTCCTGACGACCTTCTCCCTTCTTGCCTGCGGCATATCGCCGTGAAGCGAACCGACCTTGTATTTCTCTCCCATTTCCGTGAAGAGGTCATCGACCATCTTCTTGGTCTGGCAGAATACGATGGTCTTGGGGAAGTTGCATCCGACGATCATCTCGAGCCTTTCGTGCTTTCCTCCCCTTGAGACGGGGATGTAATACTGTTTGACAAGATCTGAACAGGGTTCGTCCTTTGAAACGAGAAGTTCAAGGGGATCGACCATGAAACGGCCGCCGAGGCGCATGATCTCGTGTGCCATGGTGGCGGAGAAGAGCATTGTCTGTCTCTCTTCGGGAAGCGCTCCCATGATGAAGTTCACTTCCTCTTCGAAACCCATATCGAGCATACGGTCGGCCTCATCGAGGACGGCCTCTTTGATGCATGACATGTCGAGAGCACCCTGTTCGATCAGGTCCTTGACACGTCCGGGCGTTCCGACTATGATATCGGCCCCTCTCTTGAGCTTGGAGAACTGCATGTTGTAGCTGGAACCTCCGTAGATGGCAACGCTTCTGTGCTTTGTGTATTTGGAAAGTCTGAAAAGTTCCTGTTCCACCTGTCCCGCAAGTTCCCTTGTAGGGCAGAGAACGATGGCGCTGGGCTTCTTCATTCCCGAAGGTATCCTGCCCATTACGATCGTACCGTATGTGGCGGTCTTACCCGTACCCGTCTGTGCCTGTGCGAGGATGTCCCTGCCCTCAAGTCCTACGGGAATTGCTTCCTTCTGCACCGGAGTGGGCTCTGTCCATCCCATATCCTGGATGGCCCTCAAAATCTTCGCATCTAATCCCAAATCTTCGAATCCTGTCATTTACACGGTCCCTAAAAAGTCCGTGCGGTTCATCCGGACCCCTTAACTATCCCGCGGGTAGCATTGCCTATATATAAATGAACGCATCGGCATCCTTTCGACCCTATCCAGACGAGGATTTTATCCGAAATCGAAAGACACATCGGCTTTGAAACGCACCAACGGTTCCCGGACGATTCCGATGCGGATAAAGCGCATTCCTCCTATCGCAGCAGCGGGATCGCGGGGCATTCTGCCGCTCCATGGAATAACGAACGTTTCGATAACCGGCCGTCGGAGCCGCCGGCGGTTCGGATTGCGCCTTTCGGAAGGTCTCATCGAAAAAGCAATGCCGCCCCGAATGGAATCCGCGGACGGCGGCCACAAATGAGGGGGACACGGAGAATCCCGGAACCCCTCCGTTCTCACAGGTCCCTTATGGCATCCTTCATGGATTTCACGTAATCGTAGACATACGGGGCGGCATCGCGCCCGT
>Ga0172377_10009327_pt1 | contig 10054 bp, 9 predicted proteins | sample Pumphouse3metaG_FD_119749 | JGI IMG/M metagenome (GOLD analysis project Ga0172377, IMG submission 119749) | Leachate microbial communities from a municipal landfill in Southern Ontario, Canada - Pumphouse #3 metaG | ecosystem: Engineered > Solid waste > Landfill > Unclassified | place: Canada... | reverse complement strand
CACTGGGAGGATTTTTTTGATGTCACAAAAACATTTGCAGTTCAGCATACCGTGTTTTCCGATGTGTTTAAGAATACGATGTTTGCTTCTTTAAGATTGAAGGATGCAATTGTTGATCGTTTCAGACAGATTGAGAACAAACGTCCGTCTGTGGATACCAAAAATCCGGATATTGTTATAAATCTTCATATTTCCGGAAATGATTGTAATATATCTCTTGACAGTAGCGGCGAATCTTTGCATAAAAGGGGCTATCGTATTGAAAATCATATTGCTCCTATTAGTGAAGTTCTGGCTGCAGGAATGCTGAAATTGTCGGGATGGACAGGAGATAGTGTGCTGATGGATCCTATGTGCGGATCAGGAACTATTGCTATTGAAGCTGCAATGATGGCTTCGGGAATTCGCCCGGGAGAAGTAGGAAGAAAATATTCTTTTCAGTCGTGGGATAATTACAGCCCTGAAATATTTAAAAAAATTGTAGATGATGTTCATCACAGTCCACTTAAATTCCCTATTTACGGATCTGATATTTCAAAAGAAAATATTAAAAAATCTATTGTAAATTCACAGGAAGCCGGAGTTGATGATATTGTATTGTTTGACAATGCTGATTTCTTTAAATCGGAGAATAAGAAGAATATTCCTTTTTTAATGTTTAATCCTCCTTATGGTGAGAGAATGGAAGACGGAGATGATTTGTTTTACCAGCAGATTGGTGATTCTCTGAAAAATTATTATCACGATTGTCAGGCCTGGATAATCAGTACAAAAGAGTGTTTAAAGTCTTTAGGATTGAAACCTTCTAAGAAAATTCCTCTTTTTAACGGTCCTTTGGAATGCAGTTTTAGAAAATATGAGATGTATTCCGGATCACGGAAATGGAAAAAACAGATGCCCTCTGATGATAAGCATAACGTACTGTCTGATAATAAGCGGGAAATACTTTCTGAAGACAAAAAAAATTAATTTTATTGTATCTGTATTCCTGAAAAGCTGACAGGTTTTGATGCATTTAATAATAAAACAATTAATCAGTACAAATAGAAGTCAGCTTCAGTTTGTACTGATTTTTTTAATCACAGGGATTTGTAATTTTGTTCTGCAACTGTATTTTTATTAGTTATTAATTTTTTACTTCCTATATGAAGTCAGTTTTTATATTTTGATGTATTTTATTTTTAATGTTTTAACTATGCTGTTTTTTGCGAGGGTTCACATAAATAAGTATTGTCGTTTTGTTTTTTATGGTATTCTTTTTCAATTATTATTAGTGCTTTGCGAAGAAGAATAATGTCTTTTTCCCGAAGTGCTTTTTCAAGCTCTTTATATAAATTAATTTCTTTTTCAAGATCTTTGTCTGAGACTATTTCTTTATTCCATTGTTGCTTTTCTGACGGGGACATTTCACCGTGTATATAACGGTCGATGTTTTCAGTGGTATATTTTCCCATTATAAAGTTTTTTTCTAAGAAATTTTTATCACGACTTTTTTAGTTATAATTCTTGTTTCCCAACTCTTTAAATTTTTTGTCCTGTTTTATATTTTTGATGAGAGTTTCTTTGCATTTGTATTTTTTCTTTTTTGCATATTTTTCATTTTTATACCCCATTTGTTTTGCAATATTTTTTAGGGGTACGTTGTCCAGAAATAATTGCAGCGTTTTCTGACAGTCTTTGCCGAGCTTTAAGAAATATTTTTGATATAGACCATAACGTTCGTTTTTTTCGATGGTGTCTATAAGATCCTGATTTTTTTTGTCTTTCAAATATATCGGTAATTTTTCCTTTACCATAAATCTTGTTTTTTTCTCTCTTAGCTGTTTTAACCATAAAAGTCTGCATACTGAATACAGGTATGTTCCGAAAGAACATTTTAAGAAAAATTGATTCTTTTTAATCTTTCGATATAATATAATTAAACCTTCCTGAAAAACATCATTGGCATCTTCTTCTATACCGTTATTTTTTAATATATATAAATTAATTTCCGGGTAGTATTCATTATATATATAATGTAAAACAGAATCGTTATTTTTTAGTATTCCTTTAATAATCTTATCGTTAGAATAATATTTCATGATCTAAAGAATTAATTATTATATAATATAACCAATTTTAAACATAAACGTCTGTTTTTTTATGTGAAGTTTTTAAAATCAGTAATTTTATATTACCTAAATTTTTTGCGGATTTTAGGTGTAGTAAGATTTTAAAACTATTTCGTGCAAAATCATTATCTTTAATTATGAGGAAAAGTGTCTTTTTTGTTATTTTTAAAATAGCTTGTTATTGTTAATTTATTGTTTAATAATTTTTTAAGTATTATCAGTGTGTGTACGTGTGTGTTAATGATGCCTTTATTCTTACTATGTTAATTTATTTATAACTGAAAGGTGAACTTCAATTTTAAAGTTTTCTTAACATGATATTTTGGTACATTTGTGTCTCTTGTAAAATGGAATATATTCTTTTATTAAATATAAAGTTATGAGTAATCTGCAAATAGCGTTGGAATTATTGTGTGTCGGAATGGTGACCGTTTTTATAATTCTGTGTCTGGTTGTCCTTATAGGTAATATTGTCGTGCGTTTTGTTAACAAGTTTGTACCGGCAGAAGTACCAAAGGTTAAATTTCCCGTAAGAAGGACTTTTGAAATCAGTCAGAAGATGATTGCTGCTATTGTCGGTGCTGTTAAAACAGTATCAGGAGGCAAAGGTCATGTAACAAAAATTGAAAGAAGATAATTAAAAAATAAAAGATAGATATGAGTAAAGGAAAAATAAAATTTTCACTGGTTTACAGGGATATGTGGCAGTCATCCGGCAAATATATGCCGCGGGTTGATCAACTTGTAAAAGTGGCTCCTGCTATTATAGAAATGGGATGTTTTGCTCGTGTGGAAACTAATGGCGGAGGATTCGAACAGATAATATTAATGTCAGGTGAAAATCCTAATAATGTTGTAAGACAATGGACAAAGCGATTTAAAGAGGCAGGTATTCAGACACATATGCTTGATCGTTCGTTAAACGGTCTTAGAATGAGTCCTGTACCTGCAGATGTTAGAAAATTGTTTTATAAAGTTAAGAAAGCACAGGGTGTTGATATTACAAGACCTTTTGACGGACTTAATGATTCAAGAAATGTTCTGGCTTCAGTTAAATATGCCAAAGAAGCAGGAATGATCGCTCAGGCTGCTTTATGTCTGACTTATTCTAAAATTCATACAGTCGATTATTATATTAATCTTGCAGATACTTATATCAAAGGCGGAGCTGATGAAATTTGTCTGAAAGATATGGCAGGTATTGGTCGTCCTGCATGGCTTGGTAAAATTGTTGCAGGAATTAAGAAAAATCACCCTGATATTCCTATGGAGTATCATTCTCATTCTGCTCCCGGGTTTTCAATAGCTTCTATTCTGGAAGTATGTCGTGCCGGTGTGCAATATGTTGACGTAGCTATGGAACCACTGTCATGGGGAACAGGTCATGCTGATGTGCTGGCTGTTCAGGCTATGCTTAAGGATGATGGATTTGATGTTCCGGAGATTAATATGAATGCTTATATGAAGGTTCGCAGCCTTACACAAAGCTTTGTTGATGATTTTTTAGGCTTTTACATAAATCCCAGAAACCGTTATATGAATTCCCTGCTGATAGCTCCGGGTTTACCTGGTGGAATGATGGGATCTCTTATGGCTGATCTTGAAAATAATCTTAAGAGCCTTAATAAGTGGAAGATTAAAAATAATAAGCCATCTCTAACTCAGGATGAACTGCTTGTTAAATTGTTTGAAGAAGTAAAATATATATGGCCGATGGTTGGTTATCCTCCATTGGTTACTCCTTACAGTCAGTATGTTAAAAATATGGCTCTGATGAATGTTATTCAATTGGAAAAAGGAAAGAAACGCTGGGGTCTTATAGCTGATAATATCTGGGATATGCTTATGGGAAAAGCCGGAAAACTTCCCGGAGAAATTTCTACTGAACTGAAAGCTATTGCTAAAGAACAGGGCAGAGAACAATTTACTGAAGATCCTCAGAGTCTGTTTCCTGATGCTCTTGATGATTTCAAAAAGGAAATGAAAGAAAAAGGATGGGATTTTGGACAGGATAATGAAGAATTATTTGAGCTCGCAATGCATCCTGAACAATATCGTGCTTATAAATCGGGTGCTGCTAAAAAATCATTTGAAGAGGATCTCGCTTTAAAGAGAAAAACAGGTGCCGGTTTAAATAAGGGTGCTGATAAAATCGAAAATGTTTCTGATGAGTCTTCTGTTTTATCACTGAAACCTTCGACTTTGTATGTTGATGTAGAAGGTGAAAAATTTAAGGTTTCTGTTAGCTATGACGATAAGGATCAGACAACTCTTTCATCTTCTGCCCCTTTAGCTATTGCTTCAGCTCCTAAGGGTGGTGCGACACATGATATTCTTGCTCCGCTTGAAGGCAAATTTTATTTGACTAAGGAAAGTTCTGAAACTGCTCTTGAGGTGGGAGATCAGATAGAAAAAGGTGATTTAATAGGTTATGTTGAGGCCATGAAAACTTTCAATGCAATTCGTTCTGATAAGGGTGGAAAAGTTGTTGAAATTTGTTTCAAGAGTGGTGCAGATGTTGAAGAAGATGCTGTTTTAGTGAAAATTAACTGATAATATGGATATTTTAAATAAATTATATGAGATGACAGCATTCGGGGATATTTTTGGTCATCCCGGATATATCCTCATGCTTCTGATTGGTTGTCTGTTATTGTATCTTGGAATAAAAAAACAATACGAACCTTTATTGCTGATACCTATTGGATTTGGTGTTATTCTGGCTAATCTTCCAGGTGGAGGAATGGGCGTAGTTGATGCATCGAATATCCAACTTGCAGATGGGCATTATATGAATTTTTTGAGATAGCTCATGAGTATGGAATAATGAATTTATTATATTATTCTTTGATAAAAACCGGGTTACTTCCTCCTATTATATTTATGGGAGTTGGCGCTTTAACCGATTTCGGACCTATGTTAAGGAATTTAAAGCTTGCCTTTTTTGGTGCAGCTGCACAACTTGGAATTTTTATAGTAATCTTTGCTGCTATCTTTTTAGGCTTTACGCCAAAGGAAGCTGCTTCTCTTGGAATTATCGGTGGTGCTGACGGACCAACAGCTATTTATACAACTATTAAATTAGCTCCGCATCTTTTGGGGCCAATTGCTATAGCTGCATATTCGTATATGGCTCTTATTCCTCTTATTCTTCCTTTAGTATCTAAACTTACATGTTCAAAGAAAGAGCTTATGATTAATATGAAGGAGATGGATCGTAAATATCCCCCTAAGGTAAAGATTAAGAATCTTCATGTTGTTAAAATACTTTTCCCGATTATTCTTGGTATCGTTATTTGTATTTTTGTTCCTTCATCTGTTCCTTTACTGGGGATGTTACTTTTTGGTAATCTGGTTAAGGAAATTGGTGTTACAGTTGGACGTTTAAATGAAACGATTACCAATGCAATAATGAATACGGCTACAATATTTTTAGGACTTACTGTAGGTGCTACTATGACAGCTGATGTGTTTTTAAACTGGAAAACAATTATGATTCTGGTTGGTGGCTTTTTAGCATTTGCAATATCCATCTTTGGTGGTATTTCTGCTGTTAAAATCTCGAACTTATTTAATAAGAAAAAAATAAATCCTTTAATTGGTGCTACCGGACTTAGTGCAGTTCCTATGGCGTCACGTGTTGCAAATGAATTAGCCCTGGAGCATGATCCTTCAAATTATATTTTACAGTATTGTATGTCAAGTAATATTTCAGGTGTTATTGGCTCTGCTGTAGCCGCCGGAGTGCTTATTTCATTTCTCGGATAATTAATGATTAGTCCGTATATGGAAGAAAGATATAGATTATAAATTAATTTTAAAGAAATCCTAATGTTTATATTTAGGATGTCTTTTTTTTTGAATAAGAAGTTATTAAATTTGAGAATTATGAAGGAATGTGACGTTTATAACATTCTTTTTTATAAATGATTAATTTCAGCACTTAGAGATAGGGGCTGTTTAAAACTGGAGGTAATTATGAATGTAGAAATTAAACAAATTGCGGATAGAATTAAAGGATTGCTGGAGGTAATGGATATATCGCATGAAGAATGTGCAAAAACATGTCATATTACTGTGGAACAACTTGAAAAATACGAAAGTGGCAGTGTTGATATCCCTGTTGGTTTTTTATCTACACTGGCCTCTTCGTGTAATATGGAATTGTATACACTTGTTACAGGGGAGGTTCCAAGAATGCATTCCTATTCAGTTACACGAAAAGGTACAGGATCGGTGGTTAAAAGACGTAATGAATATGATTACCAGTCATTAAACGAAGGATATATAGGGAAGAAAGCTCTTCCTTTTATAGTTACAGTAAAACCAAACGATAATGACAATACTGTTCCATTGTATCGTCATGAAGGTCAGGAATTTAATATAATATTGGAAGGTAAACTTAAATTAGTAATAAATAGCAAGGAGTTTATATTGAATGAAGGAGATTCTATATGGTTTGATTCTTCTTCGTTTCATGGGATGAAATCTTTAGATGATAAAGAGTGTAAATTTCTTGCTATGATATTTAAATAAAATGAGATTAGTTGATCGTTTTCTTGAAAAAAGTGAATTTTCAGATACTGAGGATTTTCTTAAAAACTTTAAAGTAAAAGTACCGGATAATTTTAATTTCGGTTATGATGTCGTAGATGAGTATGCAAGACTGGAGCCTGACAAAAAGGCAATGATCTGGACTAATGATCATGGTAAGTGCATTACCTTTACCTTTGCTGATATGAAAAGGGAAACTGATAAAACAGCTTCTTATTTCATGTCTCTTGGCATTGGTAAAGGAGACTGTGTGATGTTGATTCTGCGTCGTAGCTTTCAGTTCTGGTATTCAATTGTTGCCTTACATAAAATAGGTGCAATATGTATTCCTGCAACTCATATGCTGATGGCTCAGGATATTGTATACAGGAATAATGCAGCCGGGGTTAAAGCTATTGTTGCAATAGGAGAACCTGGCCTTATCAAAGAGATTGATGACTCTATTGCTCAGTCTCCTACGGTAGAGCATAGAATTACAATTGGTCCTGAAATTCATGAAGGTTGGGAAGATTTTAATAAGGGTATAGAAAATGCTCCTAAGTTTGTTCGTCCTGAACATAAAAATGAAAATTCTGATCCTTCTTTGTTATATTTTACTTCCGGTACATCAGGAGAGCCCAAGATGGTAATTCATGATTTTGTTTATCCTCTGGGGCACATTATCACCGCTTCTTACTGGCAGAATGTTAAAGAAGACGGATTGCATCTGACTGTTGCCGATACCGGATGGGGTAAAGCTGTCTGGGGTAAATTATATGGTCAGTGGATTGCAGGATGTACTGTTTTTGTATATGATCACCAAAAATTTACTTCTGATGCAATACTAAAAATGATTGGTAAGTACAGGGTTACTTCATTTTGTGGTCCTCCTACAATTTACCGTTTTATGATTCAGGAAGATTTTTCAAAATATGATTTGTCTTCTCTTGAGTATTGTACTACAGCCGGAGAAGCACTTAGTGCCAATGTTTTTAATATTTTTAAAGAAAAAACAGGTATCGACGTAAAAGAAGGTTTTGGTCAGACTGAAACTGTATGCTCTATTGGAACATTCCTATGGGTTAAATCAAAACCAGGTTCTATGGGAATCCCAAGTCCTCTTTATGATTTGGATCTGGTTACATCTGATGGCAGGTCATGTGAAGATGGTGAAACGGGAGAAATAATTATTCGTACCGAAAAAAGGAAACCTCTTGGTTTATTTATAGGATATTATAATAATCCTGAATTAACAAAAACTGTCTGGTATGATGGCGTTTATCATACAGGAGATCAGGCATGGAGAGATGAAGATGGTTATTACTGGTTTGTAGGACGTGTTGATGATGTTATAAAAAGTTCCGGTTACAGGATCGGGCCGTCTGAAGTTGAAGGTGCTTTGATGGAACATCCTGCTGTTATGGAATGTGCTATTACTGCTGTACCTGATAAAGTCAGGGGACAGATAGTTAAGGCTACTATTGTCCTTATTCCTAAATTCAGACCGGGAACCCCTGAGCTGGTAAAGGATATTCAGAATTTTGTAAAACATACAACGGCTCCTTATAAGTATCCGCGTTGTGTGGAATTTGTTGATGAGCTTCCTAAAACAATATCAGGAAAGATTAAAAGAGCTGAAATTCGTAAAGGAAATTGCGGTAAATAAAATTACTGCATTTTTCCCCTGACGTAAGTATTTACTTTTGTGATACATCTTTGGCGCTAGTTTTCAATCTTGTGCCCTGTGTTTTTAAAATATAAAGCAATGCTGTTAGAGTTTAAAATCTGACAGCATTGCTTTTTTTGATTAAATTTTTTTCATGCCGTAATCCTCAATCAACATAGATAGTGCTATGTTTCACTCGGTTTATTTTCTGATTTATTTTTATTTTTTAATTAGATTGTTGATATTTGCTATTCATAAAAGCATATAAACAATAGAACAATCAATTTTATATTATGGAAGAAAATTATTTAAAAAAATATCCTGACGAAAAAGGATTCTTTAAACAGTACGGAGGCTCTTATATTCCTGAGGATCTTCAAAAAGAGATGGATAAAATTACAGATGCTTATTTTCAGATAAGTAAATCTCATAAATTTATTTCAGAACTAAGAAGTATCAGAAAACATTATCAGGGACGTCCAACACCGGTCTATTATTGTAACAGACTGAGTGAAAAATATAATGCTCATATTTATCTAAAAAGAGAAGATTTAAATCATACAGGAGCTCATAAACTCAATCATTGTATGGGTGAAGTTTTATTGGCTAAATATCTGGGTAAGAAAAAAGTTATTGCTGAAACCGGAGCAGGTCAGCATGGCGTTGCCCTTGCTACAGCAGCAGCTTATTTTGGTCTGGAATGTGATATTTATATGGGAGTTGTTGACATTAAAAAAGAGCATCCTAATGTTGTAAGAATGAAAATTCTGGGAGCTAAGGTTATTCCTGTATATGAAGGACTTCAGACATTAAAGGAAGCTGTAGATGCTGCTTTTCAGGCTTATTTAAAAGATCCTATTACTACAATATATTGTATTGGTTCAGTAGTAGGTCCTCATCCTTTTCCTATGATGGTCAGAGATTTTCAGCATGTTGTTGGTGTTGAAGCCCGTGAGCAGTTTCTGGAAATGACCGGTGAACTTCCCGATAATGTTATGGCCTGTGTTGGTGGTGGTAGTAATGCAATGGGAATTTTTAGCGGATTTTTGGATGATCCATGTGATATATATGGTGTTGAACCGGGTGGTATTGGCACTAAACTTGGACAGAATGCTGCTTCTGCAACTTATGGCACTCCTGGTATTATGCACGGATTTAATTCTTATATGCTGAAAGATGCAAAAGGGAATCCGGCTCCTGTTTATTCATGTGCCAGTGGACTTGATTATCCATCGGTAGGACCTGAGCATAGTTTGCTTCACGATTTAAAACGGGTTACATATGTTACAATTAATGACCGCGAGTGTATAGAATCTTTCTACGAGTTAAGTCGTCTTGAAGGTATTATTCCTGCTCTTGAGTCTGCACATGTTGTGGCTTATGCTACAAAATTTGCCAAAACTCATCCACGGCAGTCTATTCTTGTTAATCTTAGTGGACGTGGTGATAAGGATCTTGATTATGTAGAAGATGAATTCGGTTATCCTGAAGACTGGAAGAAAAAAGAATGGAAATAATACATTCTGATAAAATAATATTTTCAGGTAAAATGTTTACGGCGTAAATGCCTTTAAAATATTTAACCCCGATCTTTTTGACCGGGGTTTTATTTTTTTAATGCCTTTGAATTTTTATTTTAAATTATTAGTGTCCGCTAAAAGTTTTTTCGAATTAAATAATCGGAACTAAAAAGGGCTGGTTTCCAAAAAAGGAAATCAGCCCTAAATGTCTTATCTTAGTATTG